>JGI24158J21664_10000045_pt1 | contig 61535 bp, 44 predicted proteins | sample Ectturendosymbi3_FD_21664 | JGI IMG/M metagenome (IMG submission 21664) | reverse complement strand
GACCTTCTATTCCATGAAAATCTGCAATTTTCGAACACAGTACGGCATTGGTCTTGCACAGACTGCCAACAAAGGTTACTGGCGGCATTTCGGGCTTCTTCGTGCATTTTTTGTGTCATTTTTATGCCTGTCCCACGCGTTTCTTCGGCGTGGACCTGTGTTTGTTTTGCTAATAATAAAACTGTTCCGACGTTGAACAAGTTACTTTTTGAAGGTTAGATAAGCTCGAGAATAATTTCTAAATTGTTTTGAAGGCCACTTCTGTTCCGGAAACGTCCCAGTAAGCCTGGGTAATGGTGAGAATGCGAATTAGCCAAAATGTCTATGGTTAACCATGTTTGTTGAAAAGAGTTAACTGAGCAGGTGTGTCTTCACTGCTATGAAGTCATTACATATCCGGATGAACTCGTTCTTGAGCCCCCCCCTAAAAAAATCCTGGATCCGCCTATGCCTTCACATCCTGGTCAAAGCACCACTTTGTTGTGATTGGAAAGGCCGAGCAGCAAGCGCGCAAAGCTTCACACTGTAGCACCAAGCAACTATGAAGATCCCACATCGTGCTCATTCTGTTTTTGCTTGTTCGCGCCACACTTGCACCAAGGTTGGGCTTGACTTTTTGAAATGACTGAGAGTGAAAGAGACAAGTAAAATGCAATCTCAATAAACTTAGATATAAATAACCTGCAATCAAACTTGTTGAAAAAACATTGGGCAGAATTTTCTATCTTATCGGGGGCCATTTCAGAGCATGTTGGGCACCATTTTCTAACTTATCGGGCGCCATTTCATAGGAAAAAAATGTTGTAGAAAAAACGTGAAATTTCGTGTGACTCGACATTGACTCGAGCTTGCAAACCAATGATTCGAAGTGACTCGACAGTTCTCGTGATTCGACTCGACCATATCATGACTCTGACTCGAAAAAAATTTGGATGACTCTGACTCGAAGGGCTTGTGACTCTGACTCGACAAAAATGACTCGGACACATCACTGGGGGAACCTGCGGCCCACGGGCCAAATGCGCCCAGCGTGAACATTTGACATGGCCCGCATCAGAATTTTCGTGACCAAAGTTAGAGCACAACATCGTGTCAAAACCAAGCTCCATGATAAGCAGGTACTTAGACAGTAAGTCAAGAGAAGTCACTCTTCCTCATAGTTAATGGTAGAATTTTAGGATAAATTCAATTGATTTTGCGGCCCGCCAGCGATAATCAACATTTCATGCGGCCCGTGATAGTAAATAGGTTCCCCAACCCTGGATTAAACTGTGCAGATCACCTATTTTCGCGAATATTTCCCGATATCAAATATTTTGGAAAAGGTGGACAATTCCCCGTCTCGTGCGGCTATGACAATAAGTTAGTGTTGTGCACAGGGCGTAACGAGGGGGAGCAAGGAGGGCACAATTTCCCGGGCGCCGAATCACTACGAGGGCGCCAAATGACTGCGGGTGGCGCTGAAAAGTCCCAACAATGTCACATGTACATTCTTCAATACAGTAAATTTGCTTCCAAAAGATCTCAGGTTCGAACAGTGGAGCGCCAAACATGTTTCTTGCCCCGGGCGCTATCTAACATCGTTACGCCCCTGGTTGTACAACTTACGTGCCAGATGCTACCATGAACGTCGGAAGGATTTTTTCCAGGGGGGGCCAGTAGGGGATTTTCCCAAAATTTTTTCCAGGGGGGTAAAAAGTGGTGAAATTTCGTTTTTACCCCTCGAAATTGAAAAAACAACTTTTTTTTGCTAATAATTTCAAAATCCGGGGGGAGGCTTGGCCCCCCCCTTCCGACGCCCATGGATGCTACAGTGTTTCATTTAACGGCACGACACGCGTTACCTGGCAACGGACAAACTGGCTTTTGCTTTAATTACGAAAAAAAGTTTCCAATATTCAAAGATACTTAGATTGCAAACATTATCCTAAATTCTTGCACCTTGGTACTGTTGGCTATGTTAATGCTGCCACTGATTGACAATTTTAAGCGTTGTGAGATGTTCAACACTGATAATGCAAGTTCTGCCATGATCCACTCGACAAACTGATTTGCAGGCAAACGAGAAAAAACGTTTTGAAAGACTCTTGGAATTTTTTTCGGACTTATTTCTGGAATTCACTAAACTTTACGTGAAAAGCTTCATGAACAATAAAGCAATATTTAAACAACCACCACAGAGAGCTAACCATTCCCATCTTTATTTGTTACTTAGCCTTTTTTAAGCAGACCCAAAAGTGAAAACGATTGCGTGCAGTGGTAATGAGACCACGAAAAACGACAGGAAACGCCTGGTTTTCCAAAAACCCAACTTTCCTTTCGTTTGATCAGCGCCAAGCCGCGGAGAAAATGGACAAGGTAGGAAATAATGTCATATACGCGAACGAGACACAAGAGCGCGAAACACTGGAAGCATGCTGCAGATCGTAGCTAAGCACTGGCACTGTACTGCCACTGCAGTAGCGCTGCAAGAAGTTAGAGGAAAAAAAGAAATATTAACAATACTGTATAGCTTGCAAGGCTGTGTACTTCGGGCGCCGTTTAAACACCATAAACGCAATGGCAAAATATAAGGCACAATTTTTAGACATGCGTCGGGTATGCTGAGTCGAGCAATGCGGATAGAAAAAAGGAATAACTGCATTGTTACATCATAGACGAATTTGTAAAGTGCGTGTCCAGCGATCCATGATTAGTCCATTCTGCATTCAAAAGCTCGTGAACAGTAGATAACGTCATAATATATACTTGAATGCGAGGACTTCGTCATGGATGCTTTTTGATCCGCCGTGGGAAGTTGCAGAAACTAAAATTGTATCTTCTACATAACGCAGCGCTCTCTCATACGACTATACGACTGCAAACTTGGCATCTGCTAATTCGAGACCGGAGATATCCTGGTTTTAAGGTTTCCATGGCGGGCGTGCGGAACTGTTCATTTTCTGCGATAGTGGAGAGCCAGAAACTGAACTGGTTGTTGTAGTAGAAGCAATGTCCTCTCGCCCCGTTGCACTCAATGAAGGGGGTGGCCCGGAAGTCTTGCAAGCAGGAGCCAGGGCTTGCGAGTGACTGTCCGCTGCCCTCCGCTCCGGAGGCCGTGTGCTGAAATATAACGTAAGGATGTGACCAAAGTTGTAACTGACCTTGTTTACAAAAAAATAACGCGATGGAACATAAACGCATTTAACGATAAATCTTACTGACTTTACCGTGTTATAGACAGCGGAAGCACGTCTTAGCCATAATTTTCCGAAAATGGTAGTTTGCACCTTTCCAAAAAATCGATTTCGAAAAAACTTACTACGCAAACATTTCTACAAATTGATATTTGTCACATCTAGATGCAGTTCATATTTTAAAAAGTGGCATAATCTTTTCCTGGATCATATCTCAACTGCTCACGCGTTAAGTTTAGAGACCTGGATGCGACAGGTGAGTAAATGCAACACACTTGCTGTTAAACTATGTTAAGTACATTCTTCTCAGATGCAATGCGAAATAGCTTTCTGTAAGCACGGTTGAAAACGGCAGAAAGCACATGTTGCTGCTGTAAAGTGAAAATATTTCAGCAATTAAGTTGTTTTCCATTTTCATCAGCGCTCAACAAGCGACATAAAATAACTTTTACAGACGTAAGCGTGATTCAGAGAAGGTTTTGCCACTTATTGTCATCAAATAAAGCACAAACATGGTATTTGCAGGGACCGGTGAAAAGGTGATCTGCATTTTATAGTTGCCTGTAGTTCAACCAACAAACACACGGAGGCATGGGGTTTGCTACAGGGTTGTGATGTCGTTAGCGGTTAAAAAGATGATCAGAGGAAAACTTTTGGATGATTTGGAAGTATTGTCAGTGTTGCAAACAAAAATGTAAAAAATAAACACAACAAATAATTTTAAAAAATTCTTCAGACAAATTAGAAAAAGCAACAACGCTTTAAAAGCTTTCGATTGAAATGTAAAGACAGTATCGAGCAAGTACATACCATGGCAAAACTATAACCGAACCACAATCCAGTCCACCCGGCCGGGCATGGAGGTATTGTTATGTCCTGACTGTGAACAGCCACTGCGATTGAAGGTGATTCGCAAACCGTGCATCGACTGATGTGGTCTTGGATCTGCACAGTTTCAACAGAAGCGACACATTTAATCAGTGTACAGCATGAATGTATGTCCAGAGATCGTTTTTAGATTCTATACAAATCGACAACAAAACTGCTGTGTTCTGGTTGGCTGCAAAGGTTTCAAGTGATTTTAATTTTAGTCCGAAGAGACAAGTTATGTCTTGAATCCTGGTTCTAGCTAGACAGCTTTGGCTGAATCAGGTGGCGGTTTAACTTCTTTGCATCACGACAAGCACTTTTGTACTGCATATGGATGCACTGAAGTCTAAACTAACAACAACGCCAGGGAAAGGGATCCAAGCGTTCTGAGTCGGAAAGCAGCGACGTAGGCTACATGCTGCGTTTTCTAACTGTTGCTGTTGAGGGCGAAGGCACAAGTGTTACTGAGGTTGCGGTTATTTTCAAGTCCTAATTTGAGCGCTTTGTCGTGAAGAAACACCAAAATGATGAATAGCTCCTTATGAAAATGTAAAGGTACTTTTCGTCGTACACCACCCATCAGTCCATTCTAAATTGGTTACAAAATCTTCGTCTGATAAGCGCTTTTCAAAAGTTAATAAGAGTCTATTTGGAGGAATGTTCAGAATGTAAATCAATTTAGGGAGATTTTCCCTTGTATTAGGTGTAGATTTAGTTTAATTTAGTAGCAGGAGAGATTAGTCCTTCCGGGGTTTTGTTCATCACAGACTTTGTCTTCCAAATGTTGGATTAACATCGATAACGGAACCTTCTACGAAGTTTAGGTCCGTAAGACCCCAACATATTACACGTTTCACCCACCTCACTAGTATTGAGCTACTGCAGCTGGTGGCCATCCGTAATGCTGCGGTATTAGGGGGTGTCTCACTCTCGAAAGCCATTGAGGGTGTCTCGAAAATGCGATGGAGACGGCAGGTCCATTCAAACTTTTGTACTGGTCACACATACAGTGCACAAAACTCACAAAATCTGGTAAAGGTCATTTTTCGTGGTTCTGTTGATCCCGAAAATGCGTTTATTGGTGGAACTAAGTAGAAACGCTAAAAATGGTTTACTGAGTTGATCACTGGACTAGATCGTCACCTACCATATCAACCCCAACTGGCATCATCGGAATGGGTGCGGTAGTTGAAAGCCAGTACGACTTGTCGTTGCGGTTTCCATAGCGACATAAGTTGCCGTTGTTGCAATAGAGGAAGGGCATGGAACTGAACCGGGGTAGACAAGAACCGGACTGACCTGGATGATGGAAAAGGTTTAAAGTGATCAGAAAAGTTCATTCATGCGTTACATATTATCACCAGTAGAGAACGACTTTTTTCTGACGTCAAACCCCACGTTAAAATGCAAACCCGAGGGTGTTTGCAATGTTTGCATTTTTAGTTATCAAAGCGTCTATTTTCGGCAAAAACAGCAAAGTTGAGGAGATTGTGGCGCCTACAATACTTGAAATCGGGAGCATGAAAAAGGTTGCATTGCAACAACAGGTGCCATGAAATTACCCACGTATGTTGGGCAAAGTGACCATATGTCACCGCATTCATGTCACTCTTACCGAGATCTTGGCCATGAGCCTTTTCGCTCCCCTCGAGGTACAGCAAGCTGAAGCCTTCCCATAGCTTCCTGGTGCCAGCAGGACAGTCAGGTACCAAATCAGTCTGACTGTGACGTACTATAAGGTGGCCAGGAGGCCGAATGTGACCGTTTCTACCAGGTATGCCTTGACGACCAGGACGGCCGTCTATGCCGGTTGCACCCTTGGCACCTTCAAACCCTTGAGGTCCGGGACTGCCTCTTGGGCCATGAGCCCCAGGGTTGCCGTCTATTCCATCAACTCCCGGCTCGCCCTGAGAACCCTTCAAAAAACAAAAACACCATTAACAAGTTTTTCAAAGAAGCATTCGTTACTTTGTCAGAAAATTACACATTGACGAATCTTTACAGACGTGGCGTCGATGTACTTGCGTTGTTTTTTACGAATCCTTCAAATGGAACTATTTGAAAGCAATGCTTTCGTTTGAGACCTCGTTTGCTTTACCCTGAATCCAATCGGTCCCGGTGGCCCGTGTCTTCCTGGAAGCCCAGGAATACCCATCCGTCCAGGGGGACCTTGCTCGCCCTTGGGACCAGGAGGAAGGTTAACTGGTTCTATCGAACGGCCAGGAACGCCTTTTTCGCCAACGTCGCCCGGACGACCTGGAAATCCAGGGTTCCCACTCGGCCCGGGAAGACCTTTCGGGCCGACCACGCCAGGTGAGCCCGACGGGCCTAGATTTCCTCTGTCGCCTTTTTCACCTGAGACAAAGAAAACACAAACTTTGCAACTACAATGTATACATTACACGCAGCAACTGGAGAAAAATTCCGAACCTTTGGTTCCCGGTAGGCCATTTCGGCCAGGAACTCCATCATTCCCGCGTTCTCCTTTCGAACCAGCAAAACCAGTATATCCCCGATCACCCTGCATGCCTTTGACACCCTTCCATCCACGTCTTCCAGTAAAACCTGGTGATCCCTGAAGACCAGGCGGCCCTGAACAAAATACGTCACAATCCATGCGTAAACGAACAAGGTGTTCGTGATAAGCTCGTTTGAAAACACGACTTTGACGACCAATCGAGGATACTAGCAGCCTCTACGCATCAGAAAGAAGAGATACAACAAATAAGTAATAATAATGCAAAAATTGAACTGTTGATTAGAAAGTTATATTAAAACTGTTGATTAGAAAGTTGTACATTAGACACAATCGAAAATACCTTGTTGTCCCGGAAGTCCAGGAATCCCTGCTTCGCCTTGTTGGCCACGGAGGCCCGGGAATCCTGGCTGGCCTGGTTCGCCAATAGGACCTTGTTTGCCAGGTATACCGGGAACGCCTAAAAATTATTTTGTTAATAGTGCAAGAGACAAGATTCAAATTAAAGCTTTCTTGTTGGTTACCTTTGGCACCTATAGGTCCGGGGGGCCCAGGTGGACCCATCTGTCCAGCGATCCCAGTCTCGCCTTTTTCTCCAGGCAAGCCTGTTGAGAAACGAACAAAATTGCAATCAATCAAAACCTTGGATTGGTAAATAACTCCAAATATGTGCTTTACACGAGAAAAAATAGTTTTGAGGGTAGACGGTGTTCGAGAATTAAGTCGGTGAAATTTGCTAAATTGTTGCCACCCTTTGAAAGTCCTTGGTCTGAATTTCCCTGCAAAAAACCTTCCCAGATTAAACTCCGAAAATTTTACCTCTGATCCCTTTGAGTCCCGGAGGCCCAGGTACAATGGACCTTCCAGGGAACCCCTTCGGACCCGGCGAACCATCTCTTCCGTTAAATCCATCATCTCCGGGAAGACCAACAGCGCCTGTCAAAATAAAATGCACGGTTGGAATGGACAAAATTTTGTCACAGAAATTTCGGGCCGTCGTAAAGTCTGTCAGCAGCATCATCCACTTTCGGACAATGCAGCCAGAAACGTGCTACAAAGATAACGCATTCAACGGATAAATATTACTGCCACAGCCAAAATTTCACAGCGACAACCTTTTAACAAAGTTTTCTTTAAACCAGTGTTAGGAATAGGTAGTATCTCTCGGTGGAGGTCATTTACAAAGCACCAATACAGAAATCTCAAAAAAACAATTGAAATTTTTGCAATCATTTAAGAAAGATTTTGCAATATTTTCAAACCTTTTTCGCCTTGCTCTCCCTTGGCCCCTGCGGGACCAGGCTCACCGTTGCGGCCATCTAATCCTGGCAACCCCAGGACTCCTTTCATACCGGGAAATCCCCTTTCACCTAAACACATCAACAAGCTGATAGAAAGCAAGAAGTTCATACAAAGCAAGACGTGAGAGCTCTGAATGATCAATGCAAATACAATGACTAAACACATCTATGCATTTATATCTTTGCAGCCACTGAAATGTACCTATCTTAAACAAAACGATATTTCAACATCTAATACACATGCACGGATATAATTATGATACAAGCTGATACAACAACTAGTCTAGTAAGCTTCAGCGCGTTTTGGGGTTTCAAGTAAAGCGTTATGTGTTCCATGACGGAGATAAGTAGAAATCAGACGCGTATTAATGCATTCAGTATTGAGGGAAAGTGCAATTACATTAATGTTGTACCTGTGGTTCCATCAGAACCCCGTTCACCGCGCTGGCCTTTCATGCCGACATGACCGTCAAGCCCGCTTAAGCCATCCAGTCCTGGCGCTCCCATTAGCCCTTTCGGGCCAGGACGTCCATTCACACCGTCATTTCCAGGGTTACCAGTGCGACCGCGGGGTCCTGGTGCACCTTTCTCTCCTGGTAATAATCATAGATTGTGATCGAACAATCACTTGAGCATTGATAGGGATGCAAAATTTTTGAGAGAAAGTACCAACAGCACTTGGCTGTGCACACAGCTTTAATACAATATAGCAACATAAATACGTATTGCAGATTTTAAGGCCAGGCTCGTGGTTTTGATATTCAATGAAAATGTCTCTACTTCATCCAAACGTGAACTTGCGACTACACTTGCAAATGGAAAATCTTGGATTTCCGGTTACAACTGGTTCTAACCAGCAGCCGAAGCACTAAGTAGCACAACACTAATATATGTTCAGTGATAAGGTAAATGGTAATTATGAAGCAGCTTTTGATTGCTGTGATGACAGGCGTGCGATTAACATGTAAGCCAGGATCCGAAGGCGAAGACGTAACTGCGCGTTGTTGGCTGTTCGTGTCCACCAAGATAAATCATATTTCTGTTCATGAATCGTGAACTTTCTCAAATAACTAATTGTACGTTTAGCATTTTAGTTCGATCACATGACAACCGCAATTTTGTCTGTTGCAGAAGAAAGTAGAAAAGTGAAAAGCATAAATGCAGCTTCTTTGTTTCATAATAATTGCGCCGTTATCATTGGAAGCTGTACACAACACTAACCTTTGGCTCCAGCAGGGCCAGGCCAGCCGATTTCACCGTCAGGGCCCATCTCGCCCGGTAGTCCTTTCACTCCTCTCAAACCTTTGACCCCTCGCAGGCCTCGCTCTCCTTTGTCCCCCTTCCGACCTTCTCGGCCAGGAGAACCGTCCAGCCCGTTTTCTCCGGGCAAGCCTGGCTCACCAGAAATGCCAGGTGGTCCAGAATCGCCCTGAGGCCCGGGTTCACCAACGAGGCCATCGATTCCTGAAAGTAATTGCTAAGTACAATAAAGGCTAAGACAACTCGCCAACCACTAACCAAAGAGCAATTGAAATAAAAGCTACCTTTCAAGTTTACAAGATTCCTAAAAGTTTTGTAATAGGGAGGTTTAGCCTTTAACAGTTGTTTCAGTAGTATTTCGTGATCAGCAAATGCTTGTTATATATTTACAGTTACTTGTCTTGCACAAAATAATATAACAAGCGCCAGTCACATCTTCGAAATAGCTTTCAGATTGATTGCCATTCGCCATACATTAACCCAACTTATATCACCGTTTAATTACAACCTAAAACAATTTTTGACATGTAAAAAGGCATGAACTACCACAGCCGGTGGATGGCGCTCCGCATCCAGGAAGCGAATGACCTACACGTGATCGCAAAAAGCGCAGTAAGTTTTTTAAACTTTCTTTACATCTGTGGATGTCAACATATTAGAAACGTACTTTTAACTTGTCTCATTCCAGGTATGCCTCGGTTAAATGACTTCAAAGTTCAAACCATACTTCGCGAATTTTTAATGTCAGGAAATTGACCCAAAACGTTTGTTTTAAAGTGCCGTTATATAGTTCACCAAAAAAGAAATGAGGTAACTGGTAAGGCATAGGTTTTACCCATTTTATCATCTGGTTATTCTGCAATGCGGCAAGTGCTATTAAAGCAGTGACATTGTTTCCGGAAACCAGGTAAACTGAAAATTCACTTAAAGCGATACATTTGCATTTTCTTATGACGACATCATACCAAAACAAACGTTTCAAAACATTCAAAAAACTGACCTGGTGGTCCGTCCCGGCCTGGCTCCCCGTCATCCCCGTCTGCTCCTGGGTATCCTCGCATAGCTGTGAGAGCATCTGGCCCAATTGTGCCTGGTTCGCCTTTTACGCCGCGTCGCCCTTGGAACCCTCGAAGACCTAAAATGACAACAAAATTGAAGCGCATTTGCGTGGCAGCATTTCATTAACAGCGAAAGATGCAGTTCCCGGGACACTTTTGAAGGGGTTAACCAATTTTTTCAATTTTTAAATAGTTTAGTTTTTGCATTTTTTCACATTACAGTTTTATAAACGCATATCTTAACTTACAATCGAAGAGAAGTCTTTTTGAAGAAAAGAGTTTTAGAACTAGACAGTATACCAGACAGAAAGCACTTACAGCACCTTGTCTAATTCAAAAGAGCTACTTCATTACACGTAAGAAATGATGAAAACACCCGATTCATATTTTACAAACAACGCTCCACCTCTTGCGCCTTTCAATCCAGTCAATCCCTGCATTCCCTCAAGTCCAGGAAGACCATCCATGCCTGGTTTGCCAGGTTTACCCGCAAGTCCAGGTGGTCCCACAACACCTGGAAATATTAAAATATTGGAAATACACTGTCGAAGCTAAATATCTGAAGTTACCGATAAATAATACCAGCTAGAGCGTGTGTTTCATGAAAGATTTGTTTGTCACTTCTCTTCATCTTTTAAAGTACCTGATGAAAATCATGCACAAAACGTTTGAAAGGCATTGAAATAAGCCTTCAAGAAGCACAAGCACATTCGCTAAAAGGCCGTGCTGCTTTTGTCAAGAAACGGCGGCCCATAAACCTCTTTGAGTTTTTTTCAAAGATACATACAAACGCAATCCACAAAAACAATAAATTTTTTGTTGTTTTTTCCGCATATGGTTTATGAATATATCGAAAAGTTGAATAAAATAATGAGTACAATCCATCATTAAAGGAAACGGAATTTCCAAAACTGAGACTGAGGTTTTTTTCCAATGCCAGACTTGATTTGAAAATAAATTAATGAAGCTTTGTAGCCCGTTCGCCGAAGTTGGATTTTCGTTTTCATTTGAAAATTAAGAACATCCTCCATTTCCAGCCCAGCAGCAGAAGACAATATAAGGAGGGCAAGAGCGAAAGGTCTTAGTCTTGAAAAGTTATATAAGAAACAGCAACGTGAAAAGCAATGGTTTCAATGCAATCAAATTGGACATTTCGATAAAAAAAACGTTTTTAATATGTGCGCCGACTCCGCGTTCTGTAGTGTGAGTAGCGCTTTGCACTTCGTTTCAGGAATTTTTGCTGACAGTGAAAACAGTTGTTTTGTCGAAATGTTCAACGTGATTTGATTTGAATCATTGTTTTGTGCGTTTCTGTGCCTAAAGGGCAGAAATATGTTCAAACCATTAAAGTCCGAAGCGTTTCATATACATTTTGGAGAATTTGATGTTTTGCAAGGAATCTGCGGCATTTCCAACTGCAGACATTTGCCCGTAGACTACCACCACACTACTTCACATCCGCTAACTTTTGATACGTAATCCCAACGGGGCAAGATAAAATGTTGACGCTCTATTCAATAATCCTAAACCGTTAGGCTACTGGCAATTTTAAACCGTTGGGCTACTGTTGTGTTTTGACAAACAGGATAATGCAGGGTGATTGAATTTTTCTGGAATTTCGCTGTAATTTTGCGCTGAGTCAAGTGCGGCTGGCCGTTACATTACTTCTGTTGTTGCCGTTAAACAAGTTGACTTTTTTTCTTGTGCACCTGCAGTGCAGTGCAATTCCTACGATGCCAGCGCTGCAAAAACAGGGACTCATTCGACAACAAGAAACATGCATCAAATGCGATATTATCAGCTTTCTCGTAATTGGACTATCAACGATAGTTGCTTAAAAGCCTTTCCGACTAAGCAAATCAATTCGACAATATTTATCACTCCATACAAAGCAGCACTGAACTTGCCATTGATAGCAAATGTCAAAGGCATGCATAATCGTTTCACTCTGGTTCAGTTTTATGAGTCACGTTAAGCTGCATTGCATTTTCCTAGGTGTGATCAAAAAGCAAGAATACTTTGAAACTCGACACTCTTGAACTATTTTACCATTTTCTCCTTTGTCGCCTTTCTGTCCAGCTTGACCAGGCCTGCCATTCACGCCATTCAAGCCAGAGAGCCCTGGAGGTCCACGTTCGCCTTTGTCTCCGGGGGAACCTGCAAATCACAAATTTGATATTTCCCGTGCTGTTGTTTGATTTTACCGAGTTTCCACTCGGTAAACAGTCTCAATAATTCACCAAACGCTGGCAACTGTATGCTTTAAGGGAATTGTAAACAAGTGCATATTGCAAAGCGTAGTGTGCAACACTGGTTTATGTCGCTTCGTTGGTGTTGCAAGGGAGCGTTTCAATTATGCCCAGTAACAGCTTCTTGAAGATTTTAGCATCAACTTACTCTTCAAGCGCGTTTGCTCGTGAAACAAACTAGTGCAATTTCGTTGTTTTGTTGATAATGAATGAACTTCGCAACAACTGGAAGCATTGAGCTTTTACTAAAACTGCACTAGTTAAGTTTCGAAACAGAATTAAAAGTTTGTGTTTTAATATTTCCTAGCAGAATAAGCTACGGACATATTTCGGGGGGTGAGAATGCACGCACCATGCGCCGTTGTACAACAGTGGGGTTATAACATAGTCTATCGTTATGGACGTCTACTTGTGGGCGCCCTCTATCTGTTCTCCTGTACAATTCATCCTTACAGCTGAGGATGCACTAGAAGAGAACGAGCTGAATGCGACACAGTTTGGGGGAAATCTGTAACAGGAGGAAATGTAAAAGGATGATTTGTGTGAAAATGCATTGGACTGGATATAAAACTTTTCAGTCTCAACCGAAAATAAAAACTCGTCCGAGAGGCTTTAATTTTAGTTGAAATCAAGATTTCTACCGGCATCGAAGATCATCATAAGACTTTTTCACAGCACACAAGTTAAATTTCAGAAACTATGACCATTCCACACATCAACATCTGACGAAAAATTGCATGGCTCACCGTCTGTTCCGGGTAATCCTGGCAAGCCTTTAATGCCCTTCAGCAAACCACTAGCCGGGGGACCTGGCTCACCCACTTCACCTTTCGGGCCTCTTTCTCCAACTTCTCCTGAATACCCTTTTGGCCCTGGAACTCCGGGAGGGCCTTGTCTGCCAATAAACGCCGGTTCGCCTTGTTCACCTGGAAGGAAATTTCAGGTAATAAAAGTATTGGGAAACTGCAGAAAACATGAGACTCGCAACAAGGCTTGCCTTTGGCTCCATCAAAGCCTGGAAGACCAGGCAGACCAGCAAATCCATCCAAACCAGGAGGACCAGGAGGCCCTTCGGGGCCTTCCAAACCGGGAAGACCCGGAAATCCAGGTTCTCCCACTGGTCCTGGAAGACCGGGCAGACCAGGTGGACCAACATCACCTGGTCGCCCGGGAATGTCCGCACCAGGTGGACCTTGCTCTCCATTGATACCATCCCTACCTTTGCTCCCAGTCGGTCCAGGAGTGCCAGGTGTGCCAGGCTCTCCAGTTTCGCCTTTTCTCCCGGGATTGCCTGGGAATCCTAAAAAATACAATCAAAGTGAGCGTGTTTTGTCTAATTCGATGCTGAAAGAAGGCTCACCTTTTTCGTGCTCACCTTTTTCACCTGGGAATCCAGGTTGTCCTGGCCGGCCGGCATCGCCAGGCTTGCCGTCTTTGCCCAAAGGGCCATCTTCGCCTACACGGCCACGTGTTCCTTTTTCTCCTTTCAGGCCAAGTCGTCCTGGGAGTCCAGGTGCACCTACGTCACCTGGCAAACCTCTTGGAGCTTCACCAACATAAATCTCTCCAGGAGAACCTAAAATGAAGAAAAAGCGATTGCTGTACTGCAACAAAAAAGTGAAGAAGACCAACGGTACCACTTCATTCAGATGTTAACGCCAACCTTTCTGTCCTTTGAATCCTGAGGATCCCTGCGGTCCGCGATCTCCCTTTTCTCCTTTTTCGCCAATTGGCCCTGATTCACCGAATCCGTCACGGCCAGGTCGCCCATCGCGTCCTTGCGGACCGTCAAAACCTTTCACTCCCATGAGACCAGGCAGACCGCCCGGGCCCATTTCTCCCTAGTATACACAGATTGAAAAACTGTTTAACAGAAGAACAACTTCTGAAATAACAAAACAGTCACAAAACGTACTTTTTCTCCTTTCTGTCCGAGTCTTCCAGGACGACCATTAGCACCAGGTATACCCATAGCTCCTGGAGGACCTTGACCTCCTGGCAAACCAGGTTCTCCTGGTGGTCCAACTAGACCTACAGGGGCAGTTGCGGGCTCACCCTTTGCTCCTTTGGGGCCTGCAGGCCCTAAAGGTCCTCGAGGACCCTAGAAAAGTTGCGTAATATTGGAAAATGTACTCATTGGAATCGCAGATCAGCATTCAGCAGCTGCCCAAACATACTCACCGCCTCTCCAGGAGGACCATCTGCCCCAAGTTCTCCTGGCTCTCCGTATTCCCCTTGCAAACCAGGAAGTCCAGACAATCCAACAGTTCCATTCAAGCCTGGTAGACCAGGTGGGCCCCGTTCTCCCTGTGGGCCAAAAGCATCTTGACAATCGCATTCACCGCCTTTAACACCCTTGGCTCCAGGCCTGCCGTCGATACCGGGCGCCCCTGTTAAAATGCAATTCATTCGAGTAAACAACACATTGGAAATGTTGAAAAACTTGGTTTGGGGTCGTGCCACGTGGAAGAAATAGGATTAGAACGTGAAGCTGTTTTCAAACAGGTTGCGTTCACAGAGCTCGACTGCATCAAATCGTTTTCTCAAGTCTTTTGATTTTCAAAAAAGTTGCCTGCCTTCATGAAAAGCTTGTTTGTATGTTTTAACTACCTCTCCTTGCTCTTCTTGGGGAAGAACAAGCAGCACAATCTTTCGGCCTGCAGCCAAGTTCAGATTGGAAGCAAGAGCTTTTTGGAACAAAGCTGAAAGTTTATGATATCATGGTTTGCGCAATGATGCTTCTTTGGCTGAAAACAAAGCCATTATATCTCATCGAATTTCAGAGCGTTTTAATCAGATGGAACGATAGATTGGATGTGTGAAAGCAAAGTTCATCAGTACGTTGTTTATCGGGCATGGACCTTGTCTGCTAAAAAAACCTATGTTGTATCATGGAACATGAAGCATCATAATGGTTTGGTCAAACCACAGTGTCGAAAAGTCAACCCGCATCATTTGAAAATATCAGATCTGATCCAAGACAAACGTTTTACACTGACAACTGCGACTCGAATCTGGCGATATTATGAAAGTTTTTTGAGGAGATGAAAAATTGTACACAGTGACGTCGCACACCGCGCAGCGAAACGAACGGTTGAAAACACACTTTACAGCAATCAGAGACCAGAGATACAGCATATTGTAGTTTTAATAGTTTTACTGCAGGAATTTTTTTTCTTTCACGTAAACAGCGTTCAGGTACAAAACATTCTCATTAGAAAGGTGAATTAATTATTTCTTGCTCTCCTTACCTCCTGATGCATGCCTGTTTTAACCAGCACATCATGTTTTTGCAAGCTCTCTTACCTCGAACACCTTTTTCGCCTCTAGGTCCACCTACTCCTGGTGCCCCTCGAGGACCAACCATTGTATCATTGGAGGGCAGAATGACTCTTCCAGGCTCACCAGCTGCTCCTCTAGGTCCAGCAGGGCCTGGTGTCCCAGGCAGGCCTGGGGGACCATCACGGCCATTTTCACCAGGTATTGATTGCCCAGCAGGTCCAGGTTCTCCTTTCTGTCCAACAACTCCAGGTAAACCCATTGGGCCATCTTGGCCATTGGGACCTGATAGACCTAAAACACAGGAAAGTTGCCAAATACCACAATGCAAATACTTAGAAACAAGAAGTGAAAACGTTTGCCCAAAAAATAAAGCCTACCCGGTTTTCCAGGTTCTCCTCTTTCTCCAACTGCGGGCAATCCAGGGGGTCCAGGGAAACCGGGCGCTCCAGACACACCTACTTCTCCAGGAGGTCCAGTTTCACCATCTATGCCACGATCTCCGGGTGGTCCAGTAGGTCCTTCTATTCCTGGCTGCCCCGGAAGTCCCGGAGGGCCAGCTGGGCCTGGTAAACCCTATACAAAGTGCGCAAAAGATCGTAATACGGCGTTTCAGTTGTATTTAGGCAAACATTTATCTAGGCTAAACAGTTTGCCCTGCATATTGCACACCTTTCACGTTATTTACCTTAAGGCCTTCATCGCCAAGTGGTCCTCTTGAGCCTGACATGCCTTGTTCACCTTTCATTCCCGGGGTTCCGGCCAATCCTGAAATTCCAGTTTCGCCTCTCTCACCCTGTACAACATCCAAAAGTTTAAGGAGGCGGTGCAAACAACAGAAAATCGTTTCTGTGAAGACGTTGGAAAAAAATGAAGCGTCAACATGTTCCTCAGATATTTACTTTGGCGCCATCGAGTCCATCTACTCCAGGAATACCACTTGGACCTCTTCCACCAGCTAAGCCTCTCACACCCTTTTCTCCTTTTCCTCCTTCCATTCCTTTAAAACCCTTCAAAAAAACAGTCGGAAATTCAGCGTTGACAAGTAATGGAAGTTAGTGCAACATGGTGCAAGTCAAAAAATAAAAAAACAACATAAAAATGAGCAAAAAACGTGAAAGGCGATGCAATATTACCGGCGGTCCCGAATATCCAAATTCACCCTGCATTCCAGTTTCACCTTTCTGACCCTGAATTCAAAAAACAAGCAAAACTCATCATCAAACGCAACAATAAAAAAAAAAGATAAAAACATTCAGCACAACTGCATCGCAAGCGCAAATATTGCAGGTGTTTTGAAATCATTTTTTCACCATTACAATGAACAGGCCCGTAGGCAGGCTTTAGGGCTTGGTGGGGCAAAATGCATTTTTAGGGGGTCAAGGTTTTTGTTTTTATTATATGTTTAAAACCAATTTATGGGCACAACAAAATCTGGGGGCACAAAAACATTGGGGGACATTACCCAGGAATTCTTCACGTGGGTACGAGCCTGGCAATGGAACTGACGAAATTTACCACCTTCATGTTACCAGAAGTATCACTCGTTTTTTTTCGGCACGAAAGAAGCAACTTCAAACATTCCCACTAACATTGATCGAAAATTATTGAACTTAAGACATTGCGATAATCTGCCTTGCAAATCGTTTCAGTTTTTACTGTTGCACTTTAATACGTGTGTCCGCTTTTTCAAATTTAATGCAAGACAGGCCGTTGCATGCCTACAGAACAATAAATCAGGCACTATTTGTCAAAGCACTGGCACGCGCAAACATGGGTGTACCTGAAGGTAGCCGTAATGCCATAACAGTTTCGTAACAGCTTCAATTTGTAATATAGGTTGTGATCAAGGATTTGTCGTGCTCATTAGCCGCAATTTGTATCTTAGCTTTTCCCTAAAAGTATATTGAGGTGTGACGAAAAAGGCTTTTCCAGAGCCACGATTTCACTAAAAACTGCAATTTCCGTGCGTTTCTGCCGCTGTCATCGATGTTCGGTCATAAATCTATCCGCTTCATCTTTATATTCCACTACTGTCATTACCCTGTCTGTATGCCCTTATTTTTTAAACTTTGTCCTGGAAACTCAAAAAAATTATAATGATTTGCCTGATTTTTACAAGTTTTGCAGTGACTGAGGGCTTCCGCCCCTTAGGCCTTTCGTTTAACGTAAATTAATTATTGTCAGTGTTTCAAAAAACTCAGTATTTCTTCAATTCTCAATCGATAAATTTTGATGCTAAATCACTGATCACATGTGACAGTGGAGCGATGATGTAAGGTTGAATTAAAATTGTTGTCTTTTTAAAAACTAATCTTGGAAGTTACGCCTAACCGCCTAGCGATGGTTCTTCGTACGCAATATTTCTAAACTTATTGTTATCAAAATTTTGCTACGACTGCAAATAAACAAAAAACTTGTTCAACGTAAATTCAGGAAGGTTCAGTGTGCGCTCAGTGCAAACGAAAGCATCTAAATTTTTGAAAAAAAAGCTGACACTCTTCGAAGTGCTTCCAAAATTCCAAGTAGTACATGCAGGGGCTTACCTTTGCACCTCGGCGGCCAGGAGGTCCAGGCTCAAGATATTTGCCGAACTCGTTTTGCGCTCGCAAGAACTCCGGTACTCCTGGAGGCCCTGGCAATCCTGGAAAACCCTGAGAGGAAAGAACTACTGATAAACAAATAGCAAGTTTGAGGAGGAAAAAGGAGAGCTTTAAAAAAATTACTCCAGTTCCAAAGGTTTTCAGTATCAATCGCCAAACACTGGAAAAAGCGAATCAGTGCACCTGTTCGCCCTTTTCTCCTTCAAATCCTATGCCTTTGTGACCAGGTTCTCCTTTGCTTCCCCGCCTGCCAGGAGATCCCTAAAAATTACCGGAGGAAGAGGTCAAAACGGGACACTCCCCACGAACACATCAGTTATTTTGAAAGTTTTACGCACAGGCGGTCCTGGGTTTCCAACGTAACCTCTTGGTCCCACTGGACCAGGTCTTCCTGGCCTGCCTGGAGGTCCAGCAGGGCCAATGGGGCCGTCTTCACCTCTTTCTCCCTTCATCACACTATCGTCGTTGATGACTGCAGGTTCTCCTTTTTGACCCTTCACTCCACGTACTCCCTGCATCAGTGCAACAAACGTTGTCGTAAAGTACTCTCGCAGACAAACAATCTTCGACTTCACAATTTCGCTAAACTCGTCGGTTTCACTAAAAAGAAGCGTTACTTGCAACTTTTACCTATTTTAGAGTTTATATGGCATACATACATTGTAGAGAGTGTATTAGTAATTGTCAGCATGTGTTCAACAATCGAAACTTGCTATTTTCTACTTAGCGCTGTGTTCATTTCACATTTAATTAGTAAAATAACTTGAGATTTTCTTACCAGTGGAGAAAAAGCTTGTCATAGAAATTTTGAAGAAACTCTGCGTGAACCAAATGTGATTGAGGCCCAACTAAAACTTCAGCTGTTCTTACCAAAATTTAGGTATTTTCAAACAAACACAATACCACGCACATGCCAGCCTTCGGTGCTTAGATAACTTGCAGAACATTCCCAACAGTCTATGACTGTAAAACTACACCTACCAGTCAATATTCAAGGCTGCCTAGGGAAATTTTTTGAAACTATATCTTAAATCAGGTCTTGTTGAACGCAATGACGCAAACTTCAACTTTAAACGCAAAGCGGTCTGCACGTGGTAAACATTTACTAATAAACCACCTATATCAATGCAAGTGCATACGGATAAAGTCTGCAGTTGAATTACAAATATTAACGTCCGTGCTACTACTTTTGAAGTACAAAAAATGAAGCTGCTTTCAATAAAATGCAGCTTCCATCGGCCCGTACTATTGTATAAATAACCAAAATATTCTGTCAGGCTTCTTGACTGCTAGCAACAGTAGAGTCCGCACGTGGACTTGATCGCAGTCGATGCGAAATGCTGGCAACATGGACTTCGACATTAGAAGAAGTTTGACCGTGTCCAGACAAACCATTGCCAAAGGTTGTGCCTTTCAGTCATAGTCATTTTTTAAAAGTTATCTCTTTGAATAGTAGAAACAGAAAAAAACGGCAATTTAGACTTTATTACTTCAAATTAACTCGAAAACATTTCATACGTCTAGTCCATCGAACCCATCTGCTCCTGGAGGCCCAACTGGGCCCAGATCTCCGGTCGTTCCGTTGCAACCGTCTTTGCCTGGGTACCCTCGAGACCCCTGCTCACCAGGATGACCGGGAACACCATTCACTCCAGGAAAGCCGGGAACACCAGAAGGACCCTGGTCAAAAGTAAACAGGAATGCACTGATTGCAAGAAAAAATTAGTACTTTCGCTATAAGCGGGTCGCCAAACGCAGACGCTTTCTCCGCGTAGCTTCCATCGGTTTTCACGAATCTTTTATCCTTTTTGGTCGCATTTTCACGATGGACCATACACGTACGTTTTGGAGAGATTCAACGATAAATATTTTAACGACAAAATGTACTAAGTTTCTTAAAAATTAACAGACACCGTTTGTCATTTTTAGTGGTCAAACGTTGCTTTTCTTCGTGAGTTTTATGCAAAATTGGTAAAATTGTCGGAAAAGTTGTGTGAAACGTTTCCTACAATCCTATGCGTAAGAGCTTCGAAAGTCTGTCATCGCAAAAAGTAAAGGACCTTTGGTCATCCTCAATAAAACTGAAAAGCACCGTTACCCAACCTCACCCTTTTGCCCGTTTCCTCGGCAAAGCACCATTTACTCAGTGAAAAAATGTCCATTTAAAACAAAGCCTTTTCCTGAGTTTTACCCAAAGTTGTTATTACGTATTGTTGATTTGTCTTTCGTTAATAACAGGAACACTTCTATTGCTTGTTATTACGTCCATTTAATTTTATTGACTCGGGATACTTCTTTTGAGCGAGTTCTATCCACTGCTTGGCCGTGCTAGATTTCAGGCAGGTGTTGAGCAGCTATTTGGTTGTCTCATCGTCCAGAACCGTCAGGGCGTACAGTCCATGGGGAGGTCGAGGGATTGGACATTTGAAAACATCATGGTCGACGGTTTCTTCTTCTGCGCCACACTCACTGGTCGCAGAGGAGGCCATCCCTCATTTGTACAAACAGGAGCGGAAACGTTCGACACCGGTGCGGAGGCGGTTAAGCCGGACCCACGCTCTTCTTGGGAGGGTCATTCCGAGAGGGGGGTACCTGTGCCTGGAATTAAGATGCGAAGTCTTGTGGGGGGTTGTCCGCCCACTCCGCATTCCATCGGTGATCCGCCCCGAGCGCGGCACTTGATGTCGTCGTCAGATGAACTGATGAGTTGTTGTGCGGCGCGTAGAAATGGGCGTCTCGATTTGAGGCGTCGTGCATCTGCACTCGATGGACGGGTGAGCGCTGAGTGGAGCAGATGTCCAGGCTCCATGGCACGGCGTGCTAGAGACAGTGTGGTTCAATTGCGACGAAGCTCAGCAGGTTGGATGCCTTCGAGGATTGGAAGGTTGTCCGCTGGTGCAGGACTCAGGTATCCAGTCACAATTCGCAAGGCGTCGTTGATGGCGGGGTCGATGAGGCGGGTATGAACACTGCGGCACCAAGCAGGAGCTCAGTACTCTGCAGTTGAATGGACCAGGGCTAGGCTGACTGTACGTAGCGTTGTTGCTCCAGCACCCCAACCGGAGCCAGCAAGCCGTCTCAGGAGTGCGACGCGTGATGTTAGCTTCTTGCGAAGTGACTCGAGGTGTCAGCGATACGTGAGCGACCTGTCCAACGTTACTCCGAGGTATTTAGGCTCGGAGCAGAAGGGCAAGGTTTCGTTGTTGAAGTTGACTTTCAGCTCACGTTTAGCTTCCTTGTTGTTGAGGTGGAAGACTGCCGACACCGTTTGTGTGATGCTGAGCTTTAGCTTCCATGTCTGGAGGTATTCACCGAACGTTGCCATGTCCTTGCTGGGGATACTGATATTAACGTACACTTCCATATAAAAACGAGCTAGAAATTCTGTCATAAAACCTAGATTGAACGATTAACTGCCGATTTTTTCCAAATATGATCGTTTTACGTAACAGTTTACTAGGTGCATACATTCTGTTTTGCTCAGGCACTAGAAATTTTTTGACAATTTGCTTATTACTTTTTAATGAATGTTAAATAGCTGTAGTAATCAAAAACAATTACCCTTTCGCCTTTTTGTCCTTTCGTGCCTGGACGACCTGGAAATCCAGGGTACCCTTTTGGACCCATTAGTCCTTCGTGGCCCGGATAGCCACGCTTTCCCTGCGGACCTCTCTCACCGAGGCTTCCGGGATGTCCCTGAAATGCAAGGCGTGATCAAAAAGTATTCTGAACCGAAAGTTCTTTGCCAGCTTAAGCACTCAAATAACGCAGATGTCGTTAGATAGCTCGGCTGTCCCGGAATTCTCGCCCACGGCATCAGCGCAGAAAAGCAGTTCAGCTTTGACCTGCAAATATTTTGCGGCAAAAACGGCAGATATTTTCGCATTACACGTACGTTGCTGCGATCTGACCTATGAGGGTCCTCGTTGGAATGCCGATTGCATGCTAATGGCAGAAAGGGCTTTACTTTGCTCGCCAGCTTAGTTGCATTAGTTGCATTTAGGAAAGGGCATTACCTCGCTAGCCGGCTTACTTGCATTCAGGAAGGGTTTTAACTCGAGTTGCATTTACGAAAGGCTTCAAAAGGCTTTACCTCGCCGGCCAGCTTAACCGCATTAAATTTGCATTCAATTAAAATTCCTTATTTCATTTTTGATGTATTTATATGCCATATCTTGGAGGCCGGTCCATGGAAATAACGCCTCCCTTAAACAGGTCAGTCTAGCAAAATAGTTTGCCAGCCAATGTGTTTAATAGATGGTCCAAGAGCATTGGACAAGAAATGATATCATTTGAGTTGAGAAGTTCAAAAAGATACGAATTGATTCGCACAACACTAAAAAACATTTTAAATTGACTCGTTAAGATCTCCCTTCTACGTCAGAACATCAAAATACTTTCTGAAAACGATGGGGCAAACAGGCAAATGTGTCCTAAACATTTGAGATCTGACGCATTTCTAAAGCCGGTATTTATTTTTTATGACGTTTGGTGAAATTTCCTCCCTTTGCGCTTGTTTTACACATGTGTTAATTTCGAAACTATACCATGAAAAGTTAATTTTGAGTTGTTGTCAACTTCGTTAAAATGAAAATGATATGCTGACAACTTTGCTTTTGTAACTTTCATTTTACTGACTCCAGCTAAGTCATAGCAATATAAATATTTTGCATTGTATAAAAGAAGCTACTGGAAAACATACCTATATATTTAGCAAAGCGTCCCTAAGAGGATTTTCGTAGGAATTGACAATTATTGAAACAGACATGCACCAACATCCACCTCGCTATAAAATCTGTTAATTTTTAAGAGGTTGTCGGTGCAAATAAATAAAAAGCATCAAACTTAACAAGCTGAATAGTAAACTTGATAAAAATAACGGACAAAGCGAGCGAAGTGACTGAAACTTCGCATATGCTTTGGAAAATACTTACATCATGACTACAGTGAAAGAGAGAGTCAAAGTTGTTTCTGTTAGGTATCGCTTACGCTGATGTGGCAGCAACCTCACATACATACATTTCAAGCTTTTTTTCGCCACCTTGTGGTGGCTGTACAGAGGATGAGACACGATGCAGTATTGTGCGGCAAATAGCAAATAATTTGAAACGTTTGATCGTCACGCTAAAAATAGCTTAGTGTTTTCTAATCATTCAACATGTAATAGTTGCGCTGATTTAACATCGAGTTTTATACTGGTAAAAGTCCGTGACTTTTGCACAACGCTTTCGGTGTTGAAAGATGATCATGTGTCGAGTTGGACAAGCACTGCGTCCGTTTAGAACAGAATGTAGATTAAAGTTGAAAAGAGTAAAGCTGAAACATCCAACTTTGCTATTTCTTTGTAACGATGGGCACAGAATATATTTTTAGACAGCGACACGATCAACCTTCTGGTTCACAGCGCAAAGGCAACTCGTTGCAGCTTTGTTAGTTATCCGGCACTTTCAACCTTTCTGCCACGAGCAGGAAAGCGCCTGACACGTTCCTCGATAAATCAGCTGCAAGCACTATTTTGGCAAACATTTCGTGTCAACGCGAGTTCAAGAATATTTATTCAACAACATGCAGCCTGCATTCTAGCATTTTCAGTTTGTTTAAACCAGCTTGCAACCTCAGAATTAAGCTTTCGTTTGTTGCCTCCAACCTGGACGTTGTGGACTAATAAGCCAATGCGCTTGTTCTGCGCTCTGCCGACTTGTTTTTGTGATCCTGCTCAGTATACACTGACCTCTGTGCGCTGAACCAGGCAAGCAATTCCTCATTGTAAGTTAAACACATACGATTTTCGCATCATATTCTTCTAAAATGGCGGTTCCATAACTTTATCCCCGACGAACCCCCTGTGAATAATAACTCCCTCCACTAACCCCCAATTGTCAGAGACACAAGATGATTCCAAATTATACTGTGCTACGTTGCCTGCGTAGATATCACACATTGCTTAATCAATTTTAAAACAGTCGTTACATCCAAACTTGAGCAGAAAAGTTACTTTTTCGAACAAATGGATTTATAATATGTAATTGCACAACTATATTAAGTTCATCAACAATACGTGTAATTGGTTACTGGGTAAGACTTACACGAGCCTCCCAGATGCACTGCTTTTTCCAGTGCCTGGAGAGGCTAAATGCAGAAGCCATCTCAAAGTGCAACACACTGAAAGAGACTGACTAAAGTAGCACACACTGAGAATTTATTCTTTATATTCAGATGTTAGGGAATCCCTGCTCTGTAACATGCAGAGGGAAACACTACTGCAAAATTTATATTCCTGAGGTTTTGCGTTTCACTCTGGCTTATTTGCATGGAAAAATATTACCATTATCAAGCCTAGCGTCGTAACAGTCAGCTGTGTTTTATATGACTACATCTCTGGCTACATCATCTATTGCCATTTGTTTCCACAAGTTCCTTGCGGCTTGTTATTGGCTCTTATCCAGCAGACAACCCAAGGTTGTCTATACGCCAGGAAAAAAGCTGACGAATGCTTCATGCATGACGTATATAAACACAAGTGTCAAAAAGTAATCGACTACTCGGAAAGTCAAAATCGGTGAAGAGTTAGAACATTATCGTCCGAGTTACGTAAAACCGGTCAGAATAAATCGCCACCCGCGTTTTATGCGTAACAGTAAGTATTTTATTTCTTATCATGCCACTCACCCTCCGTCCTTTCTCCGAAACGCAGAAGGAACACGGGCCCAACTTGGAACAGTCGCGTCCATGACAGGGGCCGTCATATTCCTCCTTCTGCAAAACATGTTGTTTGATGTAGTGCGTAACTTGAAGTTGCGATGCTTTGTATTCATTGGGCAACGCATACACAAGCTACCGAAACAGATTTTTTCTTCACAAACTTGAATTTCGATTATGCTTCCGTTTGTAATCTCAATATGTATCTTAACACAAACCGATCTTCATGAATGGATGACAGGGTTTAAGCTTCCATAACAGCAGCAGTTACAAAACAATTTGACAGATGTAATTGCGTTAGTCGTGGCTAAAATCTGCTAGATTGGAGAATTAGTCAACATCTTTTAAACAGTCCTGGGTTGTACTCGCATTTTCTACGAGTATAATCCAAATTGCTGTGGCTCTTGCCCACTAACTGACCCCAACCTGGAAAAACATTCCACACTCTGTACAATAGCCTGGGCTTAACAAAGGGGTTTTCTTTAGGTTGGGCGCTAGTGCTGCGAAGCTAGGCTTCGCATTGTGCAATGAGCTCGCGGGAAACAGAGCAGCATTTGCGCATTCAACCACCACTGCTTGCTTCGCAATAACGAAGTAAGCTTTTCTGTGCAACTTTCAGGCGAGCTCATTGCTACGTTACTACTTTTCTGTAAAGACATTTCAGGATAAACAAGTTCTGGACATCAACATATTTTGTTCGAACAACTCAAAGTTCTCTACCGGTTTCAGCAACATTTGTGTAGGTACACATACGACTGAAACCGGTTTTGATGATGTCAGCAAATTTTCATGAAAATACTAAATTCCTGCCATAACTATTGCCCAAAAGCATGGTTCGCTGCTGTGTGTGCGGGCTCTAAGTTGCGGGAAAGCTGCTAAGCTTCCTTCAAATACGATTAATTGATGATAGGTCCACTTCATGACGCTTAGCTGAGCTTGTGAACCCGTATTCCAGGGCACTTCATTGTGGTTTTGCTGATTCAATGCACCCCTAAATGATCGAGCTCGGTCACAAGAATCTGGACGAGACATGCCCGCAAATGTGTTGATTGGTTGGCAAGTGAGATGGCGTAGAACTGTGTTCGCTGATAGGAAGATGATACAATATTGCTGAAAAAAAACTGTAACGGCTAAGATATCAAAAGTATTTGCCTCGGCGTGGAAAAAGCATTGGCGGGTACAACTAACGTTTTGGCAAAAAACTTCCAAACTGAAAGATACCACCAAGTTTTAATCTGCTTTCGACAAGGATTTTCGTACTTGGTCACGCAGTATTAATATGCACAAGCTGCTTGCCAGCTTACACAGGCAGCGCAGTAAGACGCACCACAATCAATGAAGCTGAACGACTGCCATCCTGTTAGAGGCTTGCGCATCACTTGCTGTTGTTGGTGACGAAATTTCTTGATTTATAGTTGGTAGGATATGGTGCCGGCAAAAACAATACATGACAAAAGCGACTGGTCTTGTTTTCTACAATTCAGCTTCTCTGCATCAAACCCGCTCAAAATCGATGTGCAGGGCGATGATGACAAATTCGTTTTTGCTTAGGTGAGCCAAGTTTTTCAAAGACAGTTTATCAAATTCGCGCAGAGCTGAGCGAAGCAAGCAGTTTGCTGCTGCTGCCTCGGTTTCTTAATCGTTGTTTTTATAACCCGCAATGTATGCGATTTTCTTCAATTTTGTTTGACCTTTGCAGCCGTGGAGTGGACGGTGATATACAGTCAAGCAACGAATCAATGCAGAGGGCGATTCGAAGGTGACCCCTTAGATAAGAGCACAGGTCGCGTTCGCGCTCATAGCTGGACTTCGTTACGTTGCCGATAGAGTGTTAACCATTGCAACCGCACCAAAAACAGTTTTCGTAAAAACAGGGACCCTGGCAATTTAACTTTGGACATTTACGAGCGCCGTGTAGCGTCTGATCTGAGGATGCAACACGACTTGTTGGAGACATTAAAATGGGAAGGCGACGAAGGAAAAGCAACCAGAGGAGCAGAAGTACTTTGTAAGCGCTTGGAACGATGACGACGTATGCGGCCCATTTTTAAACACGCCATGTTTAGCATTTGCTTAAGTATCCGCAGTGGCGTAGATTGAAGAGCGAGTTTCTCCCAGGCATGAACGTGGCAGTAAAACCAACCTAAGGTTAATTGTGCTTCCATGACAAATCACCATACTCAAGATCTTAAGTGTTAATAACAAGTTTCTTTTCAATTCCAATAAAACGTTCGAATTTTAAACGACAAGAGGCAGAAGACAAAATATCAAAACAAAAGAAAATCAACGATTGTATATATGCCAAAAAAGAGCATACCGTTATGTTTATATTTCATTTGTGCCGCAGACGTTTATAAACAACTTTAGGCCCTGAGATAAAACAATCTGAGTTCTTTATAAAAGCAAAAGTAAACATGAAAAATGAAATAACACTGTTTTTTTCAGACATTCCTCTGACAATACTAACAATGCGAACAGCATTAGTTTGATGACTCCACTTCAAGGGAGGAACACGCGCGCGACTGTCAAAGCTCTCGGAAAAGTAGTTTGTCGGACTAACGTTTCCAGCAAGTTTAAATTGGGAAAGTCATGTGAGACCACAGCCCCCAACGTTTGTTTATTGTTTATCTCCATAGTGTTCATTACAGACGAATGCAGTACTTTACGTTCATGGAAGACTTTTTCTGACAGAACGTTTTGTATGGAGACAGTTGTCAAAAGAAAAGTTTATCATATTTTCCTGTTCGCAAACACAAGAAAAAATTTCACGTTTTTGAAATTAAGAGATACGTTTGCAATTGTCTCGCAAAAGATCTTTGCAGTCAGAAATTATTTTTTTAACTCAAGTAAAGGTGATTGTGAATTTCTCAAAGCAAAACGTAGAAAAAAAGTTCAGAAATTTTTGGTTTTGAACAGCTGTCAAAACAAAAAGAGAAGATTTGCGACAACAGAAGAAATAAATTTGCATCAAAAAACAAGTACGTGTGAAAAATTATTTCTGTGTTTTTTTCAGGCGTCGCTATGCACTTCTTTGTTTTTGAACCGATCTTTATTCTAAAAAAGACGCAAATTGTTCATCAACTGACGATGACTACTTGAGTTACAGCTCTATCGAATCCAACTGAGAGCAATGACTTCAAAGCAAGATAACATCTCCATGGAGTAGGATGAATTCAAGTTCCTAAGGTACCCACAAGCAAACTTTTTCAGCGTATTGGATAACGCAAAATCTATTTTTTTCTTAAAAACCTTAGGCCGACCACACAGCTCCTCCTCTGAGGTCGATTTTAATGAAACCTGTCACGTAACGCAAACATTTGCTCAGCGCTCATCACGATTCACAATGGCTTACGCATCCATTTTATTCTCCTGTACTTAAGTGCGCCCGTATTATTTCAAGGACGGTAATTTGTGCCGCCATCATTACTGTTGCTTTATGGAGGAGCAAAGGCTTGTAATTTCCACTTAGGCATAGAATAGATAAATATGAACAAAGCAAGTTCACTTCTTGCCTAAGACTTGGTACGGGGAGGATCTGACAAAAAAGCGATGGACAAAACTGTAAAATGCACAACACCACCTAAGTGAGTTTAACAGCTCTAAATTTTTTCAAAGATAGCTTATGTTTCAGTTTAGAACACTGTTTTCGAAGGATGTTTCACGTAGGCTACTAGAAGGCCTTCTCATTTGTTGCTATTCGTATTCAGGAAAAGCCAAACGAAAAAGAATTAGCAGCATTTATTTTCCTACAATATTGAGTTGACAAAGTGTTCCGAACATGCGCTTTTAAGTACATCATCGACCAAACGAAGAGCGATGATAAACAATCTATAATGTGATGTCTCAGTTTGACATATCATCAGCAAAGGATGAGCAGCTTTCCATCATACATACCAAAGCACTTTGAACTCTATATAACACATCGGTGTTGGTCGTGCAACACCAAACCCAACGGAAGCTTTGATGAGGCATAAACAGTTGAGAGAGGTTTGATAGAGTAAACAGTTTGATGGAAGCAATGACATTGCAGCTTGACAAAACCATAGCACCTTGTCTGTGCACCCTGTAGGTAACTTACGACTTTTAACTGAAGGACGGAAAAAAGCTTAGACACAAGGCAGGGCTCGGCAGTGAGGCGTGTGCGCGTGTGCAAGAACGAATTTAAGGTCAGCTTTCCTTTTCATATAGTTATGAAAGCAAAGAAAACTAGAGTTGAATGTATGTGTCGCACCAGCCCCGCAGTCAGGGGAGGCAATCGGGCAACTGCCCCCCCAAAAATTTTCAAAAACATTTTTAGAGGTTAGGTGTACAGCAAAAAGTTTCTATGATTTATCGCCCCGAAAATATCACCTGGTTGTGGCCCTGTGCCACAACCACCAGTGCCGAATGTACTCGTGTAAAAAAGGGAAACAACTGAACATCATGATCTATTGACACAAATACAACTGAGCGATGCCTGCAGTAAACGTTTGAGACCAGTGCAACTCATAACAACTTTCAGCGATACAAACGCGTTAAATGTTATGCGATGCGTTGAAGTCCAGGTTTTAAAATCGGTGTTACGGGAAGACCATTACCGGCTGTGGAAACGTGTCAGGGCTACAGGTAAAACGGGTCCATCGCTACATGCCTGTGTTGTGCAACCAAATTAAAGCGAAATTATGATTTGGTTTATTGTCGCCGTCTCGCCGCTCGCAAGCCAAATTGCAGCACTCTAAACTATGTATGCGGCTGGCGTAGGGTTTTTCAAATTTGGCGCCTCATAGCACTTTCACACATAATGCTCGAACACCGGGAGTCTGTCATTTCTGTTCCAGGCTGCTTCCGCGGTCACCACAACAAAGCACTAAACTTTACATGTTTTCGATGCATGTGAAGCTGTTTGCGCAAATTGGTGTACTACTCCTTTCCAGATTTTATATCGGTTGCGAAACAGCTACATCTTGTGAGGGAAAAAATGTTGCCTTGATGAAAACGCACTAAAACGTTTAGCAGTGCAAAACTTTTTCAAACTTACTCCTGCTCCGTTATTGTTTACAATAAAATAGTTTTGTCATTCCACCAAAATTAGGGTTAATCTTAAAATCCTACTTTAAAATACCTGAACGTCATCCTGAAAATATTCTGCTCTTGACAGCTTAACTATGTTTCGAAACATAATGAGCCTTGAAAGTTTGTGAACTGTGCGCAACCGTTACTTGTAGGCACTGTGTGGTTGAATGAAGAATTTTTTATTAAAAATTTTTAAAAATTATCCATGCAAATGCACATGTTTCAGGCAATGTGACTATTTGAATGTAAATGTTTTTTTTAATGAAAACTATTATAAGCATTTCAATGAAAGTTTTGATCTACGCAAATGCACATGTTTCGAATACTACTTTAATTGTCACTTGTGGATTTGCAGTTACTTGGAAGTCCAACTAACAAGAAATGTTTCATTATCGCGCGAACTATGTTTGGATTTGCAAAGTTTTTGTAAATTTCCCATAGTGCTCTGCGCATTCACAGTATATGCTATTTGTCGAAGTACATTTAAAGGTCATACATATATTGGCCAATACAATTGCAGATCAAACAAGGTACCTCACATAAAGTTAAAAGAAAAAGCATGTAAGAAAGACGTATTGCAAAAATGTAGCTATCAACAAAAAAGAGTAATTTGAACCGGAAAACGAACTGGTATTTATGACATCGTTGCTAAAGTTTACAATAGATTGCATAATTTATGACTATTTTTGCAGGTGTCCAAGTTCTGAGTTTCTACGGTTTCTTTCAACATACAAATTAACAATCGTATTTTTGCAGTCTAAACTATCAAGTTGAGTGCGTAGTTGTGCAGCACAATAAGCATAGAATTCAATTGAAAGTTAAGCAGATCTTACAACCCTGACTGGTCGTTCCAATCCAAAAATGAGTTCGGAGACAAAAGTGTTTTATTCAGGCATTCAATAACGCCTCAATTGGCAGTTTTTTCTAATCAACAAACACAAATGAAGTTTAGATGATCAGCTACAATCTCACTAAAATTTTCTTACCTTAGCAACGGTTTCCAGGTAGAAAAATAACGAAATGAAGAGAAGGACGTGGCTGCAAAAATTCAAATGATTGGTGCTAAAATATGCAGCAGTAATCAATGCAGTAAAAATACCTTGAACGAAATTCGACGAAGTCTTGTCAAATGTTTTATTGTGGTGTAGACCATAAACAACTTTTTGCGTCAAATGTAAACTATAATAGAACCAACAATACAAAAACTTTAAATTAAATGAACCCTGAAGATTGCGCAATTTCGTATGATTTTGTGTGTTTAGATAAGTTATTAACGAGTTGATATATTTAAAACCTAACATGTAGATCATTTACGAAGCAAATCACATATTATTGATACCTTTGTACGCATGCAAAGCTAAAATAAACACAGACGAATGAAAAGCCACAAAACACAATATCAAAATGTAACACACCACGAAACTAAACTAGGACTTGAACATCAGATACTGACAGAGGTTTCTCTCACAGCAGCATTTTCACAAATAGTAGTAAGATGGATTATTGCCTACAGCATTTACTGCTTTTTGACCACCTATGACACACATTCGCTGGGTTAGATTTTCATTTATGGATAATTAAGCAAATGATCATGTTAACCACCGAATATAGCAAAAACCTACATTAAACGTTTTGTATCGTTTTGAAATGCAGTTATTATAAACATGTTAGTCGACCTTTAGTAGATGTTCTCCATTATTTTCTGAATGAATACCTGTACCACCAACATGGTCTTCAGCATTTTGCTGACGTTTTAGGATAAAAAGTGCTCGACTGTTCTGCTTCATGCAGTCCGTCAACAATTATCGGAATTAGTTTATTTCGCGCACTCCGTTCGAAGGACTCGTTGCACGACAGGTTCTTCATACCAGTAAAGGGAATTCAACGTCATAGTATCGGTTATGGAGGGTAGAATTCTATGGGAGTGCTGCCGGTGGAGGTTGAGATTACTGAATTTCGAAAAACCACGAAAATTGCCAAAAGGAAGAGATATATAAAAAAACGCTTGTCAAAATTCTTTTAAACCTCGATTATTAGCACATGCATGTTCTTCCAGGAGAGGTCGATCGCCTCGGAAAACATTCCCGAAAAATATTAATCCACAAGGATGCGCCAACACGAAATTGCAGTTTTGTTGGTGGAACGTAGTTTTAGAAAAGTGGCGTACTTCAAAATTCATGCTTTTAATCTAAAACTAGGGCCCAGAGACACGGGCGTCGGAAGAATGTTTTCCAGGGGGTCACAAGGGGATTTTTCCAAAATTTTTCTAGGGGGAGCCAAAAGTGGTGACATTTATTTTTTCCCACTCAATACCAAGAAAATAACCTTCTTTTGATAAAATTTTCAAAATCCAGGTGGGGGCCAAGGCCTCCCCTGCCCCCACTTCGGACGCCCATGCCCAGAGACCTTTGCGGGTGCCGTACTGCAACAGGAGAGCTTCAAGAATCACAGTTTGGTGTTGGGATAACCCGCAGGCAGTACGCGTTAAAATAGTGAAAGCACGGTTGGGTAAAAATATTTTTTCTAGGAAATGATTTAACAGATCAATTGGTAAGATTGGAACCACATGACCGTCATGCAACAACGCTAAATATCATAATCTCTCGGGAGATGTGGTCGTGTCTAAACAGTTAAACATATAAAACTCGTCATTACAGAAAAAATATTGTGTGCGAATCGGGCAAACAAAATTGGACGAATGGGCAAACAAATGCAACATTGCACTGCCAGCCCAAATGCGAAGTTCACTGCTACTTTCGTCCTAGCAACAAGACCAAAATTTAACTGTTTGTTTAAGATGCGAACAACAGAAAGGCAGGGTAAAACCTCCCCGACGTGCTCCTGATTAATTCAAGAACGCAAAAAGGTTCCATAACATTTTACGCAAATGTTGTCTGCTTATTTCAATGTGGAAAGTGAAATATTTTGAGACAAAACGGAAAATACAGCCTTTTTATTGATGAAAGCATTTATCGTAAATTTTTTTGTTATGCATTCCTTGCAAATGCACAGAAACTAAAGCCGCTGCTATTGCGTGGTTTGAAGCAAATGCAGTAAACAGCATTCCTTTAAAACGTTCTGCTTTCCGAACCTTTTCGAATATGTTTGACGAGGAGGTAAAACAGTCAACACTTTTGTTTGGTTAACAGTAAATGACCTTCAGAACCAACAATCATTCGGTACGAGCACTTGAAAAGATACTTGTTTAATAATAATCTGAAGATAACGAGAAAAAACTGGAAAAACAGCAAGCATGATTTTTGGTGCGTGAACGGCTTAAACGCCTTTGTGTAAAACCACTGCCAAAATATTCTTCGATTCATGAAAGTACAGTAGTTGATAGTGCTTTTCGCAGGCAGGCATTTTTCATGTTTAGATCAGAGCAAGTGACTATGTTCAGCGCTTGCAAAGCGTCATCAATAAAAAATTGCTAATTCTCGATTATGTATCGCACGGAAGTTCTGTTCGGCGCCTTTAATCAGTCACGCTGTCATAAGGTTGCTGATGCAAATTGATTTTCCACACTTACTCCAACATGAAGCAGCACTGTCGAGGAATGGCTCGAGTGCGAACCTTTTCCTAAAGGTGGTGAAGTGAAATTCAGACAAGTTACAGTCCTTCATAATTTTTCCACATTGGCGTGGTATCAGTTCGCTTTGACTGATACTTTTCTCTCGTTAAAACAATAATAATTTGTGTTATCTTATTGTGGGCAAATGGGGAAATACCGTTTTCCATGTTTGTTGTTTTAACTTGTGTAGTGCTTGCTTGCTTTCTTCAGGCTAAATCTGGTGTCTGTTTTTGGTGTAATGCTAGGAGTTAAACTTAAATCTGCTACGTTGATGCAAATTCCTGTTTGCAAAGACACAAATTGGTTACTTTTTCTACGACATATCTGTTTGATTTTGTACCTATATGTGAAAAGATCTGCAATTCGACACTTTGTTTGAAGGAGGGTTGGTGTTATGCAGTGGTGAAGCCTGAATTCACCCAAAACAGATATTAGCTTTATCTTGTTGATTGGTAGCAGTATCGTTAACATATCGACAACGGGTTTCTAATATTTAGTAGTTCATTCATCAAAAACAAGCTTGTATGAGTGGAAGTTTTGTCTGTTTTATTACAACGTCACGGTCACGCACGCCACTTTGACAAAATATTGTTAGCTTTTCCCTATTTTATGTTTCTGCGTTCCCATAATCTCAAATTTCAAGAAAGATAAAACTGATATTACATCAAAATCCTAGTCGTTAAAGTAATTTTTGATGTTGTTTTTGTCTCATCTTTTCGTGTGCCCGCCTCTGTTTTAGCCAAACTAAATAAGTTTGTTGAAATACTACCCAAGGTTATCGTTAGTTGTTGTTCAGCACTGAAGTGCAACTTTGAAAGTTCGAACAGCTCTAAGCTTTCTAAAATAAAGCTGTGTGAGCAAAGAACCTTCGTATGTTTTGCACTGGAAACTCATTCGCTGTGAGCGGAGACAAAGGATTGAGCGTAGGGCATTATTTTTGGTAAGTCTCACAAGTTTTGCAAAGAAACACTTGACGAGCGATCGTACAATAAACAGAAACAAACATTAATACACATTACCTAAACTTCAAAAAGAGTGATGCTTTTTTTCTGCATTTCATCACAGCTTTTCTGTAAGAGACTTTCCTGATGCAACATCCGTCGTAGGGTTCTATTTCAGTTATTTAGGGTCATCTTATAATGGTGACGTGATGGACGCATATCCTTAAAGGCTGGTAGTTTTTAAATACAGGCAAACAATACAGCCCAGCAAGCAAAGCAGCTTCACAGAAACTGGAAACATCAGTAGGTAGAAGCATAGCGCTTTTCATCAACTTACAGGTATCTTACGAAGTTGGAGACATTCGTCATGGTGTTGCGATCTCCTTCTTTGTAGTACCCTAAAACACAAGGCATGTTTTAATTTGCTTAAAACTGACTGAATGTGCTTTGTGTCTCCTGCAGTACAGCTACGACGTTTCAACAGGTTATGCAGTAGCACGTTGGGCTGACCAGTTTCACAGCTACACATCGACTCAATGTACTCACCTTGGCCGCTACTGAGTAGCGCCAACCTCGTGTGCGGTCTGGGCGATTATACGATGTTTCCTACTGCTGCAACTGCTTCCACCCTGCTTGCTTAATTCTGATCCAACTACCCTGAAAACAACGCAAGGTGCTTTTCTGCACTCTTCAAGCTGATGACAAGCTTGCAGCGCCCAGAAGACTCGTCGACTCCCCGCAAGAGCCTGTCGATATTTCCGGGCCCAATAACTGAAAATCGTCGGACTTGCGGAGCAATGTACGAAACCGGGCGTCACTTGGCGATCGCTGCTCAGGCCGCGATTTCTGAAAAAGTTTTCTTCGGTCTCGCGCACTCCTCGTCACTTCTCCCGTTAGTTTCTTTATCAACCAGGCTCCAATCGCAACTCTTTTTTCACTCTCTGCAGCCAGCCTATCTCGCGCGTATTGAACTGCGCCTGCGGCCTTGAGAAGGACCGTCAAAAGGCACAGAGTGAAGGTTCACGTCGTTTGCATCAGTCATTTTTTTGTATTTAAAGCAAACCTTCGCATACTTATACAAATCAAGCAGATTTTGACTGATATTGAACGTATGTTTTCACATACTTAGGTTTAAAATTTTTTCTTTACTAAATTTGTCTTTCGAAAAAGGATTTCCTGATGCTGTTCCTGATAAAATACAAAGCAAGTAAAAAAGTTGTACCAAAATCAGTTGTTTCTAATTCTTTCTCCTGGTCACCAAAAACAGATGACTCTTCGTTTTCCACTTCGCAATGATTCTTTCAACTTCGTCCTGCCCACTAACCCTTAGCCACACAAACTCTTAAATCTGTGTTCTGCAAATATTGCACTGACATGAGGCATAATACAGGCATTCCTTGTGTACTTTGTGGAAAAATAATGTTTACAGTCGGATATGCCTTGTCTCAAATTGGCAACGTGTGCCTTGTCGGAGACTTACTCATAAACCAGTTGGTGAGTGGGTTTCATCAATCTAGAAATCTAGACTTAAAAGAAATAAAGTTTGAAATTATTTGAAATGTATTTTTTAGTAAAGTCCGTAACTTTTGCCGTCCTTTGGGTGACAAAATAACATTTCTTATTGTTTTTGTAGCGGGAAGTTTGACACAATTTTGTAAGAGGCTTATGGCGGCAATATTGCTTAAAACACTAATCGTAAAATGATGCTTTCAACCAAAATTCAATGGCTGGTCGTGCAAAGAGAAAATAATAACCAACAAAGGTCTTGCTATTGTGCGGGTCTTTGAAATCCCGCAATATTGAAAACGCAGAGCTACAGATGTAGGCTTACATTATGTATCGGATAATCTTTGTTTATTCACGGTGAATTTCCCATGTGTTGCTATGGATCGCCAAAAGCGGATGAATTTATAAAACGTACAACTATACTGCACGTTATTGGTGTTTTAAACTTTTGCATAAAACACCAAATTGTTACAATTCACTTTCTATCAGTTTCTTCCTCATTTAAATGTGACGTAATGTGCTCCCATGCTCAGTGTTGCAGTTTTGAAATTACAACCGCGCCTGCAGCGCATGGCAGAAAAATCGGAAAAAATGGATTTTTCGTCGCGACCTGTACAGTACTTTGATTTTACTTAAAATCACGTTGGACGTTTTGAAAACAACTGCTTTCATCTTCAGCAACACTTAATGGTTTCAATGAAAGCAGTTGGTTTGGAAACGTCCAACTTGATTTGTATTTCAGTCTGTTGATCAGTGTTTCCTTTGAGAAAACTGAGCAAATGTTTTAACTTTGGTGCGCACGCAATTGTGCAACCACGTAGACACACGAACAGTGAAGCGTTTCAAGCGTTGCAAGGGCTGTGCAATATATACGAGTTTACGACATATTTTACAAGCGCGCGAGAATGAGATTTCGCTACGCAAATGGTCTGGTGGTACCGGGCATGCGCAAGTTAGAGGGAAACACTGCTGATGATGTCGCGTTGTTTTTTCAAATATAAGTAAAGCAATTTTTGTGACATCCGCTACCGCTACTGGATTTGTATACTGCCGCTACCTGAGAACGTCTCCACGTTTTGAGCACCGGTCGTTCTTGTTTCAAACTTTAATTTCCCAATAGCGCAAAACGTGAACGAACTATATTTGTTTGCAGTCATAAGAACAAAAATGTTCAAAACCAATTCAGCCTCATGATATGTTCACCGCCAAGTTTTGGCACTGAAATAAACTGCATGTGTCAGTCAGGCTATGGATTCAGGCCCGTTTTTTGCCAGTTTTCACCATGCTTTACTTGTTGTGCAAGAAAATATAGCACATCACGCTGCCGTCCAGTTGCGTGAAACGCGAATTGTGCGAAACGTTTCCCACAGACCAGGAGGCAAATTCAAGTTTATCTGTGGAAATCAAAATAACTTAAACAAACATATACGACCGGACATTAATTTGTTCATGGCGTGTTTTCTATGTTTGGCAAACTTTTTTTTCTAATTTGTTGCCCGTTTTGTTATGACTTTTGGCCATGCAGTTTCTTTGTAAAAAAGCACTTGCATTCCCGTTTTTTAATTCTTTAACTCTTTTCTTACACGCACATTTTGCTCTCCACAACCTTTGAAAGAAAATTAAAGCTGTGTGTTTGCACGAAACAAAGACTAAAGTATGCCTGTCATACTATTTAATTGTGATAAATATGTTAATTGCACTATTCATGCTTGGTAAAAAACATAACTTTGTGCTTTGGCACTGTCTCACTTTGTAGAACACCTGCCTTTCGCTGCTACTCCTGCTCAGATTTACGTTTCAGAAAAAACGTGTGTGAAAAAGTGTGTGTCACCATCTGAAATAATTTTGTCATCCTTGTGTGACGAGCAAGCAAAACAATGCTTGTCTGCTTCAGCTTGAGAATGTGCGTGAACAGCCATGATATTTGAACCGCTGAATGACTTTCTTTGCACGATCGATTTGATATGTGCTGCATTGCAGTATAGTGCAGGTGTACATTTTATCCGATGGTGACTCTCTTGTCAAGTGGTCAATTGCTTTGCTAGGTGAAACGTTCACGCCGCACTGCGATTTAGTTTTGCTGCAGCGGTTTTTAGTTACGTCGTATGATATCTTGCGAAGTTGTGAAGTTAAACGACCAGACGACCATATTTTCCATGAAAAAAGTTTTACCCTGCTTTATTATTTGTGGTTTGGCGCAGCCGCTGACAATGTGATTTGTTTGACCGTTTTGTACCAGCTTTCACTTCCGATATACCATCTTGATTAAAAAATGAAGGTTAATGAAGGTTAAATCACTTTTTTACTTTAGTTTATTTAGCGATCATAAGCTTTAGGTTTGCTGCAAGCTTTTGAAGAATCAACCGACTGATGGGCTCTGCTTTCATGAATTTGAAGTGATTCAAACTTTGCACAAACCTGTGTTTACGTAATTAGTCTCCACCAAGACGACGAAGTTGAATTTATCAGCCAATGTTTTTTTTCTATTTGAAATCGATTTCACGTAACTCTTTTACGCATCCTCGGTCCTGAAATCGTATTCAAATAAAAAGTTCGTTGAACTATTTCAACACATCGTGGCTGGTGGGTTGTGAAAAAGTACAATGTCTGACCAAGAGGAATGCTAAAATGTAGATAGTGAAGCAATAAACAAAGAATATCCGAATACATGGGGTACATCGTAATGAAACTGTGAACTGGTAAATAAAAACCGTCGAAACGCTTTATTAGACCTCCTTGTGATGTTTCAAGATTTTCTTTCAAAAACTATTAAAATGCGAGAAGGGGGTTGAAACAACGGCAGATCGATATCTGCAAAAACATCACAGGAGTTTATAAAAACCATGCTCCAACTTAGCTGGTTATTAATGTTATTATGGGTTGTACTGAACACCGCTAGGTTCGTCTAAGCGTTTACCAAACCCTTTGCAATTGGAAAAATAAAACATGAGTTGTTTAAAATGGAAAAAATCTACTATTTTTTCGTAATTGAAAAAATTTTTTCTTTTTTTGAAAATGTAGGTATACATTTTTATCAACGCACAAAATCAACCATCAGTTAGAGTTAAGCCGATCCTTGTAACTGACCCACAAACGCACGGGGTGCGATCGAACCCAGGTTAAGAAACACTATTTTAAAGGGTGATTTGGTGTAGCTCTGCTTCACCTAATTATTGCATTTCATCAGAAGTAAAGAACTGGAGGAAGACAGTCCAGCTCTTCCGGTTGGAACTTACGAGGTTGTAGCTTACGAACGATTCTACGCAAAAGAAATAACCCGGATTGTAACCTCATTAAATTAAATTACTTTTCAGCAACTGATTTGTGCACACGCTTCGCGACAGCGCCGGCACGACTCTACTTCACTGCAAGAACAGGCTGAGATTTCGTTTTCATTTAACAGTTTTAACTCAAGCAAAGTTTCGTCTTTTTACAACACCTTTGTTCGTTTTGTCTGCGCCATCGTTGCTTTGACGCCGGCATTTCGATCAAACTCATCCGTTCAACTGATGCTTAGTTGCAGCGTTTTTAAACTTCACGCTTCGGTGCACTTCGCGTGTTCGCTTGAATGAAAACGTCGCTTTTATTCGCAGCCTCAAGTCTCAATCATCAGCAAGGACACTGCTTGGTGATTGACACGAGCTGTGCATTTCAAGTGGTGACATTGCTTGGGCAGGCTGGCAATTAAAATCTTTCAATGTGTCAGCATCGAAAAGACCATTTGTTCACGGATCGGTGAAGTCTTGTAGCCTTTTCGAAAAACTGAGGATTAGGATCAGACTCGCTCGCAACAGGTCGCGCAGCCTTACCTGTCCTTCTGCGTTGCAGTCCCACCCTATCGCTGTTTGATGTTTGATGATACCGCGAACCGGGGCGATGCTAGAGACGTCGTCCCACGGTTTCCGGTGTGATGCGCCCGCCAGCGTCTGGTTCGCGGTTCTGGGAGGAAAGTTGGCGATTCGCGACGACGGCGGTCACGTCGGCCTCGCCGAGCTCGCTTTGCACAGGAAGACCGACTTTGTCCCGAACTCCGCGGTTTTGCTCGGGATGAGTGTGGGACGGAGCAGGCGCAGGAGTGGGAGGCGCGGAGGAGAATGCGCACCGAGCGCGGAGTAGAAGATCGAACACATCATAGACCCGGTTGGAATGCGCTGGGTTCATCAGCGAAAACACTCAATTTCTCATACGCCTGAATTGATTCCGCGCTTCTACTTTCGCTGCCTCTTCGCGTCCTGCACCTCCGTCGCCCAAGTACGCAACGAAGCAAATATTTACAGTGTTTCGTTTGCGTTGCGCCTTTTCTTTCAGTCGCGACGTGACGACGAATTTAAAGTTATTTTTGTGTGTTTTCAAACTAGTCCCGTGACGCACTGGAAACCTGCTGTTCGCCACTGTTGCAATTTACAACGAACCTGATTCGCGTTGAATTCCGTCACATCTTCTTTTCTAACGGTTCGGTTTCCGCGACGGTTAAAGACGAAAAGAAAATTACAGAGCGTCTTTCCCGCCGCCAACGATTAGCGCGCGAAGAACCTGTGTCAATTTCTTGTGCCGCTTTTAATTTCCTTCTTTTCTCCCGCTGCTTCCTCAACAAATTTCCTGTACGTAGTCGAAACAATTAGTTTCGAGTGTTATACTTATGAAAAAGCGTCGACCACTTAGAGGTTGAATATTTGTTGATCTTCTTAAGTTGGAAGGAAACGGTTTCGGAGGTAAGTTTTTTTGGCCAGCTCTTGTATTTGCATCCGTGCGTGTAAATTGCTGCGCTCCAGTTGTTTTGCGATAAGGAGAACAAAACTGGGGACGAAGTACCTCCCACGTGCAAGAAGCACCTATGTGAAGAGGCACCCATGTGAATCCAGTGCAGGCCTTTGACCTGCCCGCGTCGGGCAAACTGATCAACAAAAAAACAAAAACTACGGTCCTTTCGGAAGCAAACAACTTGGGCGACTTCGACGCTCGCGACGACTGCGTCGGGACGCGTTCGAGGGTCTATGTGAGTCACAATGCACTGAAGACGGAAAAACAACAGACGAGATACCCGCGGTGCGCGACAAGCGGCGGCGATCGCTGGGCGATCATTCATCGCATTTCTTGCCACCTGTGCTTCGTCAGCGTCGAAGCGCTGACCATTCAGCCGTTAAATCTGATATAATTGCGTAGGCGACCGTCGCAACAATTACTTGCGAGGTATCTGCGCCCAAGTGGACCCGTCTGGCCGCCTGCGCGCCAGGAAACTGGAGTCTCGGGCGCATCCGTGGGTCCCGCCAATAGGCCACAATGCGCAACAATGTTCGCACGATGACGGTGGGGTGAAGTCGACACCCCACCGCACAAATACTCTCCCCACGTGCAGTTTCTTTCGGGATTGCAGAAAGTAGTCGCAGATTCGCTGCAAGGAGCGGTCATGCCCACGGGTGCGGTCAGGCATTGTCTTGGCTTATTGGATTTCTTCAAACTTCCAATCGCGCCAGGGCACAGGTTAAAGTTAAACCGCACGGAGGCGGATTTGCCCTCAAGGTGATTTCTTCAGTTGCATTTTAGCAACGCTGCTACTTTCTGAAATGTGTTAGAGCGGCAAAACAGTGGCAAAAACTTGACGTTTTTTAGTAAAGTCAATCTTTCGATGTCAGGAAGGGATCTAACGGTTTGGTTTCGACAGTGCGTCCTTGCCAGGACGATTTCCTAAATAGAACCCAAACACTGAATATGGACACCACTGCGAAAAAGCGTCATTATCCGAAAAACAACTTTTTGCTATCAGACTTGCAGCTTACGCACATTTCAAAACCGCTCGCGTTGTATGTTCTGACGAAGCATATTTTCCAAGTCGGTTAAACCGGTCCTAAAAAAGTTTAAAGTTTCACAATCGTAGTCATTCTTGCGTCACAAGATTTCTTGCGAATGTTACAAGCGTCATTTCCCCGACAGGTCTTGTTGCCACCAACAGTTTGAATCATTGGTAACGTCAAGTTTGGCTGAAAAACAGATGAAATGTCTCCGGCAACGGCAACCTCAGACATCCTGACGCGACTGGTTTTCGCCAGTAATTAAAACATCTTCTGGTTGTCGCAGTAAGGCTGCTTTGCTTTTCATTTATTGACATGTTCAGCACCTGCTCTTTTCCCTACGAACAGATGGCCTAAGGCGTAAAATACTAGTTTTGTTGAAACTCTTTCAGATTAAAAGTCAGTCACAGGTGACTTTCTGCCGATGCCGACTTGGCCCCAAACACTTGCGAAGAAAATACGACGTTATGTTATGACAAAAATTTCTGCTTTGTACAACATCAGGACTCATATTTTCATCACACAAAAGGATACCTTTCAGCAGGAATCGCCAACTGCATCAACTGTTTGGAAAACGGGCGTTGCTTGGCATCCGAGGTTCAAGCGACTGTTGCGGATCAATTCCTTTGTGATACAAGAAATGGCGAAAGCACAATGCTATTTAGATCGTAACAACGCCATACCGCATCTGCAATGACCGTCCAACAAAGTGCTCTGATTAGAACACTACCGTAGTTTCTTTATTAGTATACATCCCGTCTCAGAATGCATGCCACTTAAAAATACGCAAGTAGAATAAGCACAAGTCGTAGCTTCCATTTAGGCAACATACCGAAAGCAGAAATAGGACACTTTGACTTTTTCTAGCAATCTTGGGCGATTTCTTATTTTTTTGAAAAAGGAGAACGTATGACTGCCCTGTGCAACATGTTGTTTCAACCGGTTGACTTACATGGATGTTGTTAAAACAGGATAGCAAAATGTTAGCTTTGCAAGAATGTTGGTCAGTCTATAGGCTTCTTCAAAAACACACTTGCATCGACGTAGTTGCAAGGTGGACCGTGCAAGGTTTTTGTACATCCCTTTGGCAGAAAAACGAACGAACAGTAAGCAACGGATTGGACCAGCATCAGCGGAACTAATCTCTTGTGACGATCGCGATTCCGGAAATTTACATAACAAAAATTCTTTTCAAAGCTCTTAAAACTTCATGTATACCTACAACAACACCAGCAGCTCTCAAGCGAACTGGGAAGAAAACGCAGAAGCGCTGGCGACCGGGCATGCATCCTGCAAATTTGTGCCCGGGGCTGCTCCGTCCATATGTCATAAACAAACAAAGAAGCACTTACGCCATGAAGACACCTCAAGAACATCCGCCCGCTGCTCAACGCACAGCTACGCTGTCGCAGACAGAGACAAAGGAGAAAAGGCTGATGAGGTCTCAGCTCCTTAGTCAGTTTCTGGTTTGTGCTGGCTTCAGACAAGACATTCGTTTTTGCAAACACTTCGGGTGTAGCCAAGGTTCTTCTGATTGTATGCCAGAAGTCGCGACGTAGCAAAAGCACCCGACAACAAACAGGACAAATTTCGCTGCAACGCGATCCAGGTGTCGGTTTCCGGCGGGCAAGTTCACCTACACGGTCAAGCAAACATCGCTTGGCGCTTGGCATTTTTTGCTTATCTGGCCTTGCTGGCTTTCAAGGAGATTAACGATGGTATAGCCTCTTGCATTACATCACATGCCGCCAGTTTTCAAGAGCGAACAAGTTTAGTCCAACGTTTGATCTTGCAGCTGACTTATAAAATTAGCCTGATACACGGTCGCGTGCGGATGAACAACGCAATGCTTGTGATGCTAAGCGGCCTGAATGTTAGGATCGCTTCCACACACATTGAATGACTTTCATTTGCAGTTCGCAACATCTTGCTCAAATCTGGCAAGTTTCGGTCACGCGTTTTTTGCAATCGGGAAAAATGAAGAACAGAAGCCCTTGATCGCTGCAGCATCTCTTTTTTGGTCTAACCCCCGCATAGCGCAAAATAAACTTGAAACAAAAACATTTCTCTTATGATGACGTAATTGCCAACAATGATGCTCAATGACAAGTGCAAATATCAGACGATGGAGGATGTGGCATGAGCGCCTGGCATTGTGGCATTAATATTTAGGCTTGGCCGTGTGAATTTGATAATCGTTGCTGCAGTGCTGCTGCATTCACCTTTCAGGTGGTGAGAAGTGCAGTGAATGGTAAGGTGGCGAATCATGAATTCTTGGCAAATATTTGGGTCCGTAAGTGACCAAGAGTTTGCAAACAAAAGAATTCAGTAAAAGCCTTCGCCGTGAGGCACAACGGCCGAGCGGGACGTCACAACCGGTGCCCCACCATTCAACTTCGCACATGAAGCAAATTTTTTATCACTGCTTACCTAAATTTTCCAGCTGTGAAGAGAGAACAGTGCATTCCTGACTTAGGTTTCTAACTTCGTCTTCTTCTTACTACACCCAGCGCGAAGCTTCAGTAAGAAACTGAACATAGCTCCCGTTTTTCAACTGATTGCTGTGTGTTCTTCGCGCGTTGCGCGCTGCTTTTTCTTCCTTCTCCCGGGCGAGCAGTGAAGCGTGTCGTTCGTGCCTGGTCCGGGCACAGTCGTCTTCTCACCGACTCGCTACAGGAGAGCAGTTAGACGAGATTACGCGAAGTGCCCGCGGTTGCCAGAGTCGCCGTCGCCGCCGAACTGCTTTAGTTTTTTCGACGTGGTTAGGGCCAAACATACTGAGGCTCTTCGCCGCAGATTAGTAAAGCTAGTTTTGCTCTGTGGCTGCCAGCATCACCAGCGTGTAGACGGCGTTGGCAGCATCCGATCGGTTCCAGGCCTAGAAGGCCGACAGTTCAGAATCATTGGAGGAAAAGGTTACAGCATATCACCAGTACCATGCTGGCAATTGGAAACAAAAAATGGACAGGCTTTCTGTTGGTCCTCGTCGCTTTGTTGACTATCTTAACAAGTTCTGCTGAATCGAAGGTAAGCTTTTGTCGAATACTTTATATGAACACATGGCTGCCTGTTTATCTTTTTGCCTCCGCAGCTCACCTTTTGTTTTGGCACATTGCTCCGATCGTTTCAAACGGTGAAGATCATGATTTTAATAGACGTGGTATCACCACTGCGGAGCGATTTTGGCGTATATGTCGCATATCGTCCTTTGTGAATATACAGATTTACAGCAGTCTATATTTGCCGATGTTGATGTGTGTGTTTGACGCTGTCAGATCACCTAAAACCGCACATAATTAGCCTACGACCTACACTGTAGTTCAGCAGTGTGAAGGGTTATAACGCGTTTGAAACAAATTTACGTTATTTCTATTGAATTTTTCATGCTGAGAAATTGACTTTGGTTGTAGTTTCAAATGCATGGCGTAAACGATTTTGCGAATTACTTTCAACACACTCGTCTTGTCACTTTTAAGCTTAGATTCAACTTGCTGGCATGCTGCAGAGTTTCTCCAACCGTTGAATTTGTTAAGTTCAGCGCAGTTGTTAACGTTGCATGATGCTAAGGATTGCAGTACAAGCATTGAACAAGAAAAGCAGCAGCATAAGAATGAAGAATAGAACCAAGCACAATACAGACAGCAAAAATAAAAAACGCATGCAAAAGTAACAAGGTCACAAGTAACAAATAACGAAAATTGAACGAAAAGAATTGGACCAAATATAACATATCGGACAAAATATTTATGTGACCAATTTACCAATGCGAGTGGCAAGCCCAAAAGACATAATAAAGAAGTAAAAACAATTGCAGTTCAAGTGTTTAACGTTCGAGCCAGAACACCACAAACGACCTTTCCCTACGAAAATCATTGCAGCGGAATTGAAACTCAGTATATACAGTAGAATAGATTATTACAGCATACATAATTAAGAGCAGTCAGTGTGGTTGAGATTTGACTGAAGTAAAATCCAAAATCATGACAAAAAAAACTTGAGATTTTATTTGATGTGAAACTTATTAAAGAACAAACTGAACTCCCAGGCCGCTGGACTTCGCAACTTCGTTGTTTCAAAAGGTCGTCTACGCCTAGTCAGCTGTTGGCACCGCACGTCACTGGCAAAGCGCGGTATTTGTTTGCTTTGGTGGCGGCATTTATGCGTATTTCTTAATCCACTAAATCAGTGCTTTTTAATCTTCCTTGCTGTGGCAAGGTTTTCGATGATTTGCGAGAATTATGCATACCCCACCTATTACTATCAGTGTTTCTTGACCTTTTTTGTCTTACCCCCACTATCAATAAAAAAGACGACCCACCATGATTCACTTCATAACAACAAAAAGATTCTCCCCGTTAAAACTTGCTTGACTAGTCAACTTTCATATTGATCCATTCAATGTTCCAGCACAATATTGCCATTGCGGAACCTGTGGAGCGTCTGCTCTACGTTGAGAAACACTGATATGCAGTTAAGCACAAAAAACAAAATCTTCACAAGCTCACTAGTTTGTCGAGTTGTTCGAGTTTCAACTGTACCGTCCCCTGGTGCAACATATCGCAGTTGTGTACCCGACCTAGTGCCTAACGCGGTAAGCAGATTGGTGTACCGCATACCGCAGTTCTACAGTGCTACTTTAGATTGTCCATTTTCTACTTGTTTCATTTCTTCGCGACGTGAGTAAAGGACCGAATATATTTATAAAGTTTTATGATGCGAATGAACTGAACGAGTAGTTCGATCTTGCGAGTTTGCCCAGTGTTTCTGGCGCTCCGTTGAAAGCTTTTAAACGTGTAGATTTGGACACTTTTTGAACAGCTGTGATTTCAGCAATCACGCCACGATGTGCACTGCTGTCGGTGCAAGTGTTGTTTGGTGAATGGTAAATACTCGATGAAAGGAGGCTTGTTTATGTAATGATGCGAAGCACAAACAACTTTATCGTGACACCACCTCCAGTTTTTCTGTTCATGGGTGTTAATGTTTCTCATGACTCTTTTTTGTCAGTGCTTGTCAAGGTTTTCTTTCTGTAGTGCGTTTTGCAAATATTACTCACGTAGGGGTAATCCCACGCAGGTCATGGACGACGAATGTAGTCCGCAAAGCTGTCCACAGTCGTTTAAGACATTTTTTTCGCGAAGAACGAAACGGAGTTAGGCTCTCATATACAGCAACGTGGAGTGAAAAATTTTCCTCCATTTGTCTGGAATGCCTGTAGGTATCTGCGGCCGGTTTGGACAAGATTTATGGGCCAAGGTTGACAAGTGGAGGTCTATTAAATGCGAAGTATTAACGGTTAAGCTTTCAGATGCCAAAATTGCTAGTATGTGTGGTGCTGCAGAGTTGCCATTGAAGAGATCAACATCTGTCGTTAAGAAAGTTCTGAAGTCAATTGTGTGATTGTGGCCTGTTAGTCCCCGTTTCTTTGTCTACAAGCGGTTTGATCGATTTGACATTGAATAAAAAGTGCATTCTTCCTATTTTTAGCATTTTTGTTTCAAATTACTGTTTTACATTCAAACGAACTGTTTATCCTCCACAACTGTATCATTGTTTCTTAACCAGATATATATGTGTAAAAACAAAATCTTAAGGCTCTTTTTTATTTTGGTAATGTTTCTATCAAATGGCTTCTGGCATGAGAGCGAGTGTCCTTCAGCAGTATTACACCTGTCCTCTTAATAGTACCGATCGTACACTGAACGTATCTCAAAACAGTTTGTACTTTTCATTTCTGCAAAGCACCTGTGGGTAAACACGCAAGAGTTTGGTTTAATCGCGTACTTTCGCGGCAAATCAAAATTTCTCACATTTATTCCTACGTGCTTTTATGAAAAAGACAACTTTTTAGTTGTCCTAAAATGTGCAAAAGCTCCACGTAACATCATCTTTGTAATTTGAGTTTTGAGAAGACGACAAACAACCACAAAGTGATCGGACATGTGCTCAAGCAAAACTTCAGGAAACAATGAGGTAGTCTCAAGAAATTACCTGCTGAGGGCACTCTTTTACTGCACTCGGGAACTTACGAATGAAGACACAAAATCAAAAGCTAAAGCTGAAGTCTATTGCATCATTACAAGCGAAATCAAATCCCCCTAAAAATTTTGTCTGCCTCTTTTGCCCCGCGCCGGCCTGACCATCATCGATTTTACAGCAAAGAGTGGTTCCATAACATGATCTCTCTGACATAACACACGGAATCGCGGCGTTCTACTCCTCAATCGTTCTCTTCCTCCTTCCCATTTGTAAAGGCCTGTAGCAAAAACTCAAATTCCTAATCTAGCGTTTCTTAAACATTTGTGGGTCAAGGACCCCTAGTACATCCTAATAAAAGTTACAGACCTCTCAAGAAGAAACGTTGCAAAAAATATTAGAAATTAGGCTTTAATCATCGTAGTAGTAATCGATGTCTGCAAAGCCTATCTACCTTTTGTAATGTCTGCAAAGCCTATCTACCTTTTGTAATGTCAGTGCAAAGCCTTATTAACTCACTAAATCACATTCATGGACACCTTAAATCAAATTCACGGACACCTGGCTAAGAACCCCGGTCCTAATCCGTTGCAGTGAACCATCAAGAAATGTTTAAATCCAAATGACGTTTGCTGTTTGTGGCGGAGAAAAAATCACGTTCGTTTCTCGGTTGGAAAGACAGTAGAGATTTTTCAAAGCATTGAAAATTTGTTGATGGTGCGTTGGCAGGTTGCTACGCAAATGGTTTGCACTGTGACGCAGTGCGTTTATCACACAATGAAAAATACAATCCAATGAAAGCGTTAGTTGTGGAAAACAAATTGCCGGTTTTTCTTTATTTGAAAAAAACGCCAATAAAAGTTCAGAAGTGTAACCCTTAAAATTAAACGGAAAAACCTGCTGTCATTTAGAGCGGCGCTAAGATTTGTTATGACTTAATCTTTCGAAATGTGCTCTGAGTTCTTTGAAAAATTGTTCAGTAAACAATTAAAGACTTGTAAATTAAAGTTGCCTTCTGGACTTCCTTCGCGGATTGTAATATTTTAGTCGTTTGTCGATATGTACGTCACAATCGCCCATTATCGATTGTTGTGCATTTTAGAAATTTCTTGGGGTAAAAACACTACCCTGAGGAAGCCCACTTGAATAGTTTGGGGATATGCCAGGAAGAACGTAATAAAGACATCCAGAAAAACTTAGTTTCCTTAAACTCAATAAAACGTTTTGAAAACGTTTTCATGATTATAACAACGATTTGAGTTTTCACATGATTATATCCTGGGTGCGAAAATTGAAAATACAAATTACGCCACCAACTAATACAAACTATGGCTTTTTCTTTTGAAAGCACGTAGTTTCGAACTTCAAAAAAATGAGCACTCTCTTTTGCTACGAGTGTTCTGTGTTATCCTCATCACCAAACGGACAGTTCAATGCTGAATTGTAGCACTTCATTTAGTTTTGTCGTGCGCCAGTCGGCATACCTCTACAAACCTCCTCCCACAGATATTTTTGATGTTGTAAGTCGATCGGGTCTTTGGTCTTTCTCTTTTCTTATTCCCATTTAATAGGCCTTGTTTTTTATGCTTGAGCTTCACTGCATCCGAATTTTGGAAGCCAATAGTAGTTTGTCAACGGATCAACCAGTTAGAGGGGTTATGCGGGGCCATGGCTACTGGTTTCATCGCCATTAGCCGGTACTGCTATTAGCAACGAGACCCTCACAAGCGGCTCGCTTGGTCGCTGGTGTACAGATGCATTTTACAGGAACGTCTCCACGCTGTGTACGCAGCCGTGCCTTGTAAACATTGCTGAAGGTACTTGTGGCAATTAAACTCCCAAGCAATGCATCATCAACCCGGTAATTCAGTGCAAATGTCCGCGCGACTCCCAGTGTTTCGTCACAGTTGCGGAGAAAACGACAGGCGACCCTGTACACGTAATCCACGTGCAGTGTACCTCGTGCCGGACGCGAGCCCCGAACTCCACCTGTGTCAACGGCATCCACTCTTTGAGCCTTCAATTGATTTACCACTCCACGACGGGTTTACACTTGAATCGTAAACTCGCCACGACTTGCGTTAACATTGCTTGCAAGTCGCGAAACGCCATTGGCAAACAGTGAACTGGGTTCGATGCATTGTTTGGCTGTTTTGGAGAAAACCCAAGGCTGTCGTGACCGTTTTATAATGTTCTTTAGTGCTTTGCACCTGAAAGCTCGACACGCATCTTATAATTTCGCCGTGCTGTCGTCAGTTGGATTAGTACAGGAAGTCCATCACCGTTGTCACGGTTTATAATATAGTATTGCTGCCGCATCTGCGATTGCTTCGTAGGCAGCGACGTTAGTGTTGACCACCAAGCGTCATGAAATTTTACGATATGTTTCGTGGCTTTAAGCAGATGTGTCATAAGGAAGAAATATGTGCGGCACCATGCTGGTATGGTGCACTGTGCGTCTAATCCAGATAGAAATTTAATTTCTATTTGATAAGGTCTTTCGGGGGCTATTTTTAGGCAATGTCAATGCGCAAAGTTGCCATTTCGTTCTCAGTGGTGGGTTTGGTGCTGCATCGTTATTCAAACAACGTGCAGCACCTCCTTTAACAACTAAGCAACATCATAAACCTTCGTGGTGAGCGTCTTTTGGCAATGATAGGAACGACTGGGCACAAGAATACTGTACTAGTCTGCCGTCAGCAGACCTGGGTCACGGGGATTGCTTGAGCTTTGATTGTCTTATACATGTAGTTACCGTAAGAAGCGCAGAAAAATCTGCAGAAGTACGACAAGGTGTTGACAGCAAGTGTAGGTCATATGGAATTGTCGTTGCGTCGTTACTGCCCTTGAACGGTTTATCACTGCAGGGCGTTATGTTTGTTACGCAACAACACGTTTGTGATGCAACAACATGTTACCGGCCACGAACGGCAAACCTTACGTAGAGTTCGACTGAGGGTGTTCCGTTTGCCTGAAAGACCTTACTCTCAGCTGGTCAATTTTTGCCTTATTTTGCTCGTTGTTGTTGTAAATGTTCATAAAATCGATCCCAAGTCATCCTCAAAAGTATTTAGATGTTTTATGTTGTTGACCACAACCCTATTGCTTTATCATCCCACTTCTGAGTGGTCTCAAACTTATGACTTACAGTAAGGTTGTGGAGTTGATGCAGTCGGGTTGTTTGGTTAACGTTTCGAAAAACTGGGAAGGACAGAACGAACTTTGAATGATGCTTAGAGGAATTATGTAAGCGATTGCTTTTGGAAGGTCTGGCATAATTTCTATTTAAATCATCGGGTTTCGTATCGTCGCTTTTTCAATGAGGTTGATCTCAAAAAGAAAAGGTTTCGCTTGTCCCGTTTAGGTTTTGATATTGTAGTAAATTCGTTCCACATTTGGGGCCAGAATTCGTTAGTGCTGAGACTTGTGCACGGAAGACCCCTGTCGCTGTTATCGGGCATATTGGTGAATGTCAGCGATAAACTTGGCAATGAAACAACTACATCGCACTGGCAATGACACCCGGTCCTTTTTCGACCCTACTTCTGCTGTAAATTGCTTGTACCAGTTTGTGATTTTGATCACTATGCAAATTTTCTCACATAATGTTCATGCGTTAGCTTGGGGATAATTTTAGTGGTTGTTGCGCTGCTTTTAAGGTGTGTTGTGCAGCGTTTAAAATTACAAAGCGGAACCGTTCCCAGACACCCCCCCAAAAGCTATGAACATTTATTAGGAGGGTTTCATGGACAAGCAAGAGATCGAGAGAGCTTCAAATTGTTTTCGAAAACGTTAAACGCTGTTTGAAAGATTGACAGTCCCTTAAAACTCTCTTGGTGCGAAGTTAGTTTCACAAACTTGTAAAATAGCGTCTTTAAACACTTCAGCTGAAGCACGAAAACTACATACTCTGGTAAAAATGTTCACTTTAAAATCTCGGGAATTGACGCTTCATACAATGTTTTAAGGTGCAGGCGTCCTTGGGTTACCCAAAATAAAGTGTGTTTCTTCGGATGGGTTTAGCAAATGCTGTCTAGTGTTGAATGCAGGCAAATTGCTGTGAATCAATGCTTGCTGAGCAACGAAACAGAATAGTGATAGCCCTGTACTTCCAACCAAGCGGTAAATGGAACTCCTATGTTGAACTTGACCGATGTTCCAGAGAACGTTCATTGCATAATTTTGTTGTAATGCCTTGTGTTGTTTTGGCCAAGACACAGGGGTGTTGTTTAGGCCATTCGCCGTGGGCCTCGATAGTTGACTCGCTTGTTTGTGACAGCCAAGAAGACCGACTTGTTTATTGAAACCTGGTCTCGGGGCGACTCACAACGACCCTGCATCATTGCAGAGATTGATGGCACAGAGCAGCCANATCAGTCTTTTGAAATGAAAATAGCNCCATTGCAAAACAATGATGCCGTGTTCGGGTTCATTTCGTTCTACAGTGCCAGCAGACGTGTTCGTTCTGGTTTGCTGTGTGGTTTTAGAGCAGGGTTCTCCAAGCTTTTTTGTTAGAGGGTCACATAAGCTCCCTGTTTTAGAGCATCACGTCTCAAAGCACCATTTGAGTATTTGTAGTTTTTTGCTGTTTTGATCTTTGTGGTCTTTGCAAAACAAGATGTTTCTGATAAAAGTTGGTTTAGTTCGTACACGCGCAACGCTTAGCTGAGGCATGGAAATTTGATTAAAATAACTGCTCCTAAAACATTCTTAGACGTTTGAGCCTGAAGTTAATTTGGGAGGTTTACAAAAAAAGAAGTAGGGTGGCAAAACCAGCTTTTTTGCCAAATTGTCAGCTAGTAAACCGAAGGTTTTCCCTGGTGGTATTGATGTAATATCACCAGCGTAACCATATTTATCTTCCACGTATTTTCTCTTCCTCAAAAACGAAAAGTGACGTTGTTTCAGCCGAAAAAAGTGGAATATCTTTTGTTCACAAGCAAATGGCAGAAGCACCAAAATTTGGTGCCGCCACATGAAGAACTTGAGGCCCCCCTTCAAAATAGGAAGAGGAACGAAGTTCCTTTCGACCACTGATCTGAATAATGATATATCGTAGTTTAAAGCATTTTTGGTTGCCACAAGACAGAATTTATTTCGAAATAGTTGGTTTGTTTTGTTTCGGCTTTAGTTGAAGTTGTGCGGTTGCGGCCTTCGTACAGCCACGCCAGAAAACAATTTGAAAAGGAAACTGAACCGCACTGACATGCATTCTCGATCGACTGATTTGTTCACATGCAGTTGTGCACGTAACGGGAACGTTAGCGCTTTCATCCCAACTAAAAAACTAACTGGCCTAGTGTTATTGGCAACAACTGTGTTCATATCATATCCTGGCGTTAAAGGCCCGGTGCAGACATGTAATCGCCGCGAGTCTCCAAACCTGTTGAAGAGAACTTTTTTCTCTGCTTCTGCGCTCCCTGCACTTCTGCGCGAACCATTTCTATTCTCTTTATGGTGAGGCGGACTCTCTGCAGTTTCCTTTAGCATCAGAAGCGTGGGCACGCGCAGTCTGTCCAAAGCAAGTGGTTTTTGGTGTGGCTATTTCGAGGAAGATAACGCTATCGCTATAGAGGTCTTTTACATGATGACGTAATTCCATGAACAGCCTCTTGCTGCCTTGTTTGTTTAAAAATAGCATTTTTGCAAACTTCCAAACGTTTCAGGATCTTTGCAACAAGGATCTATCTTCTTCATGGGCGACTTTGTTTTTCTTTTTCTTTTTTTTAACTAATCAAAGTTGAAAACGAAAACGTCTTTGCTGAGTTAACGCAGAAAAGTTGTTGGTGTCATCTGATGAAGACTTATAGCGTTGCGTACTTTTGCAATGTTACATTATACCTCCTTTTTTGTATTAAAAAGGGCTGAATATTTAAATCGTACCTCGACCCACCGTCGGGCAAAGAAACCCAGGCAAGCAATGTCATGACTACAAACAAGGTCAGCGAGTGGTGAGGTGGGGGAAGCCCTCATAATTCTTGACGTTGTTCCCGTTGAAGCGTAGGCGGCACGAAAGCTTGGTAAAAATTTGATCACGGCTATCTCTGCAAAGTCTGTTTAACGCTTGGCGTCTGCTGATATTGCGATTGACCTCTGCTCGGATCCACCCAAAAAATTTTAATGAAGCTGGTGCTCGATGGTGCGGTATAGAGGCTCTGCAGAGGTCGCCGAGAAACAGGTCAGACATGGTAGAGCGATAACGGCGTTTGCACTGCGGCAGCGCGTGTGAAAATCCACAACCAGCAGGGTTCTCATCGTTTTGCAACGCCTTGAAATGCTGGTGGAAGGTCTCAGTCTCGCTCTGCTGAGCGCGAGTATGCAGAAATTGCCGCTCTCACTCGGTCACTGACGCGTTAGCAGTGAACGATACGTCTCAGTGATGCGAAATCCTACTTTTAGTGTTAAATTTCAATGCGTGGCTCCTTGTGCGATGACGTTGCTACGCAAACCTCTATGTTGCCGGAAACGTTCGCGAACTTTTGTTAAATGTTGCGACACGGGTTTAGGAAACGCGGGCCCATGTAATTGTCACCTTCGTGCGAAGAGAAACGTCCCAGTTTGTAACTGCCGACTGGGCGCGATGCTGACTGTTTACGCCTCGTCTTAAGATCAGGACGAGGATGATCGCGTTTTCTATTTTTCTTCCAGAAGTTTCCTTTGCAGCACCGTCCTGGTTTCAGCGAAAAGCTGCTTTAATGCAGAGCGACGCACAGTCTTCCGAGTTTGCCGTTTTCACGAATGGATAGTTTTGTTTTTGTCGATCGTCTGTGATACCGTTTGTTGATATCATAATACCTATTGTTGATGTCGCTTATTTGAACATCTTTGCAATCGTTTTGGTCGCAGAGAAGGTCACAGTTGTCTCGTCAGTGTCAATGCACCAACTGGAAACTTCAGAGACAGTTGAAATATCCAAAAATATTTGTGGAAACGATCGCTTAAATTTTCTACTATGAAAAAACGCAACCAAGATTTTGGGAAAGATTCTTACAATTCCACGTTTGCTGGCCCTGTAATTCAATATACTCATCTGAAAGACGAAATCGGTGTAATTTTCAAGCGGAAACTAATTAATCGGTGCTTTGTTTGTCCACGTAATGTAGAGTTTTGATACAACAGTTTCAGATCGTCGCAACCGCAGTAAGTTTGCTTCTACAGTACCGGCAGTTGTTGTTTATGCATCATAAATATCGGCAGCTCTGTTTGGGTGCTGCAGATGAACTATTGGACGAAACCTCTACCGTGGTGGTATCTTTTCAGCCACCCGCAGCTCAACGCTTACAAGAAGCTCGGAACGGCTAAGGGGCGCATCTAGTGGCGATATATTTCATCGTGGGCATGTCGCTGTTATGGGAAAACTTGATGCTCAAGCAAGATATTACGCGGAAAAATCTTAGCGATAAACGTTCTGAAAAGTTGCGCAGTGTTGCTTCAGTATGCTACTGAGTTGGTGCTGAACAGTTCGCTGTAACTTTCAACGCGGCTCAACAGCGCACCTAGTGATGAAAATGGTTCATCGTACGTCAAGAGCATGAGGTGCAGTTAGATTTAGCAAGCATATGAAATGGTTGACCAAACAATTTTTACAGTTGGTGCGTCTATTTTGGTGGAATGGTCATCTAGGGATGTTGCAAAGTGCAACATGGATATTTTGTGGAAAGCACATAAAATGTTATTTGAAACAACAACTCATCTCCCAATAAACTGAATAAAACTTACTTGGACATTTTGCAGACAACTATTTTCGTCGTCAGAAAGATTGAAACCTGTTCTTTTCGAAACGACGATCATTTAAATCACTGTCTGTTGTTGTTATTTATAATACGACATGGCGAAATTTGCAAGTTCTACTGTTTACCACGAGAAATTTACGTTTCAGAAGCGCGTTGGCCTCCTGTAGTTAACGAATTGCTTTAAATGCGTCTTCCTGAATTGATAAGTTGACCTTGTCGAGCTAGTTCATTTTCTTTCAAAGCGGAAAACAATGCTGTGACACATCGGATGCCAATGGCTTAGATGTAATTGCTAATGTGCTGCGTTGGCGCATCTATTGCTATAAAAGATAATTTTTGTCTGTTGCAGTCTGTTAAATACAAACACGGTTACGGTGGAGGATGCGGTGGTCCGGCCTTGTACTGCAACGCTTCCAAGGGTGAACGAGTAAGTAGCTGTGTTTGTCACAACTTCACATTTTCCGCACGTTCGTTCCGCTTCTCTGTCAACTTGTTTATTTATTGGACAGGGAGTTCGTGGTTTTCCAGGTATGCCTGGCCCCATGGGTCCACCCGGTTTTCTCGGCCCGGAAGGACCTCCAGGACCTGCTGGACCAACGGTAAAGTTCTTTTTAGTTTTGGTTTCTTGGTTAAAAAGTGTTATCTCACTTTTTTCAGATAGACGATTCATGATCTGGAGTAGATGCCACAAAGTTTTCGTTTTGTCCAATTAATGCAAAATAATACAATAATGAACTTTCACTAATGCCCAAGTTTTGCCTGGATTTTGGATTCGATGATTAAAGTCGGTAAACTCCAAGAAATGTTTGCAAGGCACAAACGCCCGAAAGCATAGTTGCGGAAAGACTCGCTTTACTTTCATCCCTGCTTAGTTTGCAAATACTAAATGTGGCTCGAGTCGCGGCAGTTTCAGCTTTACTTATTGTTTCTTTGCTTTTTGCTGATTGCGGTATCACCGTGTTACTTAACTTTTTGTTTAATTGAAGGGGTCTTCAGGAAGCGACGGTAACCAGGGATACAAAGGAGAACGGGTAAACATGTATTTTGTAACTGATTCAATCGCAACTGCTGCGTAAGTGAAAAATACTGTATTGTATCAACTGTTACTGCGGTAACTTTGCATGCTTTAAGTGTTTCGCTCTGGTATACAGTTTCCTTATGGGCTATTACAACAGTTTTGGTAAAAACAAAAGCAATGAAAAGAAAGCAATTACCGTTTCGAATTACTGTCTATTCTTGTATCAACAGGGCTCACAAGGCGCGCCTGGTTATCCCGGGACCCCAGGTATCCCGGTAAGTAGCCGTAAATCTATAAAATTCCATCGCGAGTCGAAGGTGGCTATTGTCTTCTTTTCTAGGGTATTCCCGGACAAGTAGGCCCGCCCGGGCCACCTGGAATCCCAGGATGCAATGGATCAAAAGTAAGTAGCATGTTTGGTGACGAGTAGAAGCTTGAACGGAAAACTTATATATGTTTCTTTGACAGGGAGACACTGGCCCTGTTGGTCCAGGTGGTCGTCCTGGAAGAACTGGTGTTCCTGGAAAATCTGGAAGACAAGGACCAAAGGTAGGCATTTGCTTTTGCTTATATGTCGTTTCATATCAGTTGTGTTTTGAGATTATGATAAATATTTTCCTGATAATTTAGGGGGAACCCGGTGAACTGCTCAATCTGGCTCCAGGGAAAAAAGGCGAACCCGGATTTCAAGGACGACCTGGACCGATGGTATGACGCAAATTTAATACTGTGCTTGTTGGTTTTAAAGAACTCATGTGCCTCGACATTTGGAACCCTTACGCTATATTAGGTTCCCAAGAAAATGACATCTTTGCTGCAAAAATCTTCCGAGAGCATAAGGTTATATTGCCAAGTTATTCGTTCAGTTGCAGTGTTACTGTTGTCGCGCCGTATGTCTAAAACGTTATCTCGTGTTTTTGCGTATTCTGTAGTTATCTTTAATTCAAACGTGCTTAACATTTTCCATCATAAATATGTTTTGTACTTGCTGACTTATGTATTTCTCAGTGGCTGAAGGGTGATTTTTCGACAGGGAGACGACGGTGCAGATGGACCACCAGGAGCCAGAGGACCGAGCGGCCCAGCAGGACCACCTGTAAGTTGTGTGCTCGAGTTACTTCGCACCTCCATATAAGTCTTGTTGGATTCATGCCACACTTTTTTTCCGAATTTTTTTACAGGGACCTCCCGGACTTGAAGGTCCACCTGGGGAAAAAGTAAGTTTTCTTTTCTTTTGAAAACAGACAATGTCAGCAATAATTGTGTGAAAATACTCACAGAAAAGATTAAAAAAATTAATTGTCTTTTTCAGGGCTCTATGGGTCAAGGCTTTCAGGGCGCTAAAGGACAGAAGGTACGTTCAAAAGGCTGGTGGGGAAAGGGGGAGTGTAAATAGTTCATTAGTTTTGCCTTTGTTAAATTTTTCAAATATATCATAAAGTGTGAACGTCTGAAATCATTGCGCTTTGGATCTAACATTTTATATAAACTGTATGGACAGGTATTGCCTTTTTAGCTGAAATTGTTAACTTATCTTTGAACCCGTACTAACCTGTTATTGCAATTAGCACCATGCAGAGAATATCAACAAGTTGAAATTTTGTGATCGTGATCGCCTTAAAATTATTACTTGCTTTTTTATAAGCCAATGGTTTGAGCCATCTGTTGTGAGGAAACCATCATGAAAGACAAATGGTTGGGAAATTCTTTTCCTCAGCGCTTTGCTCCTTTTTGCTGATGCGCATTTGCTGTCTTTGGCAATAGAAATAATGCCAGTAACTGTGGTGTTCATTCCATGTACTGATTCGAGCTTCACCTGCATGTTCAATTTTTCTTAATTGACGATTTAGTTCTAAAATTGTTTGCTATGTAGACTTGATGATGCAGACTCAACAACGAGTGCACTGTCTGCTAGAGTACACACTGAAAACTTTGGATGTTGTATTGTCACGTCACAATGCAACAGAAAAGCTGTAGAATGCATGTGATTTGTGTTATTGCAACCCTCCAGTCCTGACTTGATAAAATCGCTTTGATAGAGAGACCCATGAACCAACAAAGAAGGGTGCTTTTTAGTATGAGTAAAGGTTTCGAATTGATTAAGCCTTAAGGATAAAAACTATGTTTTCAACTTACAGTACATCCTACTGCAACGCAATCTTTATCATTTTGTTCTTTGCATGATGCGGGTCCAGTGTATTCGTCTGGTGCTCTTACAGAGCGTTTACAAAATTTTTGAACAAGTCTTACGAATGACTTAAAATCGAAATTTACGGGTCTTCGTCAGTTTAACAATTAATTTCCCGGCCCCTGACAGAGGTTGTAAGAGAATAGCGCCTATGGTTCCTTGAGTATGCCTTTTTTCAGAAAGTTATGACAAAGGTGTTCATCAAGTCGTCTACTTCTTTTCGCTATGAGCTGGGTTCAATTTAACTTGCTTGCATCTGCTTTTCTTGCATGTTTATTACTTAGTACGTGATGTGCGGTAAGAACGGCTGTTAAGTTCGATTAAGTATGCAGATTTCGCACGGGCAGAGTCGTAACTGGCTTTACTGCAATTGTTTTCGCAATTTTTCCACATATTTTTATCTCTGTTTTTGCTTCCTACACTGAACCATACGTGGATCTTACTCCTAAAGAGCTGAAATCCAACGGAATGTTTTAAGAAATCTCAGTGAATTCAAAATTTTAACAAGGCTGATAAAAAATTCTGCTAATTCAGAAGTAGACTTTTATATGTTTAATTGTTTGAGTTGTACCTGCTTTTGCTATCAGTATTGAAATCACTGTAACTGTGTTTGAAGACTTCCTTCTGTATTCCTGGGCACAATCTCTTGATTGTGTGACGCAGCTGTTTGGTGACGCAACAATAACCGGCTTGGCCCATTTGCTTCGCATTTACCGCTGCTTGTTTGGCTTCTTTTCAAGGGAGAACCTGGTCAGCCCGGCACTTCCCGTCCAATTGAAGTGGGCGCCCACACCGCTAGAACTGAACGTATTTTTGTGGGTGACATCATTCGTCATTGCCTTATTGTTTTTTATGCTTGCATGCTTTTGCTTTGCACGCAGCTTGCATCGACCTATAGGGTTGCTCTTTCCTCAGCTTGGGAAAAATCATCCACAGCAAAAAACTGCTGCTCTGAAAGTCTTTTTAAAAAACGGGCTCAAATCATCGGACTGCAGCACCATGTGCCACCTTGGATGACGTTTAAAAAAACACGCTGTTTTACTTTGCACGTTACCAACAGGGCGAACAAGGTATACCAGGTCCACCTGGTGAACCAATTGGAGAAATTACCGGACCTGTGTCTGACGCTTTGCAAGCTGTAAGTAGTTTGATGCGAGAAACACTTGTACTTGAAACTTCAATTTTTTGCAAAGCAATGCAGTTTTTTAATGCCTGGAGTTAAATATCAACGTGGTGACTCATTTCGTATTGTGTTAAAGTTTGTAACCTCTTTTTTTCATGCCGCAGAAAGGAGAACCAGGACCTCCTGGACCACCGGTAAGTTTACAATGATCGATTTATGATTTTTATAAGACAGAAAGAAAAAGTAATCAGATTTCCATTCGTTTTTTATGCTTTATTAAAAAAGCAGTGTTAACTGCGTTTTTTGCCTTTGTAAGTGGTAAATTTGGCTGCCTGAGTAAACCTCATCTTTTCAACAGGGAGAGAAAGGTGAACGTGGTATGAAAGGCCGGGCTGGAGAGCCGGGGATACCGGTAAGCATTCTCTTTTGACGTTTTTTCGTAATCGTTTGTGTTAAATACTGTGTGAGCGGGATTGACTTTCAATCGCAAATAAGATATCCTGCATTTTTTGACGTAAATACCATTATTTTCCACAGGGACTTTCTGGAATGAAAGGCCCGAAAGGAGCGAAAGGTGAACGAGGACCACGGGGACCTCAGGTATACATGAATTAAGTGTAGATGCTTGGAATAGATCTACTAGTGTTTTTTTTTATCAAACTCTAGAACCATATTTTCTCAATTGATTTTCGCACTCACCTCAATTTATTGATGTAATTTAAATGCACCTCCTATTTGTTTAAATTGCTTTCTCGCATTCATTGTCCAATAGGTTGAACGCAACGCCTTCTACTTAATCTCCCAGAAAATTTCAAATAGATTTTGCCTTTAAAATCCGCACATACTGTCTTTACTATCCCCTGTCTGTATTTCAACCGGCCAGGACCAAATCCAGCTCTCCACAGATAATATTGGCAGAAGCTCTGAAATAGAAGCAACAGTAACAATGCAAGCCGTGCCCAGCCTTAACAACGTGAACTTTAGTATGTTTCAAAACGATCAAGGTTTGATTAAGACAAATGCACTAATAAGTTTATCGTTTATGTTCAGAGTACAAAAGTTGGCAAACCTGGCAGCCCTGGAATTAACGGATTGAACGTAAGTTTTTTTGAGATATTTTTTGATCGAATAGTACCATTTACTATTTGTTAAAATTAATACTATTGTCAAGTTCATCTACTTGTGTTCTATCGAAAAGACGTTTTTGTACTATTGATTTCACGAATCGGGCTTCAGTTAGATTGTTACTTGCGCTTGCCTTCTTTATTAGCACCAGTTACGTCAGTGATGATACGTTTGTGTTAAAAATAAAATGCCATTTTAAGATATTTGGTATAACAGATCGGACGTTTGTACGTCCCTGGCTCAAACAGGCTTTTCGTTTGAACTGTTGCCTGATTAGAAATAACTTCTATGATTCTTTTGTTGCGATCGGAAAGCCCGAGCGGCAAGTGCGCAAAGCTTCACACTGTGGCAGCAAGCAACAATAGAGATTATGCGTCGCAATCTCTCTGTTATTGTTTGTTCGTGCCACATATATATGGGTGTTATCAGATTCGGGTCCCTAGAATTTCAAATCGGGTCCCTAGAATCAGAGAAAATTATCATCGGGTCCCTAAACTCAGAGAAAATCGGGTCCCTAGAATCAGAGAAATCGGGTCCCTACA
>JGI24158J21664_10000043_pt1 | contig 61576 bp, 41 predicted proteins | sample Ectturendosymbi3_FD_21664 | JGI IMG/M metagenome (IMG submission 21664) | reverse complement strand
ATGCAGTTACTGATGTAATAGTTAAAAAGCATTAGAAAATTTCCACTTGCGACATAAAAATATACAATGTGAGACAGATGCAAATCTCTTAATGTTGTCTTAAACAACGCTGAAATAATCGGCAAACGTGGCATTAACAAACAGAAAGAGAAAGTGATCGTAAAAATTTAGTATAAGGCAAAGTAACAGTTTGTTTTGGCAAATATCTGTGCCAAAGAACGCACGTTTCACTAGTAACTCGTCATGCTTTGAAGGTATTTTTTGTGTTTTACTCCGTGCGAAATCGTTCATATGCTTTTCGGAATTCAAGTTCATTGAACTCATTTGTCATTAAACTTATCTTGCTCAATGTTTGCATGCCATCTGTTTTTATTCGCGTCAACTTCAACCACTCAACCGTTCGTAACGCCAGGAACGCCAAACAGGTGCGAGTGATTGTTAAGATATTTTGAGAAGTAATAGCAATTTGATTTTGTTTCGTCACGCTAGTTGTACAATTTTAACGCACTCCTGAGAAAAACATCTTTATGCCACAAGTAACTTACGGATAAGCGGAGTCGATGCATGGTGGAGCAGTTTTTCATAGGTTGTCAGGTGAAGAACTTGGAGTGTCGAAACTGAGCAGCACGAGGCTCTTCAAAATCTGGAACCCTACGTCATGGCATATTTGGCCTTTGTGTGTTAATCCGTCTCTGGTAGCAAGTGCCGAGGTTTAGGATCTAATTCGACTTCTACTAAATTAGTACGTCAGATCTACCAAGAAAATGCAGGTTTAAATCTTTGTGATGAACAATTTTCAAGCTGCAGCTGAAGTCAACAATAATCAGCCTGCATATAATAACAAGCCAGATCCACAAATTGTGACGATGCCCAAAACCATGTGCTACTAATACCCCGATAAAATAGCCTGCGATTTTGATATCACAAGTTCGTGAAAAATCGGCAGCTCTCGCACAGACAATGAAACAACCAGGTGTTCGCCAGCTAGAAGTTACTATTGTGTACTTATAGTACTGAGCTGTGATCATAAATAGTTCTAACTAGCCTTTTACTGTGATCTATTCAATGTCGAAGCCGATTAAACAGGTGTTCATTTTATTGTCATTCTCCAGATATGTCCCTACCTGTCATAAACACATCCCGTAAAACTGCCAAAAGCCTCGGAGATCAGAGGAGCCGATGTTGAGTACAATGCCATTGGATAAGAATACGCTTTGTATGCACATAGCAGAGCCCTGTATAAACGGTAATCACATTATCAGACAAGGCACGAAACTTGGGAATCGTTTAATGTCCTAGCCGTTGATCTTTGCTACAATAGTGTATTGTCGTCATGTTGCATGTTTACTGGATTGGGCACACTATGGCAAAAGCAGTTCGCTTTTTCGCGTTGTGCGCATCTGAAACTTATAGGGGTGTGTCGCAATAATAGAGAGTTATGTATGAGGTAAGAGTTGCATGAGGCAGAAAATGGAACGTTCGTATATGAGTATGTAAATGCACAAAAATCGATATATTATTAAAATTCATGTTGCTGGCTGTGACGGTCGAGTAAAGTAATTAACTGCCGTATGTTTGTTTCCATTCAACCATAAAAATGGCGGTTTTGTCCCCTCGCAGATGCGATTTCGTTCAACAGGTCCTGTGAGGTCAATATCAATGTCCTATTTGTCATCATGCGCCAGGCCTTTATGGTATCGCATCCCGTCTTGACCAATCGCTTCGAAGAAAACTGAATGCCCTCATAGTTTACGACTAGATGGTTAACCTCGGCAGCAAATCAGGGATTTAATCGATTTTTGCTGGTAGTGCACATGCATATTCAGCTGCGATAAACGTTTAGCTGGTTTGTACTTAACGCTGCATTCCTTCAGACTTAGTTTTCTAGTATGCAAAAATAAGAAAAAGCGGTTTACTAATTTATGAATATTGACAGGCTAAGAAAACAAAACACACTTGCAATAAAGTTAGAGACGTGCCTGTCAGATCAGGCAGATTTGGTGAAACTTTACCGTTACTGAAAACAAATAACTACTGGATTTTATACAACTACTAGCTGAAAAATATAATCATGACTTTAATGGCACGATATCATTCACAAATTACTGCATATCGAGTTTTGTAAAAACATGGATTGTTACACTTTGTTCGGAATTTTGATGAGCCAGTCTTTAGTGGAAAATGTGTTTTAATCATGGTTGGTAGCGAGTGCGTAACTTTGAATGGAATTATCAATCCATACTTGATGCATCTTAAAAAGATACTTTTTCTTACGTGTTATGGTTGCATTCTGCTTAGAATGCAAATCTGTTTAGGATGCATTCTATTTAGAAAGCAAACAATCGCCTGATAATATTTGACAAGTTTTTGACTTTGACATTGCCTGATAATGTTTGACTTTGACAAGTTTTCACAAACAAGCAGAAATGAAAAGAAAGTCTGTTTGAAAGCTTGCTGGTGATTAGAGCGATTAGTCCAAGCAAGAATACCACGTTTATAGCATGTCACAAGTTTAAGATTCGTGTGACGATTCCTCTTATTGCAAAAACAGGTTCTCATCTCAAGAGAGAATTCCTTCGAAGTTTATTTTATTTAAGTGCAGTTTGCGAGTATATTTGCTGGTGAAAGTGTTAAAATACTTCAGTGATTAAGGCAAGAAAACAGCTTTTCAAGGTCGCCGACCCCATGCGAATTTTTCGCATGGCTTTCCTTCGTAATTGAGCTCTTGTAAGCGCAATAAACAGGTGATATTGAAAATAGGCTACTTCTTTTTATCGCGGCGTTACAATCCTTTTGCAGAAAATAACAGTCGAAGAAAAGAATGGGAATGACGCGCTGTATAGTCCATAAAATTATCATAAATATTTTACGATAATCGTTGGCAGCGGCATGAAACAGCTTTGAGTATCAATCTCGGGCGTTCACCTTTCATTTTACAACCACAGCATTCAGCTCTTTATGATTTTACAAGAAGCAGAGCTTTGTGACAAAACGATATCAGTTGGTTTATTGCGCATGAACACAGCAAAGCTGTATGCGTTTGATTTATTGTTCAGGTCAGATGCGGAATTTTTGAAGAAAAGGAATTACCCAATGCTTTTTTATGGCTTTTCTATCATTCCTTTGAACAAAAGAAGGAAAAACACTTCTGCAAAGAAAATGTTCATCAGCAACTTGCATCTGTTCAGCTTTGAAAAATCTTATATAGGTTGCAGGCTAAGCTGCCCTGAATATGAAAACTTTAAAGTTAGGCTGTCATCTTGTTTCTTCTCTGCGCTTCCGCTGCTGTGGACGTTAGAAATGCAAGAGGCGTTTTTTTCATTTTTTGTCTTTAGTTTGTTGCTTTTTGATAAAACGTGGTATTTTCGACACCATGTCTTTGGGCAAGTTGAATCTATGTGTGAAAAGCATAGCAAAGACATTTGGATTAAAAGCTGTGACTGTTCACTTATCAATGACGTAACGTAGGTTCTTTCTGACTGTAGATTTTGTCTATGAATTAATATTTTCCACTGTTCAAAGATATGCAACTTATCGCCTGCTTTTAATATAGATTAGTCAGAACGTTTGCTAAGGTTTAGAACTTGACTTAAAAATATTTAAAGAGGGTTTATTTACTGTTCCAACAAAACACTGTCGACGTGTCTCAACTTCGACAGACAGAACTACGTAGGTTTACATGTTCACCAAGTCTGCAGTAGTAGTTGCGTGCGATCAAATCAAAATATAACTGAAACATGTCTAAATGAACCCATCGGTTAATATTCTCATAAACGTTTCGTTTTATCACACCAGATGTATTGTGATAGCAAATGGTTTTATCCGAACTGAAAAAGTAGCTGTGAAGTTTAGCAAGATACAGTTTTGCTTTGGACAACCAGTTTTCTGGCGAGAAATACAATTGTTCAAGAATTGAAATTGTTCATGATTGCTCGGAGGTTTACGAGGCGAAATATTATCGTGAGCGCTGTTGCTCATCATAAAAACGCGTTGGTTTTTAAGCCGTCGACGTAGAGCTAATGCTTCGTGTACTGCTATGTAGTAAGAGCAGCTCAGCGGAAACAGCTGCCTATAAAATCCAACAGCCCGTCACTAACAAGCAGAAAACTGTAACAACGTCCTAGAAGGGAGAGGAGCTCGCTTCGTCTCTGAAACAGTTTGACGAAATCACCTGTTGCTCGTGGCATATTACCTCGTTATGTCGTTACATCACCGAAAAAGTGGGTTATGACAACGAAACTTGTATAGGGCGACATTAAACGGACATTTTATTACCTAACCTGCTTAATTTAATCGGTGGAAAACAAGCGGCTGCGGCATCTGATGTTACCAGCCCGGGATCAATAAAACTGTTTGATGTTGGTCGGGCCCAGGCACTGCAGCGGCTTTGCGACAAATCAGGAGATGCGATCCTTATAATTGCGCAGTTACAGCAAAGTACCCGCAGCTCACACGCTCATGCTCTGGCAAATCACTGGTTGTAAACTTAAGATTTATCTGAAATGATCTGCACATTTGTCTGATTAGCTGACGGCATATAGCTAATATTTTGGATCAATTTTCTCTTTTTTACTCTTAATCAAGAGTGCAAGTCGTTTTTTTGTTAGTTTTTGCGAAAATAGCCATTTGTTTTCAGTTACATGTTATTGCCTATTATGTTCATACAACGCATACCACAAAAAAGGAAAAAAGAAATAGATAATCAAGGAGTCTTTCATATTTTTTGGCTGAAAAGGGTTCTGCACAAACTAACGCATGTCTAAACTGTTCATACTTTTTTTAACCCGAACGCTTTCAGCAACAGTACCGTTTTCAAAGATAAGTATATGCATCACTAGCACTCAGTTTTTGTACTCAGTAAATCTTGTACTCAATAAACCCAAAAAATGTCAATTACATTTAGTTTATCGTTTTCGAGAAACCATATGCAAACTTTCACTGAGCTGGGTAAGCATTGCAGAACGTGTCTTCCACAGGCCGTGGCACACTTGGCACGTCGTCCTGTCATTAAGTGAAGCAAACTGAATAAATTCACAAAGCTCGGACGAAGCTGTGAAAAGCGCAAAAGTTGCTTTTTTGTTTAACTGCAAAGCTTTCATCATCATTTGGCTCAGAAAAATTTAAACCTCCCACCGCGATTGAAACAAAAATTCTTTATCGGCCTCTGAAATATTTTATTCAGTTACGATTCCGAAACTGACAGTCCCTAATTAGATCGACGATCGAGCGGCGACAACGCTACTGTAAAAAAATTGCCAAGCTGAAAATATTTTTCGTTTCAAAACGTTTGCCGGACGAAAAATCACCCGACGCGTAGGCGACGAAACGGGCCGCAAGTGCCACATGGGAAAGTAATTTAGAATTGATTCGAGGAGCACTTTTCAAATTTTGCCACGCGAAGAGCGTTGTGAACAAAAAATAGAAAATCAAATTTGCAAACAATGCTTGCGTGACAAACCTTTGGTTTTTTCAGACGCATCTGCTGCAATGTATGGAAAATCCTTTTGTTGACGTCAATAAAAACTAATAGGTATTTGTGACTTGGAATAAAGGCATGAAAAAGTTTCGGCCTCTAGTGATGTTTGGTATATTGCACTTCGAGCTCCACATTGTATTGACTTTAAAACTGACCCTACTTTGGCGTCACGTCAATAAGAGAGTAATGAGTGCAACAATGCGTTCGTTGTCTTGAAACATGCAAAAATCAGAGTGTATGTTTTTCTGGTCTGTAACATTAACCACCGCAAGCGGTCAGTGAACAGCTCTGCGTTCAAGAGCCCTAAAGGCTTTTTGTCATTGCCTATTAATATGCTGCTTTGGAAAGCAAAACGATTCTTCTTCCGTGTACCAAAAATGGTACAAGTAGGTTTTTATCTGCCTGAAGGAATTTACCACACATGTCGCAGAAATAGTCGCTCATCTTCAGCTGTCTTTTTACTTTTATGCTGAGTTGGTACGATGGAATGATGATGACATAAAACATACTGAGTTTTCGGGCTGTTACGGAAGAGGAATTGTGTCGCTGAATCAGAGAGCATAACGTGATATATCCAGAAACAGATAGAGGGAGAGAGGGGGGGAAAGCTTTGCAGACGAATCTTGCGCAGTCACATACACAACAGGGGAAAAAGGTGAAATGGGCCTAAGCGACATTTTGTATTCTTATTCTTAACTTGTCGTTGGTGGGGTTATACTCTCAGTCTCACGATCCAACCTCTCGCACAGATCGTGCAGCCGATGTGTAGTAAGTAACTGTCTTGTGACGACCCCGACAAAATATGTACGCGTCGTAAGTCAATACGGGGTGGTGCTCTTATGCGTCACCCAACTCTTTTCAGGGCCAGCCACCGGGCAATTAAAACAAAAACAATGTTAAGTATTTTCGGTTTCCTCATCTACCGATGCGCAACGTCAACCCTATTTATGACATCGATAAAGGCACTTGTGACGACATACAATGGCTTCAGACCAGGGAGGAGTGCGACGAAACCTTCCAGTATTTACACTACCCATGAAACTGGGTTGGGTTACACCTGCACACAGAGCTGAAACCCGCAAATGAAAATTGATTGCCAAACAGCAGGCTGGCTATAAGAAAGCTGATGCACGTTACCACCGGTCAGTGGCACTTCATCAAATTTTCGTTCTCCTTCAAGAAAAGTTATCTCTTCCCAACTTTGTCACCTTGCTCAAGATCATGCTTTAGTCTATGCCAGGGTAGCCGCGGAACTGCAGCATTGTTTGGCCATTCCCGACCGCACATACATCATGCGCCGCTTCAAAGTGAAACTTCTGGCTTTTGCATTGCAATGGACTTAATGCCTCCATGCTGGAATTTAAAAAGTTTTATTTTACTTACTCAGGAAAGGTTAGTAACCAGCAACGCTTCCTTTTGATTTTCGGCGTTTGGAGATGCATAAAAGCAGATTTTTTGTTCAGTGGTGCAGCAGCTGGAGGTAGAACTGCAGGGGTTGCAAGCGGAACCCAAAAGTTTTGATTTATCAAAACTTTAACAAAAAATTTGGGAAAAATCTAAAAAAATTTGACAGAGAATCTTAGACAATTTTAACAAAATTAATGAAATTTTACTTCCTTGTTATTGAGTGTGCAAATAAAAGTTTATTGAATCATAGAAAACATATTAAATATATATAAAATCAACAAACTGTTTCTAGTAGCTTCGTGTTTTAGTTTGTGAGAGTTGATAAATAACTGACTCACTTGAAAGTTTTGGTAAACGGAGGCATTTTTTTTATATGTTTAATTAATTGTACACAGAGGGAATCGAGTATACTGCAGGGCACCTATAGCTAGTCCATGCCAGGCAAGTGCTGAAAAGCTTTTGTTTTTAATATTAACTACAGTGTTTGGATGAACACAGTTTGCAACACAGTTTGTTGCATATTTGCCGTTGAATAATGTTGTGAGGCTCACGACATTGTCATAATATAAGTAATATGATACATGCCGCATACACGTCTTCAGAGAAGGAAGCAGCTTCAGACCTACCTCGGCTAGGTCTGAGATTTCTTGTTGACAGCAATAACGTGAATCGAAAACCTCAGAATTGTGAGGCAGATCCTCAAGAAAACTGCGCCAGCTGGCTTCTGACAATGTCCTTGCACAACCTAGCGCACTTTTTTTCAGTTGTGTTATTAAACAACCAAATTTGTAGTACCAAATGTTCTATTTTCAAGGCTGTGGCAACATGGCAAAGGAAAATATAATGTACCAACAGCTGCAGAAAATTTGCAAAGAGAGAGTTTGTGGCATAAAATTTTTTCGGGCAAATCCGGGGAAATTCGGGCAAAATATCCTTTGCACCCCAGAAAAGTTGTCCTCTTCTATACCTATATTTTTGTTTAACAATATATCGTTTTTATGTTGGCGCCTGTCGATGATGAAGGAAAAGTCTGCAAGGTGCAGAACAATATACTTACGCAAACGCAGTGATGCAAGTTGTTGGTCTTTTTCCACCACGACGCACAACTGCAGGGTTTGTTTGGTCACGTGGAAAAGTCTGCTTGTGCCATTTCTCGTAATAAATGCAAGCAAAGCTGTCAACGCTGATTTGGAGGTGGCTTGGATCGAATGACATCCGTTCACGAAAGTTATTCGTTTGTGAAAAAGCGCCAAATTCAATAGTGTGCATATGAGAAGATCCCGAGGCACACCCTGAATTGTCGTATGCTGGCGTACAGTAATGTGGATGGTTAGCAACCTATACAACGCAAATTCATGGAAAAATGCATAAAAGTGTCGGGTGAGTGTTGGATCACTAACTCATGCAAACGCGTGCCGCTATTTGCGGTCAAGTTGTCGCACCACCTATTTCCTTGAACCAACACGATTGCCTTGTTTTTCAATCGTTGTTCAATGAGACTTGTCACACCAGGGCAATTCTGCTTGTTCCTAAGAACATGACTCATACTGTAAGCAGGAATGCGTTTTTGTAATCTGGCTGGAAATGAATTGATTCTTATCGGCATCACCAAGAAGAAAGCTTTAATGCTATAGTTGTCCGAAATCGAAAACACTTTTTGCAAAGAATAGATCTGCGCTAGTATTGTCATATCAATTAGAATGAATTGAAACTAAAGTTTGAGACAAACTGAAAAGTTGCGAACAAATAATTGATTTTTAGAGGAGTAACCATAATTTTGTCTTCAGGCTCTGTGGCGGCTCCAAGATGCTTGCAACAAATCACAAATTTCGCAGAGTCCTGAGTGTTCTCTGAATTGGTCTCAAAAGCAAGCTGTTTTCATTCAATCGCCAAAACAAATTCGCTATTTCGCTTGGTTGGTTGGAAAGCAGCTTTTCTGACGTATTTTACCCCTTTGATTAACGCACCACTGACGATGCCAACATTGAAAGGTATCAGTTCAAGGACAGGTACATTTGCTAAAGAGTCTGAAAAGCAGCACGCATCTGTGTTTCCGTTCAGTCAGTGATCGAGCTATTCGTTTCACGCAAGTCTATGCTAAAACTTTGGTGAATATTCTTAGTTGGTGCAAGAACATCCAAAGTCACCTGAAGAACTTCAAAGTTTTGTTACAGTGTGTCTGCTCAAAAAAACTTGGGACGGCACGTATAACACCTTGCCGAAGTCGACTTCAACCTTACATGCAGCGCAAAAGTGGATCGCAGCACAAACGTTTTAATATTTTCCGAACTAGCATTTTATATTTTGATGTTCATGTCAAAATATAAGCAATCAACAAGACTTGAAGTCTGAAGCGTACAACCGCGAGTGGACGTGCATGACACACATGTGAATGAAGCAAGTGGATCGACGGGGGTGTGTTTGCGTTTCCGTAATCAGCGACACTTTTTTCTCTCAGCGAAAACGAACAGTCACGCTTCCGTGATTAGCGAGAACGTTTTTCTCTTGCAGATCTATGCCACGGGGTTCTGTCAGTCTAAATTGAGCGACAGATCTGTTAGATGATTCAAAGCGTTACCCAGAGGACAGCGTGGCCGCAAACTTGCGACGCATTTTGTTACGAACCGCAAAGCAGTGTGGTTGTAAAAAGGTGACCAACAGGCAAAACAGTGCGCTCGTAATTTTGACTGTTTAACTTTGTCGAAATGTTGCAAGGAAAAGAAAGGTGCATCGCAATTTGTTGGAACATTACAGCAAAGGAATTTAGCAAAAGGTAACCTAAACGTAACTTTAAGTTTTGCTGAATCTACCAGCCAGCCACGCAAAATCGTTTGGATTGAAAACGGAAGCAGGGAATAAGTTTAATTGAAAAAATAGCTTCAAACGGTGAAAGAAGAAAAGGACCAAATTCGCTGAGTCTGTAATAAAACGCTGGGTTCGATATATAACAAAACTAACAGCCACAGACAAGACATACAAGTCCAGTGACAATACCTGTCATTTTATCACAATAATTTACTGATATGATATCGATGTATTTATGCACCAGAAGCGGCGGATCGAAATGTCTAATTCCATCTATAAGGTGCCCGCTAATTTTTGCATGAATCCTTCGCTAGCCATGTTGGTAAATAGCCAAAGGGTAAAGTGCAATCATTTCGCATGCAAAAGTCCGGAGGATATTTGCATACAGTACTCGTTAACTATGCGCCAGGCAAGTGCCGAAGCATGCCGTGAAAGTGATACATAGCTCTTGACGCACTGCAGTCAACAAACCCTTCATGTAGACATGATAGTAAGTGGGCAGAATCAAAAACACGTCGCAGGACTCCGTGCTTTTTTATGATGGTTCCAGAGAGATCAAGTAATTATCCACACGAAAATCAGCATCGCTTTGGCCTGCGGCAATTAAAACGCTTTTGGTTTGCGTTTCGCTGAGCACAGTGTAGCTTATGATTGTCGCTTCGTTCTGTTTGGATTGGTTGGTGGAAAGCGATGACGTCATGAAAGGCGTTTGTCGTCCGTGTATGACTCGTAAGTAACTTGTGATGCTTCCAGTATCTTCGAGCAGTATGGAAAGCATCTATTCATGGGTTAAACATGATGTTGCCGTCTTAAATCAGAAACATGTCGCAACCGAGAACGTTTGTTTACTCTTGAAAGAATAAAGTGTTGGAAACGATCGAATTTATAGTTTCCTTCATATCTCCAGATTTATCAAAACGCAAGCAATCCGAGGTACAGTGGTGAAGTTCTTGCAGGCAGGCCGCATGTCTAATAATATTGAGATTACACGCATTGGGGCACGAATTTGCAATCGCCCAAACCCTTGACATGTTCATTGTGCAAGTTCAGCAGTTCATGGGTGGTCAACAGGGATACGGTAACGAAAACCTACCGACACTCTTGAAATGCATCACGAACAAGTAATGTTTTGTGCAGATTTAGAATCCTACGATGCTTATGTTTGCAGGTACGTGCTAATATTCAAATAGGTTTTGTCTTTTACATAAGTAACAACAAAAACGGTCGTGGACCCCGACAAGTTGGTGCACTGCGCTCTTCTTGTGAGGCATGTCACGAAGGAAACAACAGAATCCCCAACACGTGAACGAGAACCCGACTCCTGGTCAAACCAACCAAAGCTGTTTCAACGAAAAAACATTTTTTTGCNACTTCGGCAAAAAGCCGGATCGGTTCCAGGGAGGCGATCGAAACGGTGAAGAATCTCGAGGCGCCTGCGAAGACAATAGTCATAATCTTCAGTCCGCCTCACGAGCGGACGTGGATTCCGATTGCAGTTCCGACGCTGCCTCGATGGCTGACCTGGGAGTGGACGACAATGATGGCGATGGAAAACCAAAGATGCTTCGTGGTGCAGACGCATTTTCACAGAACTCCCCTTCGCAGAATATCCACAACGACGACACACTTGACGGTGAGCGCGCCGCTAATGATCGCGAAGAATTTCACGGTAAATTAAAGCATAGGTGCACCTGTTATGTAATTCAAAATCATCACCAGGATAATCAAAACTCCTGCTGTAGCTAAAGTTAGACGGGTTTAACTTTGAGTAGAAAAGTTAAAGCTTTTGTTTGATTTTGCCTGACTAACCACAGCTATCAAAACACTGCAGGATGTTACTTGCAGTACTGGCGTTTTAAATCTTTAGAAATGACGATAATTTTTGTTGTACATTTATATAACTTTTTGAATTACTTTTACGATTGTAGAAAAGCAATAGCATGTTTTTTTCATGCTTTTCTCGTCTTTTCGTCACACTATAAATAAGAGAATATTTTTTGAAGGAATTTAAAAACGCAAGATCAGCTTTTTCTCATTCTCTAACAACAGCAAATTTTCGTTATTTGTAGCTTATACGTTTATGAACCTTGCTCTAAACTTTGCTTAAAATATGCTTATTTCTCCAACAAATGCGCACCCTTTTCTGGGTTAAAAACCTACGCGTCAAGCCCGTTGTTCCTGTTGGTTGAGAACCTGCGGTTTGCTAGAAGGTTCTTACTTGTAAAATATTTTTTCGATAAAGTTTAAATGATGGTGTTGAAAAACACGATTATTCTGGTAGAATTTTTTCAGAAACGCGAAATATCTTTCACATCATCCCTTTGCGTCAAAGCAGCCATACCTGAAAATTCTAATGGTACTTTGTCAAGGAGGTTTAACCTACCAGCGCATGGAGAAACACTGAACGCATTTTTTATGCGAACGTTGCCGAGGTTTTCCTGCGTTTTTGAGATTAATACAGAGCTTAACCAAATAATTGGTACAACTGTCATCACGCCGTAACAGAACATGAATTGGTATCCGGAACAGATGCTGCGGTTTGCATATACGTCTTCGCGAATGCCAGAGTGTTTGTATATTAAATAAAACTTAACTGCAACGACTGTTCATGTACCTTTATCGGAAAAGTTTTTGACTGACATCTGTAACACCTTACCCAGCCAAGTTTTGCAATTTGACCTCAGAAGCGCCGTCTTTAAAAAGTGACGGAGTGCCAAGTCGCAACAGCGCCATCTTCCGTTTAGTTTGGAAGAGTTAAAGGCAGCAAGCAGTTGCCAGCTCCTCGTGGCAGAACTGACATCGGTGCTTATCATTAGCGGCAGCGATCTCACGTACATCCTTGTTGTTTGATGCAAGCAAGCTGTCTTGCAAAACTATATCGCGGTAATGAATATGGATTATTTTCTGTTGCTTCTGGTAAGGAGCAGCATAGCGGCGCATAATACCATTAGCATCGAGCAGTTTGGTCCTATCTCTTGTCTTGTTGGCACGGCGCTCATAAAACATTGCAACGTCTTTTACCATCGATCGAAGAGGTTGCGGTCTGTTCGTGATGGGAGATGTTGTCGATGCAATACGTCGTTCTCGCCTGCCGCTGATATTTCGAGATAAGCGGCCTCTTTGCTTTGCTTCTCGGCCTGCTGCAAAAACGTTGCGTCGTTGGCAGGCCGACACAGGCCGAAGCGACTTGGAGTTTGCTTCAGAGTAAAACTCGGAATACGTATTGGTGACAACAAATTCGTTACACAAACATCCTTGCGAAATTCGATAATTTGAATGTAATTATGCTGAATGTTTCAAAAACACTTGATTTTTATCGTCAGCGAAATTCATTGCATGAGGAGCGAAGTGTTAGATCACAAAAAAGGAAGCTGACAAACACAAAAATCAAACAATGGTTTCATGCCAGTCGTAACTGCCAAGGACGAAATCGGTAACGACACAATTTACCGCAAGCTGCTGACTTAAATTCAAAAGTTGATACACGATAATGCAGATGACGAATCGACATTTAATAATACCATGATTTTGTATCAAGAGTTACTGCATTGAGTTTTGCGTGCTTATTTCAAATGCGTAAAGTTCATTTGATAAAAATGTATTCAACACAACTTCGGACCTTTCTCCGTTAAACATGTTAGAAAAGCTTCATCTGTTTGTTCGAACTGCAGAGATTGTCAGCTGCAGAAACATGAAGTTGAAACGTTTTGTGGGTTAAAGATTAAATTGCTGCGTGCTTAGTGTACTAAAGGTTTTTATTGCACTCAATTCAACACAAGCATAGTTTCCTACAAAAAATGGAAAATATTATGCGTTTTAAATGGTAATTTTCAAAACCACCTGCACCGACTTATTCCACCAAGACGGTTGCGTTTTTCGAAAATTTTCGCAGTTTGCAGAAAGAATTTGAATACCAATGTCGCTACATGAGCTCGGAAAAGTGATAACTGGCTGAAAATAACTATATCTTTTTATTTTCTGACCCACAAATACTGTACACATTTGAACGTTTTCGCAAAATGAACAGCGTATTCAAGAGTTGAAACAGATTTCGGAAGCGATTTGCTCTTTTCCAGCTAATGGTTTCAATACGAATGGGTAGAGTTAGTTGCAGAAGAACACTTAATAAATACTTTCCAAAGAATGACTATCCTAAGATGTTGTTGCGCAAATACGAAATTTATCAGTGGTCAAACGATATCGTTTATCAGTTTATCACATCGTTTGTTGCCTTGCTTGCTGAAGACCACCGATTCTTTCTAATACTACGCCGCAATCGAAATGCCCATGACCTTCGTGGTTTGTAAAGGTCATCGTGAAAATGAAGGGGACATTTTACAGAAACTGACGAACGGCTTATATGGCCATGTAGAGACTCCCATTATTCATCGAAAGGGTTTGCAGAACAATGATCAAAAACGTCTTAGCGGCGAAAACATATTTTTCTGATGACCAGTTTGCCTTCTGTTCTTCAAGGAAGGTTTTGAAAACGTGTTGCAGCTGAATTGAAGCGAACGCCTCATTGATACCGACTGTTTTCTTTTCAGTTGTGAATGAACGGACGATGACGAATATGTATTGCTAACAAGCAGCACAGTCCAGTATTTCCCATTATTTCAGCAGCATCGGCTTTTCACTACAGTTTGGTAAACTGGCCGAAGGTTTCTCGTAAAACTGTAACACAACGCCAAAGCACCCATTCACTAACGTAACCTAGTACGCCTGGGACCGCTTCTCATATCTATTATCAAAAACTTCGAGCACTAATCGAACATATACTTGATATGGCAAACGGCCTTACATTCATGAAAAAACATGAAAAAGAACGTTAAGTGGACGTAAGGCTGTAAGTGAAGCTACAGCTGCGAAACAAACTTGAAATGGATTTTTAAAGTTTTGGGTGTAAAAAAAAAACTCAGGAACCTGTGATTGGCAGACAGGAAACGCGTCTGTGGGGCGCATATTGTCGCGACGGGGATAAGAATCCTTACCAGAAGGTAATTTGAGATTTTCAAATCAATTATTATTAACGTTATCATTTGGCTACGTAACCTGAGACCAGAAACAGGCTATCGGGACTTGATTAGTACAGTGGGTGCTACGCTCTTTCTAACAACTTATTGAAGTGAAAATGTTTGGTAAACCGTGAAGGCAAAGCATCGGCAAGCAAAGTTTTGTTGTGAAAATCTTTGTATAAGAGTGCAAATCGTCTCTGAAATTGGAAGAAATCGCAAAGTTTTACAAACCTTCAGTGAGCTACCGGAAATGTAATTGAGAGACAGATTGTGTATGAGTTCATTCACTCGTACAATTTTAGTAAACTCTGATTTATTTACAAGGTTTCAGTTTAAATTGCTGCAAGACCAGCTGTTCACAGCAGGTGAGGTGCTTTAACAAATCCGTGCAAAACTTGTTCAGCGTTATGGCGCTCATGCATCAAGTGTTCGTACAGTGTATAAAGAATAACTTTTTGGAAAAATTTCCCTACGACAAATTCGCATCACTATGAAACATGCAATTTGGCTAGCGAAACTCTACCTACGCTAAACTTTAGGCATAACTAGGTACGTTTTTACTGTTTATTGGTTTATGCTTAAATATGCTTTGCAACGGCATAAGAAGCAGGATATTTGCTCGAGCAAAAGGGTTAATAATAGTGGTTATTTGTAGCAGGCTATGCAATACCTTACCGCTGCAGTATCAAGCTGTTTCTCTCCATAGTTCTCACATCGCCATCAGTAATGCCAGTCTTGTGACCTTTTTGCATACAAGTCACTGTTAGGACCGCCTTGGTTATATTATTTATAAAAACAAGCTAGTTGACGACCTTCGCGCTACAATAGATGAGTGCGTGGTTGTGTGAGTATGTACGAGTGCACGTGTGCTTCTTGTTAAACTATCTGTTTTTTCTAATCTGTCTTATTCTGTTCTACTTTCTGCTCATTGCCTCAAATTTCCTTTGATTGGCCGAAATTATCGTTTCGTTAAGAACAAAACTTTGTTTCAAGAGCTTGCAAAAGGCAAACCAAAGGTAATGCCAGTGAAGTTACTGCAATTTTAAATACGAATGAACAGGTTAAGAATATTGCGGAGCTTTGCAATGAGTAGAATTTTGCACGAGTTACGGCTGACGACTAACATGGCTCGCTTTGCTCTATTCAAACGATGGAAGTTGGGAATTCGACCAGTTTCCCCTCAATCCAAAACATGAGACCCTTAGACTTAACGAAGAGAGACTATAACGAACGAAACGGAAAACGGCGTACAATTCTGCAGCAAGCGAAACAGCTTTAATGCTAATTTCCATTACAATCGACGGAAGGATGACAACAAGGCGAAAATGGTAACAATTTCCTACAGTACCCTCCATTCATGCGCCGCTTGCACAAAAGTGATGTCAAGTTGCTAAATACCATGTCATTAAACTGCAATCTGATAACCATGAATAACAACGACAGGACAAAACAATAATTAGCTTGTCGGTTGGCAAACTTGACGCTGGCACGGTGCAGTTTGTTTTTGAAGCAGTTCAACTCTGCATGTTTGTGCCAACGCCATGTCTGGCAAAGCGGTTGCTTACAGCAAGTATGTATGCGTTTTTCACAGCAGCCCGATTCATCCACGGGTTTTTGTGCCACACTGTCTTGTTTTGCTTTTGTTGATTTGCTATTGACTCGTTCCTGTATAAAGCTGTGCAACCCAACTGGACTATTCTTTAAAATAGTTGAGCCCCTAAACAATGCATTTGTAACTGTGTAAACTACAACGTTACCACAGTGAAAGGAACCGTTCCCATCACTCATCTTCCTAATTCTTCTGTTTGATATATGTTTGATACACTCCGAAACAGATGGCAGGTTAGCAAAAGACCACCATGCAATAACAGAGGTATAGCAAACAGTCAAGAAACACGCAAAAAGATCAGAACGCAACGTACTTTCACGCAGTATAGAGGTGTCGGTCGTTTTGCCAATTGCATTGTACAAAACAGATTTTGTGCAGTTGAGAATAACCCCACTCACCACAAGCAGTTGTAGCCTACCAGTGCTCCTTGAGTCATAATGTTTGAAAATGATTCCGATCGCATGCTCATTGAAGCTATCAATTTGGCACTAACGGGATATTACGAAATGTTCAAAATCAACATTAAAATGCTTTGGCCAAACTTTGGTAACTACAAAATGTTTATTCGGTTAAGCCATGTCTACTAATTTAAGGATGTTTCGAGTATCCGTGAGGTTCAAGATTGCGAAAACGATTTAAAAGACTGTTTGAAACTACGCATTTTGAAAAATCGGTTGATTTCTGCCTACATGAAAGAAAAAGTGAGTGTCACATCAGTATTGCCAAATAAGTGTCCAAGCTTTGATAAAGTTAAGTGTGAAAAATGGATTAGGGCTGCTTATTCAACCTGAAATACACATATGTTTACCAACGGCAAGTCTATGATGGAGTCATTGTTTTTATCATACATATCAAATTGGGGACGCGAATCATTTCAAACCCCTGGTGAGAAGAATAGAAGCCTTCTGTGGCGTGCTAACCCGCGCTCAATGTTGTGCACCGCAAGCGTTTTGCATGCAGGAAACTGCAGCTGTTTGACGATCGTATTGTTGTCTCAAATCATTCTGAGCGAACGCTCCTTGCGCAACACCCATCAGGGTTTCGGCTGAACCGGATTCGGACCCTGCTCCTGCACACTGAATGATTCTGTTTGTGGCCTCGTCTGCGAAGAGAAATGCTTCTGCACACGAACTAGGTCATTCATGTTTGCGTTTGATATTAATTCGCGGACGTGCAATTCCATCGCTCGACCACAATATGAGGTTGTCGATGCAGCGAGATTCACATTGCGGCCTTCCCACCGATCCGCCATTTTCTTGGTAAGCTGAAAACGCCCGCAGAACGTTTGTGATGTCAGGGCAGACCGACATTGTTTCCTCATATAAGGTTAACAATCTCACACTTTTTCGGATTCGCGATCACAAATGTCAAAACGCACAATCGCCCCCGAAAGCGTTGTGGTGCAGTGCTTCTAATCACATCACAGTTTTAAATGCTTCATTATCGGGTGTACACAAACCGCTTGACAGGCTAATTGCAACCAGTTGGCTGACTGCAAAGGAAATGTCGCCTTATAAATTTGAGCATATCAACATCGCTTTTGCGTGCATGGTGCCTGCAGCAGAGAATGATAGGAAATAATAACATATCCGGCGAGCGATTTCGTACTTACCAGAATAGGTACGTGGAAATAGCATTCTTGCCTGACATTGCCCCGTTGCAAGTAGCTATTGGCATTTGGCGCTTTGATTCGAGGTTATGATTTATGCCGAGTTGACGCTCTTTGAATGTGCGCGTTCGTGACCTACGCGGGCAGGTCGCGAGACTGTTGATACGCAGAGCTCATTGCTTAATTGGCAGGAGTGCGAGACACTGAGCTATTTCGGTGATCAGAGTAGAAAACAGTCAATTAGTGGCGTCGTGTTTTGCTGATGTCGTGTACCAAGGTGACTTGTTACCATCCCTCCGGCTGTCGGATGATCCGTCACGTTTTTTCTTTCGATTTTATGTGTTTAGCGTAATTTTTAGTGAACAATTAAAGCCTGATCTTGTCATATGTGGCATAAGCGAACAAGTCGGGTTAACTGGTAAAGCTGGTTCACACGTGTTATTTTTCAAACCAAAGGGAATACTGAAGTGACAATTTTACTTTATCATCACTTCGATCAGCCTATTTCACGCAAGATCTAAAGAGACGGCACTGACAGGGCGTTGAGTAAACATGATGCTGACCAGCTGATTTATTTGCTTATTGCAGAGCAGCGATAGGTACTGCTTTAGGAAAAGAAAAGCATGCAGTGGTTTCGCGGATTTCGGTTGAGACCAGTGCGACCCTTTCCACGCTTCCGGTGGTGCAGTGCGCTTAACATCCGGTGAGAGAGCATCAAAAACTTCCCTTGCAGCGAAGCCCACAAGATACACGTAAAACTGAGCGAAGCGCCTGTCGTTGCACTGGACGCTTCCTCATCAGGATTTCCGGAGAAAGGTAGGACACGCGACACTATAGCAGAACGTTCGCGAAATTCATTTCCTTGAGCAAAGTTCATAATTAAGAACTGGTTTTGTTCACAACTTTCACGTCACTTCTGACAAAAAGTTTGAAGACTTGTCGTCCTACAGTAGGTAGACATCAAAACTCCATGAATTGTGCAGTCAGAAATAACGAATTTTAGGCCATGTTCGTTCATTCAATGTCAAGCGTATATATGTTGTCGCAATTCGACATTCGAATCGATCCTGCGTTCACAGCCAACATTAATAAATGTTTAGCTGAAATGTCGACTTTATTGTCTTAAATTCGGCGTCAAAACAAACTTGCTTCAGCATCATCGGAAGTGTATTTCCACCCAGTAACAACACCCCTGTTCCATGCGGAGAATTATGCCAATGACACGCCTGTGGCCTAGAATAATTTAAAATTGATATATTAGATTGTAAAATGATACTTGTTATGCAGTTGAGGTCGACAAGATCAAGCTGGGAAGAAAAATTACAAAGTGCTTAATTGTAAAAGTGGCAGAGAGGAAAGCGCCAGATGGCTTTTGATGTTATTGGACAAGGTGGCTTTGCATTGACGCGATTATCTTTTCGAAGAAATTATAGAGCTACAGAGCTATTAACTCGTGGTTAGTTAATAGCCAGATTATGCTGTTGTTTTCGTTGAGTGCACGGCGCAACCAGTCAATCTGCTCATAAACCGTTGTAAGTTAGCGTCGGTCGATCACTTTTCTGACGGACATAGGCTAGAACAGGCATACTTTGCTGCAAGGTGAGAACGATCTCTGTGCGCAGAGAAGAGCTTAACATTTCACCTGCTGGAATAATAAAGTTCAACAAATGTGAAACTGGTTTTTGGTCAGGATCATCGACGCACTTTAAAAATCAGCGTATAGCACATGGAGGAGTGGAAGGGTTTGTCTGCAGGCATCAAGAACGGTTGTCTACAAGGCTCGGTCGCGAACGCGATATCAGGCTGTTTTGCTGCAGACCTATATAGCTTCCGATACAGCAAAGAAAATACTCTCCGCTGTAAGACTGATAGCTACATATGCATTTGGGCTTTACACCTTTTAGCAGTATCACTGAGTCAAAAATCGATTTTCTCCAAGCTGCTGTGTTTCAGAGAAGAGCATTTTTTCCAAAAAACTCATTTCATTGTGTAGAGTGAACCAACTCTTGAGAACATTGTTTGCCCAAGCCGGTTATAAGCGCTGACCAGCTCTACATAGCGTTTTACTTTATATGTTTTAAAAAGGAGAACCGCAGTTTCACTGCTTACATAATGGGATTACCGAACAGGTAAAAGTGTTTGTTGTTGACGTGGAGTGAAGCGGTTAAGCTCATCTCGAAAGCCCACCTTGTCAGCAGAAGTGAACAAATTGTTTTAAATGATGAGGGCCTTGTTTAAAGCACATGACTATCGAAAGCTTGCTTGACAGGTGTTAGTTGTGTTTTGAAAGCAGTCTCTCTAAAAGCTTCAGCTGCATTTGTGTTGCAAATCAAAATCTGCCGGCGTTGCCACGACAGTAGAAAAAATATGTTCTGTGAAAAATGCATTTCGTTATCTTTTTTCAGACTGGCTTGAAGCAATTTTAATCCGTATGGCAGTGTACGTGGTAATTAACTCTCTGAATTCTTGCAGCATTTACTTTAAGAAGGCGAACGCAATGGACTGTTGTTTCTAGCCGTAGGATATCTGGGTGAAGTTATCAAATTAGTTGTGTGGCAAAGAATTCAGCATGATTTGATCAGAATTGAACTTCGCAGAAAACAAGAGTTGTGCACGAGCAAAAGTAAGTGTGGTATTCGCTGTCTGAGGTGTCTCTCCATCAGCTGCGTGCACAATTCTCAGCAACTTGTTTGAAATACCGTTGTTCTGATCAGATGATCGCGACCGATCACCTTCCGTTTCTATTTTCTGCACCACTTTTAAATCAGTACTAAAAAAAGATTGCGTCGACGTTGTTGGGAAAGTTAATTTAACAAAGATAATTGCGAACACTTTACCAAACAGACTGTGCGTTGAAACAGCATCGGAGGGTGAAAAAGCCAACCATATTCTGCCCCCATGTTTTTGTGCAAGTTGCTTCAGGAATTGGGTTAGGTTTACGTCGCGAAATCGACCGGAAAATAACAAATCCTGACATCTGACAAATTTCTGCGCGTAGGTTTAAGTAAGAGCCGGGCTGAAGATCAGACAATTGCACCCATAACAACCCAGGGATTTGAATAAAATCCGCTCTTTCATACCCGAATCATGTCAGGAAAATGTTCTCCTGTTGTACTGAGACCTTCAGGCTTAGTATTGAATCTTAGGTGTTGTTATGATGCTATCTTGTGGATCGCCGGTATTTTAGAAAATTATGTGAAGACAAAATTTAAGAAATCGTTAGGCATTTTTTCATCAGTCAAAATCTACTGCTCTCAAACTCCTCCAAACGATTACAGGGAACGTGCCAAGTTTTGCTCACAGAAAACTTGAAGATACATCTTTGCCATATTGTTTGCTCAGTTTCCACTGTTTGTTTTTCGAGCAATCTTGAAAACTTTTTACGCAATTAGTTTTTTACTGAAACGCTTGCAATGCTTTTGCTAAATTCTTAGCAACCACAACAGACCGAAAATCGTAATTTCCGTTGCGTTGCTGATTCTCCCGATACGTTCCGCTTGGTTGGGCTCATCTGTATTGTTTTAACGTTCTATAAAAGCAGCGCAAGCGAAGCGGAAAATAACAACGTTCGTAAATTGGAATGCGATTAATAACTAAGAACACCTTGCTCTAATCACGTTTTTTTTTGCTATATGCGGTTTTCAAGGCGACTTTCGTCTTGTTTTCACAATCGACCTTTATTCGCCCGTCGCCGGCAGATGTCTTAAAATTATCGGACGCATTAAAGACAGCATATGTTGACAGTGGCCGGTTTTAATGGCGTTCTGTAGTGTTAAGCACCCTTGAAGGGTTGATTTCGTCAGAAATGACAACTGTGATAATGGATGCTTTACACTGGGCGCCTGTTTGGTTTTTCACGAAAATAGGATTAAGGGGTACAGATCAAACTTACGTTATAAAAATCTGGAGTTCTAGCTCCGCAGAAGTGGCAAGCTGCTCAAGATCTCGAGGCGGAAGAAATTTTTCCCGCAGGGTTTCAGTAGGTTTTCCGTGATTTTCATTGATTTTTGTACGCATTGCAACATATGAAACCTTCACAAATTTTGATTTGAAGTTCTTGCTCACAGGATAGGTTTAATTCTTGAAGTTTCGTCCAAATATGTTGCCTTTGATCGGTGGTGTTCTACTTGCGTAGAACTATTGTATCCCAGCCTCATGTTCAGCGCCATCTCAGTGGTAAGTTGAACATACTTTATCAAAATGTCTCACTAGTCTGGACAGTATAAACATGGCATTAGTCTATCGAGGATCGAAAAATGTACCGCTTCACAGACCACCCAAAGGCATTGACTCCCATGCAAAGCGGTGAGAACACTCATATGAAGTATAAAGTTATAACCCATCACTCCTCAGCTAAGGCTTATCGCAAGCAAAATGCTTTTTTTCTGGAAGCTCTGCGCATTTTCAGCTCTTATCGTGTCGGCAGACATGGACAATACTGTAAATTGAAATGGTGATTTAAGGCTGGTCAAAAAAATTATCAAATCCACGCAGTTGACGTTGAGGTTCTTCGTAGCACGAACGATAAGCTGGTTGCTGTATGTCAAACTTTCTGAAACACATCGGTGTGAGAGCAGGGTACAATAAATAGGAATGATTAATTCTACTGCATGTAGGCTAGCGTTTTGGGGTTTTGTCCACGTATCAACTTTCACTAGAGTTTTCATTATGAGAGTACTTGATGTAATCATTTGGTGTTTCTGTATTGATAATGAAATGCTTCGGTTCTGTGATAAACAACAAGGCAACAAAATATCTTGAATTAAATATTTGTTTTGTGAATTTGTTTCATACGACTGTGCAAGATTTCCACGTTTCTCTCTGTTCCACATTTTGCTAACATTTTTTCTTCTTTTCCTAATTATTCATTTTTAATGTTTTTCACACAGCCATAAACAAATGAAACTAAATCCTTATGCATTGAAAAAAACAAACCTTTTCGTGTTCCAGCTGACAGCACGAACTCTTGTGATAAATTTTGGTTTTCTGCAGGCTTCTGCAAAATGCTTGTGTCTTGTTCTCATGACGATACAGGTAAATGTGATAGCAAACGGAATGACCGGTGCGCTGTGTTCCGCTGTTGCTCATGTTATGACAAACCGTAGACCTCAAACTATTCCATCGCTTGCAGCACCAAATTGCGTTGTGATGAGGATGGCTGCAGATAACACAGGGTCATTGACTGGGCCTGGCAGTGTTATAGCGAAAGTGTCGAAAGATGTGAAAATTTATTACTGCTGCGGCTGAGGAGTAAAGTGCCTTCAGTCATTTGACATAGCACAGCTTGTAGCGGTAATGGTGACGAGGTTTCAGCAGCATTTTCTTGACATATTAAGCAACTTTCTTCAGCTGGTGCGTACGCACCATGTTCAGTTTGCCGTTTGAGTAGAGGACGTTTTATGGCATTGACCTCTTCGTTGGTTTGTAACTCATCTGAAAACAGCGTAAAAGATTTGCATGCTTGGCAGACACGATCAAAACAAATGCATATTTTAAAACCGCAATGTCACGCTAGACGGGGCCGCGCCTTTGAAAAACGACCTGGTTTGAAAGAATGTCCCAATATACTTTATGAAATTCGATACGTTATGTCATCGTTCGTGCAAGCGGAGTTCATCTCTTTTGTCTGTATGCGTTAAGCGCATCCAACCTCAACTCGGGGTTGAAAGCAAGAAAACTAAAAGCTGGTGACCCTCCTCAGANCTTCAGACCGCTCGCGCGGCNGTTTGTACATTGTTTTCGTACTTGCGCAAAATTTCTGCTCGGTCGAACTTATTACCTACGCCGCGATTCGGTTTGTTGTACCTGCAATTAAAATACAATCGCTCCACAGACTTTTGGAAAGATCAACAGCCATCCGCGGCAACAACATGAAAGTTTCTTTCGTATTGGTCGTTATGTTCCACACGTTTCTGACAATTCCCACTGCTGCTGACAAACTCAAGTGCATGCAACTTGGCAATTAGCGCGGCACGGCGCAACAGACTGGTGGTTATTCATGTGCTCGAAACAAACAAGCCCAAAGTAACGCTTTGGCTGCGGCTCATCTTACGAAGGCAGGCTTTTGGGCTTATTTCGGTTCGTCATGTGGCTGCGCCACGTCGCGTGGTGACTTTGAGTGAAAACAGGTGCATCAGGGAGTTATGATTACTCGGCAGCGACATTTACAAAGGTGCAAAATAACTTCTCAGAGTCTTGTTCAACGTAATTCACGTGACTGACTTCAAGAGCGCAGTGGACTTGGCATAAATTAATGTACAGTTTTGCGTGTTTACTTGAACGTGCGTAAAAGGGAGCGGTGAAGCATGCAGAAAAAAATTTAAAAATTCTCCAAGAGCATCGTTCCTTTTAGCAAAATCTACTGCAGTACAGGCTTAAAATACTTTTCACAAGTTTAAATGAAGCGCAGGTCTTGCTTCAAGAAGTGCAAGTTGAAATTTTGAAGTGAGCGCAGGATTTTCTTATTAGGGCCAAGGTCAAAATAAGATACTGTGTGTGGAATGTTGCACCAATCTCTTCAGAATCCCCGACCTGGAATAGAGCTGCGTTGATCAGTGGCCCCACGTGCCACAAGCACAGTATTTCTTAGCAAGATTGTGAACTGATAAAAAAATTAATTTTTTAATTACTTTGAAGTTTTTATAAGTGCGTACAACACACGTTTCGTAACTCCATGAAGCATCTGGGCAAGATTAATTAAATTCGATGTAGAAAAAGTTGACTTTCTTCCTCGCTTTCAGTTATTCTGATTCTTGCAGGAAAATATTTCATGGTTTCTTTTGATATATTTTGGTTTTGCGGCAAGTGCCACGCGGACCCCGGAGCGGTTTTCTGGGATGAGCGGCGCTTGGAACGTCGGTGAAAGCCTGCATATGTGTTTGGACGATTCTTAATGAAGCTGAACAACTCCTTTTTCGCACCTTCATCTTTTAATAATACAAGTTTAAAAAAATGAAAGCGTAAATCTCATAGTAGTTTGGTAGTTAACGTATGCAGCGGATGTTATGGTACAAAGTACGTACCAGACCATGATGTGGTTGTATATAAGCTGACAGACAAAGCAGAACGTTTGATAGTATTTCCTGTTAAAGAATGAAGCACTTCGTTTAACAAATGGATAGGCATTATTTATGTTTAGCTTGATTTTTGGTGAAGTCAAACGTCGCACAAAATAAATTAAAATAGATCTTGTTTCTTCTTCTCTTGGGAAACGTTTCACTTGATGATTTTATGATTAAGTTTTCGAAAGTCAAGTACCGGTATGTTTGGGCAGAAAACACATTACTGTTGCTATTGGCAAAATACTGCAGGATATGTCTTGGTTTCGTTATTTTTGATATAACTTCGAACAGCTCTGCTAAAATACAGGAGTTTGGATAAAACAAGGTGGGATTTTGATTTTTTATTTATCTTTCTTACGAACGGCCTAGCGCTTTGGGAATAGTTCTTGACATGAGGAAACTGAAAGCAGCATATTTCGTAGCGGTCTGCGAATTTCTGTGGGGAGGGTCGACCAGGATTGTGGTAAATATTAGGCTATTAGGCTAAACTTATACAATCTTGGATAAAGGAATGACTGTTCATACCGCGAAAGATGAGGATTCTTTCAAATATTTGCCATCCCATTTCGTTGAGTTTGAGTGCGATTAAATTTTTCAACAACTGAACAAGCTGAAATAGTGGGGTGAATTTAGCCCAATAGCCCCCTAGTCGGGTCAGTAGTTTATGGAAAAGCTCACAACAATCGTTAGTTTGTTCTACATCATAGGTCACTTCGCAATAGCTTCATCTGTATGAGGCTAATAACTGTTTGTGATTTGGCGTGGTTGGAAAGTTATAAAAGAAGCAGTACAATTCCATCAAGACAAAAATAAAATGCCTTGGAGCACAGCTAACAGAAACCATTCGCTTGACGTTTTGGTGTGTTATTAGTGCGTTCCGCTCTCAACAAAGTTACAACATCGCTTGACGTTTGTCACAACTCACCTGAACCAGGGAGGCTGAAACATCGCTCAGCGACAGCACACCGACGTACAAACCCATACGCTATTTACTCTCTTCGTAGAGTGTAGTAGTAAGTCGGGACTTAGCGTGATTTTGCAACAAGATGTTTTGCTTTTTTGTTGCCTGAAAGGTTTCTGCAGTCGCATGGGAAAAGTTACTGCTTTTTTGTAATACGATGAAATATCTTACTAGTGCAGTAAGCCTGGACTTATAGACAGAAGTTCAGCAAAATGGGCTTTCGGTAACGTTATCGATTGTTTCCTATTTCCTAGCTGTGAACAGCTTTCTGTGGTCGACAACCGAGGACGTTTTGCGTGTACAGCTGCCATAAAGCATGTATGGAAGACAGCGTTAACAGTTACCCAATTATCGCACAGGCAGCTGAGCCATTATTTGCTGAATAATTGAGAGTGCTTGTTATGTCACAGTACAACCGGTGGCGGTTCACATTCCCCAAGCGAAACCAAAAAAACAGCAAAATCGAACATCCTCGAATATCGCCAAGTATTTGCATAACTGTCGTTCGAGTGCCGGAGGTCGTGTCTCGACAATTCCACAAGATGCTCTGATTCGCATTTTCGCCCTGCGTCTATATTCCGTGAAACTGTTGTCGGAGAGAACTCGAGTGGGTTTCGCTAATTGGTGACTAAGATTCTGAAATGTTAGCCCAGAAGTCAACGTGAGCATATTACTTCAGTCACATAACAAATCGGGTGCCAATATGCCGGTGTTGTTCCGATGTCACTGCTGAATGGACGCAGTGACTCGGAAGTTTACATCTTCCTGGAAGGGAGATTTTCCTGTGTAGCGATTCGCAGACGTTACGACATCAGGTAAGCATATTAAGGATGAACAAGCGAAAGGAGTCCGAAAATGACAATGCATTTCCTGTTTGCTGCATTTGCGAGGGAGCGAATACCAAACAATGATTGCAGATAAATTTGCCAAACTGTTATGATGCTGCTGATTTTACAATATTATGCGGTACTTGTATACTTGTCCTAATAAAACCTGTCAAAAAGAATGCGATAAAAGAGTTCAATTTGCTAATTTGGATGAAAGCTCCCGGCGTTCACACTGCAGAAACCCTTGTTCTTGGCTAACAAATTAAAGCGTAGTTTTTTCAAAGCAGTTTTCCACAAGATTGAGGGCAACTGACAACGGGATGCGAAAACTAAGGAAATACTGCAATGAGAGTGGTTGGGGAGCAAAGAATGATGGGAATAGTTCAAAGTCGCAGACGAAGTATGACCTTAAACTTTATAAAAACAACTTCTAAACGCATTGAAATCGGCAAACACTTTAAAAAAACATGAGCGTATTGACCGAAAACCTCGAGTTTAGTTTTTATCCATGAAAATTGACATAAGTGTAGGAGGTGGGGGAGCAGGGAGGGCTGTAGATCCTAAATATTTTTCTTTCAGGCAAAAATCATTTAAAAATTGCAAAACTAATTTCAGAAAAATTTTTGCATCGAAATTGTAACCTTCATAAATTATTAGTCAATTTAATTCGTTAGTGGTATTTAATGATGTGAAAATTGTATTAGATATGTTTTTTATTACTTAGAGAAATTCAACTGTAAAATTTTTTGAAAATCTACATTTTGGACATGACTGTATTACGCTGTATCTCCTCAAAATTCTTTCCCCCCGCCTCTCGCGTATGGTATACCCCGTAACGCCTATGCGGTTGTTCAAAACGAATCACGAATTTCAAACTTTTGTGACATTCAGACTGGTTTCTGATAAAATTTAACTTTGCGGAAAGAAGTTACTTCATCACCGATCCTCATCACCGATGGTGCTACATTGGTTTCATATTTGGCTGCAAACGAACCTTTCCTAGAATTGTAAATTTCTGAATCAAATTGTTATTCGGCGTTTGATGCAACTTCGTATGTTTCTGTGTATATGTCCTGAGCTTTCGCGAAATCTTGGTGTTATGAATTCGAAACACCTCATTTAAGAACTGGCGAAAGCGAAAAGACGCGCAATTGTTTGGTAACGTGATCCAACTATAGTCTTATCTTGAAACAGACTTGCAATATCAGGAGCGATGCAATATAACAACTACAAACAACAAATGCAATGTAGCAAACCTATAAAAAAAGCTGGGTATATTTCTGGGTATATTTCTTAAAAGCGTGCAAACGCCAGTACACCTCGATGTGCAAATCATCTGTTTGTTTGCAAGTGAGTTCATGTTGTTTTTCAAGGTCCCTTTCGTTCAGTTTGTTTGATAAAACTTAGAGCAGCATCAGCACGTGTACATTCGTTTTGTTGAGTATCTGACTTGCTTTGGTGACGGGGTTCGTCGCGATTCAAGCGTCGTTACGCGAACGACTTATCCTTGTGGCGAGTTCTCTTTTTCAGCTGAGCAAATACTCGTAATCAAGTTGGCAAAATGCTACAGAACATGAAGGCGTAAACTGGTGAGAGCCGAGCGATCTTGCTCTATTGTCGTCATACCAAGTCCCAGAAATTGATTGAAGTGCCCTCGCACCGTTAAAGCGGCGTTAAGCTGTTCTCTGAAAGAATATAGCGAATGCTTGAGAAGTGCATGGGGAACAAGCTCAAAAATGCACTGAGCACGTTTTGCTTTCAAAAGCATTTATCATGCTTTGCCATGAATTATAACATGGTAGAATGCTTCATTGCTTCCGTTATAAAGTCGCCAGTTCAGATTTCAAGCGAAAACATGACGAACATCCACTGCTAACACAACGCGTCAACAAATCAGTATTTCCTGAGCCACCAGCTTAACGCTCTGCAACAAAGATGATCTTGTAGGGAAGCGTTTATCACCAGACTGTAGTTTTACATAACTGCAAGTAAAATTTCCACCATCACTAGAGACGTACTGATCAGGTGATTGAGCATCGGCTCTTCTTGTCGTTCCCATCTCCAGAAAAAAGGATTGTTACGCTCCAATGCCCACTTGTCATCACTCACGGACCAGGTATTTTAAGCTGGCGAACCTCAGCATGCTTTTCGCTTTATCTTTGCATTTGTGTGACCGTTGCACATATCAAGGGAAACCGATAAGAGCGACTGTGATGGATTTACTTGAAGGTTTAGGTTGGAATGGAAACGTTGAGAAATGAGATCCAAAAATCGGCGAAAAAAAGTGATTCATATTCCTGTAATAATTTATTCGATGAGGCTCAAGTGAAAAGCTTTGTTTTTCACTCATGAGTTTTACCGCAAACGACTTTGATCACCAAGTATAGAAAACGTTGTTTCTGTTGTTCCTGAAAACATTATTTTTTTATATTTCGATCATATCTTAATTAGTTTAGACATCGGTTTGAAACTGTTTTGGAAAAATCGTTCAGCCGTCGATATGACACACGTCTTCAGCGCTTGCCATGGTTTGTTTTATTGATATCTTAGTCTGATTTTTATGCTGACTGCAAACAATCACAAGCGGCCTGTTCACTTGTTGATTGACAAAGCATTACTTGCATCTTTGGTTGTTTCTTCTAATTTCGTGATCTTTTCCAGTCTGTGTAACACGCATGGTGCCCATATGCGTGAAGCATCACTCGAGGAACATTTAGCTGCACACAGCGAAATATCCGGAATAGGGTGATCAACCGAATCACAACCGCAATAGCAAAAATCCCGCACCAGAGCGGTCACTCAGTTCGTCTGGTTCGCGTCGTGCTGTTGGTCTCACAATCGGGTATGGAACATGTTCAGCCAATGCGGCGCCTGCTGTCAGGACAACTTGCATCCTATGCCATCGTTTGTCTTCATATTTTTTTGCCAGGCAGACCGGTTTAGACGATAAATCAACGCGCAACGAAGCGCGAGGTTTTAAGCCGTCATACGCCGTCGACAAAATCGTTTGTATGCGAGGCAGGGAGAAGGAACTTATAATAACCTGTCACCATTTGCAGTGATGCGCGCTGAGCGATCGCTCCTTGCCGGAACAAACGTCCTGTGTGGTGTCAAATCGAGTTGTCTGCGAATTGGCAGTGACGTGGGTATTCGCGTTTGCTTGGTTTCGTATCAGGGTTCTAAAACGTCCGTTGCCGTTAAAGACGCACATATATTTTTAAAAACTTTCTTTTGATTTCTTACAAATAGCATAAACACAAAGCTACTGAGAAAGCACTTGTACATTTCACTCTCGGGCTACGATTACACCTGTGCTACTTCAAAACTATGGTACGCTTTGCCAAGAATCACATCGCTTTGTTAGCAATTGGTTTGAGGTTAGCTCGATTTTGGAGTGCGCTGATATTCTATCAACCTATGTGATGTATAGATGCTAGATGAAAACAGTTATGTCAATGAATTGCAAAAGATGTAATTCAAACACATGGGTACCTTTTGAGCAAACCTTGTGCAAACTGTCAATTTCAGTAAGAAGTTTTCTTTTTTAAGTGCAAACTTATCGAAGAAGCAACGAATCCATATTTGTTGCTAAGGACTCAAACAAGAACAAGAAAACAAACAAAACAAAATCAATTACTTGGTATTTTTCGTGTCTGAAAATATCAGCATTGTTTGGTCCGCATTCCAATGTTAGATACGAAGTAGGTAATTTCTACTTTGGATCACGTATGCCTAATATAATTATTCGGTCTGTTGTCCTTAACATCTTTGCTTTTTTGTGAAAAGACTCAAAGGAAAAGCATTGGCCGAAAACCTTTTCAGATTGTAAAAATTACAATAGTGCAAGGTAGATAATCATTTTCTGCTTTTTGCAAGCTAGCCATGAAAAGAGATTATAGGGTTTTAGCTCAAAGCTTGGGTTGATCATGCATGCGGTTTCGCATCAAAAGGGGTATGAATATTTGTTTACATTTTAACTTTTTCCGCTGATTTGGAGACTGTTTTTTTCTTTGTAAGGTTTGATTTGGTGGCTGGAAAATATCTTCGAAAGTACCTATTCGGAGGAAGCCAGGGGGATATTTTGAAGTTGGCACCGAATCGCAATAAGTATTATGTAATCTATCGATACTGCAAAGTTTTTGTATCTTTACCCAGTTTTATTTAAAATTCCAGAAATTTGTCCAGTTTGCTTGCTTGGCTTAGCCTTAATGTCTTAATGCTAGTTGTTGTAAAGTGCTGCTGTCACTCAGCCAATTCTGCTTTTTCTCCGCTTGCTTCTCGTCTCTTCAAGGTTTGCTGACCATCAAAGCTGAAATGAATTCGTTGTTTTTGAAAATATAGCGCTGGAGTTGAAAGACAGGTATTTGCAAAAAAATGCTTCTTTGGGTACTCAGAAAAGCCACACTCTGTTAGCTCGTTTTTCTATAATGGAATGAAAGAATGAGACTGTGCTGAAGCATGTATTGAAACGCGACGTCGTGCTCTGATGCTTTATCGTCTTAAGGCGTAGAACAAACGATTAACAACGAATAACGCCAATTACGTAGCCGCAGCAGTTTCTGCGTTTGTCAACCGATTGACTTATTTTAGCAAATTAACGTGCGTAATGCCAAAATAAATAAAAGGGCCGCTTACACAGAAGTCTTTAGGCAAACAAAACAGTGGTAAACAGTTGTTTTGAAGCTTAACAAGCTAATAAGATTTTTGTTCTGAGTCAGTCGCCAAGGACCTCTCACCAGCATCAAAGAACCATATGCTTCACGACGTGAAGAACCGCTGCGTCAAAAATGGAAGTATTTCTCGCTTTCGCACGGGAGTTCCAGATTTAGAATCGACGCTTATCACGCTTCTTTGCTTTTCTTCTCATCGATGTCACAAGCGATATGTGTCAGACGGTGTGGTTGCGCTGATTTATGCCAAATATTCTCCGATCACCGAAAGGTTGGAAGCAATATCTAGCGACTATAGATCTTTCATGAGCATACTAATTATCAAATATGTGTGCGGAACCACGCCATGATTTTTTCTAGGATAATGTAGAAACCGTGTGGCGGCGTTGTTGATTTCTGAGAGATTTTGCATCATACTTGATTTCTAAGGAAGTTTTTATGTAAGGTTGTTTAGCACAGATAATTTTGTATCTGTATAGTTCATCAAGGGAATTTGAGTTTCGCTTGTGCAGTACAAAGTTTTGCTTTTATAGTCCAACGTGTGGTGATGTTGAAGGCTAATGGATGACTTTAGTGCTCTCCTGCTCCAGGATAGAGATATTTTGTGTGGATTTTTCATAGATTTTATTTGCAGTTACTTCGGCAGCAAAAAACAACCGTATGTTAGTATTTTGCGCTATAGAACAAAATCTGTCGATTATAACAGCAACTGGGACATGTGAAGTGGCGCATAATACTTGACTGCACACCTTGTAGGAGTTCAACTGTAGTCAATGTTTGCGCCCGATGGTAGATGGAGTAAGACACTGATGCGCCTTGCACAGGCAGGCACTGCAGTAATCTCCCGCCCAACAGTTAATCCTAGCGTGAAAGGGCTTTGTGACAAATTCCAAATACGCGAAACTGGGGTGGGTGCTCAAACGTTTCTATACAGCTACTGGGTACGGTTTCAGAAAAATTACCAGAAAGACCGTTTACCAATCTACTCAAAGAAATCTAAACCTTGTCTTCTCGGATGAGATCGATTGGTGTTTCCCACGAGGCGAAACAGCGAGGGGATACCGTTATTATGATATAACACCATCAGCACCACCTGAAAGGTGGTGTCAGCAACGGATGAAATGATCGCTTGCCATACCAGTGCATAATGCTTTGTCACTGTGGGTCAGTGACCTATGAACAACTTTATTCCTGGGAAAACAAAGACCCGCGATTTTATAACGAATTTAAATGCATTTGACGCATTTTTGCCCCGAATTCGATATTTTGCAAGATGAGTGACAAAAGACAATCATGTGCGCAATGATAACAAACGCGGCAGTCATGGGAATTCTCCTTTGCCCTCAACAACACTTGATTTTTATACTGCTGCTGTGGATGTCAAATTACATAAGCAGTCATGCAGAAATCCTATTGTTGCGAAACAGTACCTTTTTGTCATCTAACAAAGCTGTTTCAAGTTTCGCTCGAAATATGACTGTTTTGGCACAAAACTCAACAACATTGCTGTGTGACGCGACAAACAGATGGTGATTGCTCCCATCCCAAGGTTTTGAATTTCACGGTAAGCCTGAGTTCCTTTTCTAGTCATCAGCCATTGCCAGCAATTGGTGTCGACTTATGTGATCAACAGCACGAACAGGAGGCCGAAGATCGCATAACGAAGACAGTTATAGCCTACACACCATGTTTGCTCTTGACACTGGTGATTTACAGTTGGCCCGAGATGTACACAACCAGATGAAGACAAACCGGAGAGCATTTGCCTCCATTAGAATGTGCCGCGTAATCGATGTGTTTTTGACATATTTTTCGACAACATGTTCGCTTTCAGAACCTTTTAGAGATTTTCTCTGCGAATTTGCAACCATGTTATNCTCANTTGTCAGACAATTGAAACAAACGAAAACCTAGGCTTTTTATTATATTTTTAAAGCAATGCGTTTGTTTAGGCTAATTATCATGTGAATGCAGGCACTGACTTCTGCATCTAGTAACTCCCCGAGTGAAGACGAAAACACGAAAACGTGGGAAGTAGTATATAAGGTCGGCACAAGCGTGCTGTTTGAGGCATACCAGTTTTTCTTATTATTGTGAGCAAATAAACGCTAGCTTTGATTTGAAGAATCGCAAGGAAATTTAAGACATTTGCCACTTCTCTTGCGTGACCGGTAAGGTCACAGTTCAAGCAACGTTGTTTTGAGAAATTGCGGCAAAAATTGCAAACCGAGGCAATTTCCAGTGCGAATTCAGCACTTGCCGGAAACTGCGCCGTCCGACAATCAGCGCTCCAATATACACAACATTTGTCACACCGTTGCGACAAGTCATTGACATTTTACTCTGCCACAACTACAGCTACCTCTCGCTTTGCTGTAGAGTAAGTCTTGGTTTTCTACAGGTTTACCTTAATCTTTCTCGGCACGGCATTTGGATGCGATACAGTTGACGCAAAAACGATGCAGGCTATTTTTTGAGGCTTTTCTTGGTCGTAATGCATTACATGACGACAGAGCTTCGTATCCCAAACTAAATGTTTTCCGATCTAGAAAATCTTGGTACACAGAAACTTTGATTTTTCAGCACTGAATGATTGTACATTAATTGCTATTACCTTACAGGGAACCGAAGGGAGCAATTCGGTGAAGGTAGTAGAAGTTTTATTCGTTTAGATTTGTACATGCAGATTCATAGGCATGTTGTAAGATTTGCTTGCTTGTATTATGGTTTTTGAACACTCCATACAAGGTCGTAAAACTTTTAGGTGAACTTCTAAGCAGAAAAATATTGATTGAACAGAGTCTCTCTTGGCAAAGATTCAGTCGAGTTGATTTTAAAATTATATTTCACCTGTTGAAAAGGATTCCTCATCACGGTTAAGTGCAAGAAAGTAAATCGAAGCATTCTCAACGAAAGGGTTCATTTCTAAACGAAGGGGTAGTTCTTGCATTGCGAAGCATGCGAAGAGTTTCATGTTTTAAGGTCGACGGTCGTATGCGCCAGTTTTCTTCTAAACTCTATCAGCCCCACCAAGCCATAGGAAATCGTCACTCCAAAGCAATTAATAAAAGCTTTCGTAAGCAAACAAAACGTGACAGTTAATCTCACAAAAAGGCTTTCGAGATGCCAAATCAGGTACTTCTTTCCAGTGAGGCGTTTTACGTTTCCTTCAGTCCAGATCTTGGCGCATCCATGTCGCGATCAGTTAGGAGTCCATTCCGAACACTGAAATTCGAGCTCCTAAAGCAGAAAATCCCATATTCCTCGCTCATTTATCATCGTTGGGTTGTCGCAAGTTTTACCCTGGTTTATGCTTCTTCCTAGCGTTTATTTGTTTGTGTGCGTGCGCACGTCCGCGTCTGTAAAATGTTGCATCACTATGTTGTCTTTGTTGTTAGCAGTTGCACTTATTGCGCGACTTCTAATCTTTTATTCTAATCAATAGGAGGATGTTCCATGTTTCGCTTGTTTCGGTCGAGCTTCAACAGTTGGTGCAGGTATTTTCTATACCCATCAAGTAGAATCCGTGATTGGAGATGTTTTGCGGCTGAACCAAGTGCAGGTGCCATTGAAACGCCAATTACGGCTCTTCCCAAAATAAGCGGAAAAGCTCTTGTTGAAACACCTGATCCATAAACAGTCGTGTCCTTGAACAAGCTGCTGAACTTTTCTTGGACAGCAAAACGGCTTGTCGGACTTTTGATCAAATTAATAATGAAAAGTTTGTAGGATAACTTAGATGATTTTTCGTAGGAACAAGAAGCTCCACTGAAAGAGTTGCTTGATGTCATAACCAGGGCCGAATTTACATGAGTGCTATTGATGGTGCAGTATAGGCTCATTCTGGTGAAAGACCCGGATGAAAACGGACGATTTTAAATTAATTGATTTTATAATTGCGAACGAGTGTCGGATAAGCACTTATCCAACTGCCGAGGAAAACAAGTCTTTTTTGCACTGCAGCATTGAGCTAAATTTCGTCTTCATCCGACACGGTCATAAATGTTAACAAAAAGTGCCGTAATACCTTTCTCAGTGCATACAAAACACAAAATTTTCCACGACATGTCAAAGCATCTTTTATTCTGAATAAGTGATGTCCAAACCTACTACTGTGCAAACAAGTAGGTTTTGCAAAAAAGCAAATGCTTGCAGTAAAATCAGAATGTTTGCAGAAACGTAATGCTCTCCAAATTTCTCGTTTTCATTTTCAAGTAAAACACATGTTGCAATAAACGAATTTCAAGAACAACAAAAATTTGAAATCATTTATGTATTGCTTTCACACCATACTCATGCCTGTCAGCTTAATTGCCGGTTCGATAAATCATCGTTTTCGAAGCAGACGTGCTCAGCAATTCGCTCGAAACTCAGTGAGTCTCAAAAATCAAATGTATTAATTACGTCGAAGCTCTTCGGCCCAGCCCTTTTAATGAAATCAGACACTTGACCTCTGCGTAACGTCAGAAGAAGTGCAAGCTGTGTTTTTACTCAGCTGAATGATGTTCGTGTTGCAACGAAGGCTCGTCCTTTTGTTATATGTGATCATGCTGTGCAGCTTTCAATGTGGTTTCTGATCGATTGCTCACGTGAGATTTAACAACTGTTTATGCCACTTGGTTAATGTTCACGCCTGCGTACTTCTTGGTTCTCCGTTTCACATGCCAGGACAGGGAAAAAGTCTTCTTTTCAGAAATCTACTTGTAAAGCTCACAGTTTATTTACTTTGTGTACTTGTACGGACAGGTGAGCGTAACAGACGTATTGAGCAAAGACTGGCATAACCCCGCTAATTTAAAGGAACAGCATTTGATACTTTCCTGCTCAACAGCTACTAGACCACGACGCAGTTGGAAAACATAAGCAACTTATGGAAGAAACAGGCTCCTCATGTTCAAATCGCAGAAACAACTACCAGACGCAACCTCCGGGCGCTGCCGCTTCGCGACGGTGCAATTAAACTGAGCGCAGTGCTAGTTTTGGTTCAGTGGTAATCCGCGCTCCCTGCATATCATCAGTGTTTTTAGTGGAGATCATGTTTTCAGCGCTATGTCAGTTTCATCTTTCGTCAGCAGTTAAAGCGAACCATTGCCCTAGCTACGCGAGTAACAGTGACGTTGAGGTTTGCGTTTCCCTCCGCTAATTAAAGGATATATGGTTCCAAAAAACCTGCTTGCACGCGTGACTGTTTGTTTCGAGATCGGGACACATAATAAGGTAAAGAAATTCGGTGATTCCGTGCATTCAATATTTACTACTTTCTGAGCCAACAAGTAGTATCACTTTTTAAGCAGGTTTGCAGTATTCTTCTTCCAGTGTAATAGAAACTTTTCGTTATCTTCCTTAGCAATTACCAGTTCAATGCCCCATGTCCTGCATACCACCTGGTAAGGACGAAATACAACAATCATCAAATACTTGTACAAGGATTTCGAACATGTTCGGACGTTAGCCTGATTTTGTGCTGCAAAATGGCCGCCATCTGATACAAACCCAACAGCGGCAAGCTGTTATTGAAAACCAAATGGCATGTTGCACCAATATGGCGGTTAACATTATTCCGCATGTAAACCACTCAGTAATTTTGGCTGTTCTCCCAGTGACAGTTGCCGTCATGGCTGAGTTCATTTTATGTTCGGATGAGTTTGAAAGGTGTTTTCAGGTGTTTTGAAATAAAGTATAAATGACTAAGCCATTATTTGGCAAATCTTTTCAAATATTTTTTTCTGGAACTGGTTTCTTCCACTTGGTTTTAGAAGGCAGCAAAGAGGCATTTTTTCTGTGCTTGATAGCAAGTGTGAAGTTAAAAAAGCAAGTTTTTTTAAATTTGAAAGTATAACTTTCAAAAGATAGACGGCAATTATGTTGTTTCTTGAAGATATTAATAAAATTGAAATGAAAGGTCTTGAGTTATTGAGTTCATTTTATGATGCCAATGCGTAACAACAAGCGGAAAAAACTTGGATATTTACGTGGACATAGGAATTAGGAACATTTCAGCAATACTAAGAAGGATCTTGAAATCGTGCAGTGGTGAAGTTCGAGTGTGGATGTTAACACTTGGGGTTTCCGCAATGCTCGTGTACAAAGAAAAAATGCAGTAACCTGTAATTTAAGTGAAAATTTACATTACACACCACTCAACATGGCCAAGTTCAAAGGATTCACCTAGGACATATGTTTACTAATGGCGGGCACATACCAAATAGAACTAAAAGCTTGAAATCATGGGCCGGAACAAAAATAACCTACGTCAGCCCATATCACTGTATCTCATCGACCTGAACCGAAACTGGTGTCACGAAACATATTTTGATGTGTTGTGTTTGTCGCATCGTCAGACGCACGCTTTTGATGCAAAGCAATAGGCGTAACGAAAACAATTTCTTAAGCTTTTTTTCTTTCCGAAATGTTTGACCGGCCATAGCGTGAAGGCCGCCCAAAAGCGCGCCTGCCAACTGCAGTCGCAAACCGAAACGTCAACTCATTGGTGAAATGATTTTTTTGCCTTGATGTCTCGCGCCCGACGTAATATTTTTTACTGTCGTTTAGAAGTCGTTCGAAAGGCTTTGCGTGATCTCACTTTAGTTGCCTCTGCGAAGAACGTTTAAGTTTTGTCAAAAGGCTGGGCCAACTGTGCTTGCCGGCTGATTTGCGATTCTCTTGGTCGGTGATATTTGCTTGCGTAACGTTTGCTTGTCGGTAACTAGTAAATGTTTGTTGCAGCTAGCTTCAGGCAGTTACGTCAATCTTCTGAAAAAAGTGTGGAGGCAATGAGTTCTACGGAGGCTATAGTTTCTTGCAACTCAAATGGAACATACAACGAAAAAGAGGTAAGATCCACTTCGTTTGTGGTACTGTCACAGCGAGCACTTTTGTATAAAGTCAGGATAGCTCAGTGACTATTTGGTATGTGTGGCGGTATGACTGAAACGTGTTTAACCAAACCTTGACCTTCGACTCCAAACGAAATTCATCATACTTTTTGCCTTGACGAGCTAGACGCTAACCTTAGCCATTTCCTGTCAAAGCGTTCATTCAAGATTTTTAAAGTCGATGAAATACGTTTTGCTGATTAACCGCGAAAGAAGTTTCCTTTAGTCAAAAGAGGAAATAGGAAGCGGTCATGCGTTGAACATAGTAAACGAAAAGATCTCTTTAAGATAATGTAAAGCTGAGGTTATTTTTCTTGACACATGCCGGTGGTTCCCAAAGTATTGGTCGTGACCCAAACAAGGGTCGCGAAAGGTTTAAAAAATGGGTCGCGCCAAGGCGATCCAAACCTGAGTTATGTATTTTCAACGTCACCATTGCTTGTCTGTTCCGCTCTGTAGCGTAGATACTTGAGAAAAGAGTAGATTTCGGACACTGAAGACTAAATTAGCAACTTACGGCCAAAAATCATCCACACACTCATTATTTTTTTCATACACTGTTTAAGGCTTGGGTCGCGAAGTGTTCGTCAAGCTCAGATTTTGGTCGCGCTCAAAAAGTTTGTGAACCGCTGACATATGCTGTAAAATTGACAGTGATGTATCAAAATAAAATAATCATGCCCTTCACCCAACCGCAACTTGGCCACTCGGGCGACACATTGCTTATCATCTGATAGAAAACTGATGTAGCGACACGCAAAGTTGATTTAAAATTAGGTACATCCACAGCGCTACAACTAATCAGGTTTAACCCACACCGCAACACTTTTCTTACTTTGAATATGTCATACAAATGGAAATGTCGCGTTACCCATTTAGAACATCTAAAAATCAATTTCTTACGACAAGGCGTTTTTGCTGTTTTTTAACAGCTATATTAAAAATAAATGAAACTTGCTAAATAAATCCAATGTGTTTTACTCAGATGTTGGATCCATTGGAAGCGAATGAAAAGGCGGCTGGTGAGTAACGAACATTTTTTGTGTTTATTTGTCATTCGTACAATGCTTTATCTACCCGTTACTGAAGCGTCTTTAGTTTTGTGAGTTTCAACGTGCTTATAGGTCTAGCTGTTTTCTTTGAACTTTGCTTCTTAAAGATCAAGTTCATTTTGTAAAAGGTGATTTCGCCGTTTACCAAGCTCAAGAAGTCGGATCACCTTCCTCACACCTAGCTGGCAGCGAGCGAAACTTGCGAGACGGCAGATCGGATGGATTGTCAAACAGCAAAAGAGCTATTCTCCAACAAGACCAAGAGGATGAACCAGGTGAAACACTTTTAAAAACTTTGCTGCTTAGCGCTTTTTATTTGAACTGGCTAAAAATAAAGAATTTGTATAAGTGGTTTGAGAAAGTTTTGTAAAGGTTTTGCTGAGCATGGTCGATGAGTAACTTTTTTTCCCACAAAGTGACTCTGTGCAATACTCAACTTCTGAAAGTAACAAACGTTTCTGCGCCTATGTTCGTTCCTTGACTCACTGTTTCTTTTTTCAGTTCTCGCCCGACACGACAGCGAACTGTACGAAACAGGGAACGGCAGAGCCGGCTCAGCATTCTTCAACAAACTCGAGGAGCCGAAGAGCGAGCCTTCACTTCCCGACGAGGATCATGCACGACAATTCACGCCAGAAGAAATCGCGGACAACGAAAACGAAGTTTCGGAGCAGAGCGAAGTTATTGGAAGCAAAGACATAAGTGAGATTAAGGATCAGGTCCGCAAACTGCAACAGCAGCAAATGTACCAGATACAGATGCTCAATTACCTCCATTTTCAACTGACAGTTTTCGCTTCGTCGAATGCACCCCCACAGAGAAGTCCCAATTTCTTCCCCTCTCAGTCGTTTCCTCAGGTAAATGGATTTCAATTTCAAGGCATGCCGCAGCTTTTCGCGGCTGCGGCGTCGATGGCCACAGGCAATCAGATGCCAGCGACCACAAGCGAGCACCTACCCAATGCACCTTCGCTACTCGGGCGACACCTCGCGGTGGGAGGTGATGATCAGCATTATCGTGTAAGAAATCCAAACGACTGTTCCTCAGAATCTAAAAAACTTAAGCGAAAGATTGATGCAGAAAACACTTTCAGTGCTCTGTACTCTCCGTCTGCCGGCAGTCACGCGGTTTCAATGGTCGCTAGTTCTAATGCTGAAGAAACCGACGATGGATATGGCGAAAGAAAACTCAAGCAAGAAGCGCAAACTGCGAAACATTCCTGTCATTTGTGTCAGAAAGTGTTTGGCAGCGACAGCGCCTTGCAGATCCACTTGAGGTCGCACACTGGAGAGCGCCCGTACAAGTGCAACATTTGCGCGAATCGCTTCACCACGAAAGGCAACCTGAAAGTTCACTTCGTTCGGCACAAAGAAAAGCACCCGCACATTGAGATGAACGCCGAACCCGTGCCCGAGTATCTGGACAACATACCCACCGAGAACGGCATCCCTTTCGGAATGTCTGTTGCTCCGATATCGCCTGAACGGCAGGAAAACGTCCAAGAAGTGAAGCTCCCCTCGTCGCCCGACAGCACGGAGGTTGGAGCGCAGCTGGAAGAAGGTGAAGATTATGTCAGGACGAACAGTGTCCTGATGGAGGGGCAAAAAAATGGTGAAAATAAGACAACTTCCGTACGGGGTGATGCTGATGGTAACGCCAAGTCACAGAAGGATGCCGATTATAAAACTCAGTCGCTAATGTATCCCATCACTTTGTATTCTGATAGAAAAAATGACGTTGCAGAAGATACTGCAAGGGCTGTTTACGCGAAATCTTCTAGGCTGTCACCCTCTGATGACAATGTTGATGAAAGATGTGACAAAAACGGGGAAGCATCGATCACCGGGACAACATTAAAAGGGCCGATATCTGGTAGCAACGTGACGTCATCTTCCGAAACTTCTAAGTTGCAAAGGTTGGTTGATCAAATTGACAGAGGAAAGGATTTGGAGAAGAATGAATGCCACATCTGCAGGAGAGTTTTGAGTTGTCAGAGTGCATTGAAGCTGCACTATCGAACACACACTGGTAAGCGAACAAATATATAATTTTTCAATTTATCCGATCATATTTGCGACGAATGAGGCTTCCGCTGAGAAATCGCTATCGTGTGCAAAAAATCGAGAAGAAAATCTGCTTTTAAAGTTATTGTTGACTAAAATCATGAACTATAAACCAATTAAACTTGAGTATGTCACTTGAATTCCAAGGCGCACTTGTTCTTAAGGAAATAGACTGTTACTTTTAGTGCTATAGCGTAGCCAGCCGAAAATTTTTGGGGGGGCAAATACTTTGAATTTAAGCGAGCAACAGTATTTGGTGTGGGACACCGCGTCTCGCAGCACAAAACGTTAAGATATGATAGAAAATCCCTTTGGCCTCCCTGGCTATGCCTATGCTTTAGTGTTGTTGATTCAAACTGGAATGAAAACTTTTGTTTTGGTCCGGAAGAGGCTGCGATCATATCCAATGACCTTGCTTGTCTGTGGCCCGTACAATATGGATTTACTTTCCTTTCACACCTTTTATATCTTGTCTGTTTCAGGAGAACGACCGCACAAATGCGACTTGTGCGACAGAGCCTTTACAACAAGAGGAAACCTGCGAACACATTATAGCAGCGTCCATCGACAACAGTTGAGGCCATCTCCGCCACAAGGTGGCAGTGCAACACGCAGTGGCGTCATGCAGTGCCCGCTTTGCTTGAGTCGTTTCATGGATCAGCAGTCAATGCAGCAACACATGCAGATGCATTTGTACATGCAGACGCAGCATCTCCAGCAACAGCAGCAACAACATAGTAAGAGCTACAAAAATCTTCGTTTTTATAACAACGTGGAAACTTCGCCAGCTGCCATTTTGCAAATGATCCATTACTACGAGCTTACGACACGTTTTGTATTGATTGTTAAAGTGTTCTGTCATTAATATATTGTTTTGCAATTTTTGCAGTTGCTCAATTTATGACCGGGCAAGCAGAAAAAACACGCATATCATCGTCTGCCGCCGACTCTCGTCGAAGCATACCTCGAAGCCCGTCTGGACGTCACAGCGCTACAGAACAAATTGATGGAAACTTCTCTGGCAATGATGATGTTTTCAATCCGACGTGAGTTCCCAAGATTGTTTCACATTGTTTAAATTAAATATTAATCCCTGTGAAAACATAAGCAAGACACATTTTTCGATTTTTCGCGGTTGGTTGCAGTGAGGCTGAGGCACCGCCAACAAACCGTCTCTTACTTGTTGACATACTGGTTGAGCGGCGAAAATGATTGAAGATGATTATTTTTTATCTGGTTATATCCCATATTTTAGCTCACCAACCNAGGTTTGTTTATCAACAGACGTTTGAATAGTGCAGTACTGGAAAAACTTAAAGCCGGAAACTAGTCAGTTTTAGATAGCAAGGCTAAGTACTGTACAACAGTTTTCCGGAGTAATTTCACTTTATCCTGAACCCACTAGGTTCAAGCTGATGTGTGATGGATATTTATACAAAGTTTAATTTTCCTTTTTCAAGCTCTTACGTTTCGCAGTGCACAACACATTTTAAAAGTGACTAAGTGATTGGATGTGTTCAAGCCAGGTAACCCACACTGTCATTTTCTAGATCGCCAAACAGAACCGCCAGCCCAAAATCTCAGAAATCTCCCCAGTCAACGGCAGTTCCTTTGGCGGATGTGGCCATTTCCAGACGCTCACCCATTGAGTTAAAATCAGCTCAAGCACAGATGGCTGATGAGGATACCAAATCAGCACATTCCTTGGCGTTAGATTTGACAAGGACGAGTTCTCGAAGTGACGGCACCCCCAGTCCGGGTCGGAATCCTGCTCGTAATGAGTTGGACAGAGCTTCACCCAGCTCTGCAAACCACTCTTTGAATGCCCTGGCGCATCTTGCATCAAACAGGTAAATCATGTTTTGACCTTTCATGATTCGAAATTTTTGCAGTTGTTTTTCGTGCTCTGCTCCGTTCCCAATGTTTGCATCCAGTGGTATGCAAGCTTATGTGTCTCATATGTTTAGGTATTGACTATTTTGAGGATTAGTGGTAATTTGAGTAGAGCTGTGATTACACTGTAATCGCTGTTGGATTGAATTGTAGTCGTGCTATAAGCGCTGGAAAGAACACCATAGAGATAGTCTCGAAAAACGTTTGCGTGTTTTGCAGTTCTTTGACACGGACAGGACTTACAACTGTCAAACATCAAAACACTGCACCTGACGAAGAACCACGGCCTCGAAAGATGACTGCATCGTGCGAGATATGCAACAAACCTTTCAGCTGTCAAAGCGCTCTGGAGGTGCAATGAATTAATGCTATTTTAAAAGTCTTGTCCCTTATCAGACCTTGAATTTTGTTGAGGGTTTTGTAAAAAAATGGCATAACTACTTTCAAGCTTGCTTCATTGCGGAAACACGGATATCTTCTAACCCTAAGACTTTAGTTACGGAAATGTTCTTTTCATTAACTTGCAGAAAAGTAATCGGAAACTGTGTTAATTTTTAGATCCACCTTAGAAGCCATACTAAGGAGCGCCCATACGTCTGTAGAGTTTGCGACCGAGGTTTTACCACGAAAGGGAACTTAAAGCAGCATCTGCTTACTCATAACATCACTGAAGTTGACGAAGATATGCTTGAACCCGTTTCAAGTCCTGCTAGAGGTAACGGGCTCAAAATATTCTACAAATAGTAATAAGTATTTTGAAACCTTTGCTATTCTGATCAAATAATCACGTCATTGCATTTTGCAGTGTTTCTGATGCAAGGATTATGATTCCCCACAAAATTCGAGTAATTAGGATCCAGTGTCCTACTTACCAAGGGATTATAATTAGAAGTGTTATTTCTCAACAAAAATGAAATTTGAATAGCACTAAAAGAGACTTCACTTTAAAGATTCTTTTATTCGGACTTTACTGACAACTTGCGATTATTTAAAACTGATTTAGACTTTGTTTTTTTGCATTGCATTCAGGCAACTCGATTTCGGGAAGTCCTTCCAACTCGCCATCAGCCACCAACGGTTCTCAACAATCGGCTGTCAAGGTAAATATTGCAAGTTCATTCTTCAACATGACGCCTAAAGATATGGAAGACTAGCGCCAAAATTTAGAAGAGGGAGATTTTAGAATTTGCAAGGAACAATCGCCAGAACTTACAGAAGTTTTTGTAAAAATAAGCGAAACTTCTAGTAGTTACTAATGTTTTCACATTTCAAAAGGGTTGATTGGCAGGTTTGTTAAGGCTGGTTTACTTGATGTACGTCAAATTTTATAAAAAAACAAATACCAGTGTTTGGGCTTGTCTTCTGGTTTATTGTGAAGCGCGTGTCCTGTAAAAATTAGGTGTGATGCAGCAAGAGCATTATATCCATCTGTTGCGTACTGTACTTGCGTGACCTGGGACGTTTTTACTGAATAAAATATCTTCAATGTTTCGGTTTCGTTTTGCGGCTAAACTCGGTTTTTCGTATGAAATGTTCAAGCTTTGTTTGTAAACGCAACAGATGACATGCGTGAAAAATATTCGTGCGGCCGCAACATGGTTGAAGTTGAGGTTTGCTGGTTTTGCATTACAAGTTAAAACGCCTCTTGGTGTCTATCAGTTTGTATCCTCCTGATCAACTTCGCTTTTGTGGTAACTAACGGATGCTGTCTTTGATGTGGACTGTGGAAACTGCTGTCCGGTGTTACAACCGCCACTTGCTGTGCGTTACAGCGTCCTGCCGCAGAACCAGTTCAGGCACCAGCTGCAGCAAAGCAATCTTACCCTCGACACTGGTGCCACATCTGTCAAAAGCAGTTTTCTTCGGCCAGCTCTTTACAGGTCAGAAGTTATTTTTTTGCAGGCTTATTTCTTTTCCTATCTTGTGCCAATTTTTGCACGAGATAAAATGCAACCTTTTCATCCTCACAACAAGGTGTACGACAACGCAAGATTAATCAAATTGTTCCGATTTGTTCACTATCATCGCAACTTTGCTCGCAGATACACAATCGAACGCACACAGGCGAGAAGCCATTTGCCTGCAGTGTTTGCGGACGAGCATTCACCACCAAAGGGAACTTGAAGGTAGGCTCAGTCGCTCGATCAAAACTTTTCATCAAAGCTCTTATTGCTCGTAAGGATAAATTTTTATTTATTTTTTGTATACAAACTTATCTTCAGGTTCACATGGGTACACACGTTTGGGGCGCTGGAGGATCAAGGCGAGGGCGTCGCATCTCGATGGACAATCCCTTAATTTCTCCGTGGATGCAAAATACGTCCGGAAATATTGCCACCAACAACTCCCTGAGGAACCGTGCGCCTCCAACACTTGCTGGTGTGACAACTCCTGCTGCTTTGTACCAGGTAAGCGAATGGCACCCTTATAGCATTTTTCGCTTGCGTCAAGTCAAGGACTGAAGCCTTAATGTGTGAGATTTTACACTTGACCAATATGAAATCTTTCAAGGGTAGTATACCAATGTTTTCGTTCCCAGACTTTACAAAACCTTGAAAATAGTTTAAAATTTTCGGGTGCTTTGTTCGGCATATTTTGTTCAGAATACTGTGTATGGTGTATAAAGTTTGGGTATGGCAGAGTGTTGTATTATAAACGACTCTATAAGAAACGTTCTCTTTTCATTGCATAAAACAAACTTCGCTGAAATGAAAGGACAAACCATACTTTCACCAATAGGGCGATATAATCCCGTAGACTGTATACGATTCAATAAAAACCCTTTTTTTCTAGCAATATGCTGCAATCGCTTCCGGACTCATGGGGGCTAAAGCTGCTGATCATCGTTTCCATGGCAATGGCATGATGAATTTGAACAGCGTGGCAGCTGCAAGGTTACTTATGCCTCAAGCAAATGGCCACTCGTCGTCACCGAATTCAGGTATGAAATTCCCAAAAGAATGTAACACTCAAAAAAGAGGGTTTTACAACCTCAAACCAACTGGCAAGTTAGTTATCGTCTATTTCTTCTTCGAAAGCTAAAGTAGGTCCTTTTTTATCGCATTTCACCTGACCATAGAAGTTTTTGATTTGATTTCTTGGCGAAAAAGCTCAAAAATATTTTAAAGACATTTCTGACATCCGCGTTTAAAATTAGCTGCCAATACGTTTTAAGAATAAGTCCATCACTGTATGTGCTAAAGATTATGCTGAAGCAATGTTGCAATCCCCGGAAAGTTAAAAAACAAGTCCTCAAAGAGGAGAGGCTAAACCGATTACATGCCTCCTCAGCATTTTTTTATAAAACGAAACTTGAGAAAATGTTGCTGGTTTTTAATAAATTGGAAATGTTTTTCCTTGAATTCTGATTGTTTGCAACAGGAGTTTGAAAGAACTAAATGTAGTATAACAACTCATTTATGAAACTTTGCGTCAACTGCTGACCCAGGAAGGGGATGTGAGACTATTCAGACAGAATCCAGCAGTCGATTTTAAGCGATTAAATCTGTCGTTTATCTCCTGATGGCTTGCTCTTATTCTTAAAATGTGTTGCTTGAATATTTGCCAACTCTCATACAGTAGTTTCTATACGTCTAAATTACTGCACTTGGATTCACTTCGTTGACAAGACGCTAACAAGGTTGACTGTAACGTTAGACGCGACAACCTCATCATTTNTTGTTCAAGTTTTACTGCAAACATCATCTGTATTTTCCAGANTTTTAAGTCAATTTCTACATCAGAACCACGAAAGATTTGGTAAATGTTTCCGCACTTGCTCGAACGACTAAACCTGAATTTCTTTTCATAGTCTCATCGCCGCCACAACATCTATCTGCTGCTGATGCGATGAATGCCGAAGACGGAAAATGTTTGTCTACTGCGGAATGGTTCTGGAGGGCTTACCAGAGAACGCAAGAGCAAGTAAGGGAAACATAACAGATTAAACTGCGTAAATGACATAAATTTGTGTTGAAATAATAATAATAATGATGACGGTCCAAGAAATTTTAATCTAGCCTGTAATAAAACTGTTCAGCACTACCTATCTATTGCAGAGCTATTTTGTGTATTCAAATACCAGAGTTGTTTATATCCAGTCTCAGAATAACTAGTCCTAAGAGGGTNATTCGCTTTACAGAATTTCCGTGACATCGAATATTGTCTGAATACAAGCTTCAAGCTTCCGTTTTCTGCCAGAAAATAGCTCAGTGCCAAATTAATACCAGCGTTAAATGAGCTTCATCAGTCTTTTCCTCCTTTGCAGGTTAACTGAGCTACTGATTAAGCCCAACTCCTGTCACATCTTGGCAATTTTTGCACATCGTCGTGAAAGTTCTCAAACCAACAATTGTTCGCCGACACCAACATTTGCTTCGTGTAGATTTCTTTTCCTCAGCGCCGTCTTCAACCGCGTGCATTTAGTGTTTGTATCTTGTTGCTATTTGTTTGCTGTTTTAGACTGAGGTTGCTGTACAATGATTAGTTACTGTTAATGAATGAGAAACGTCGAAGCTTCTCTTAGTTTTATTTTTAATTTACCCAGCGTGCAGCAGTCCAACCACGATATTGAATTTGTGCGTGAAAGAGCAACCAGTTGAATCTTGCTTAGTGTATTTCTAGTAACAACCATGACGTGTTTCCGATTGGCTATTGATGGCAGGGCAAATCCTTGCAGAAAGGCTTTCCAAAATCTTTGATCCTTCAGCTTTACGCAGTACGTTGTGCGGGAGATGTTTTGTTGTTTTTGCTGCTTTTTGTGATTGTAAAACGCATGGATTTTCAATTGTTTTTCCTACTAAGTACCAGCAGCAGAGGGCTGCAAATTGCTGCAATAATCTAAAATTATTTTGTTTGTGAAAAAAGAATTTGAGAGGCACTCTCGAACAAAGCTTTTCCATTGCCCCTGACAAGACCAAACGTTATTCAAATTAGTCTCTGTTCTGATTTACTTATTTGTCAGCTTACGTTAGCCACAAATACGCACGACCTGTTCGTGGTTGTTTCCCAAAACTTTAGATACAACCCCATAACCTTTTGAGATTTTTTGAAAACGGGGAGCATTTATCTTTGTATGGCTATTAGATTTTGCAATTACGCACGATCTATGCTGCACTAGCAATGAACTTCAACGTGAGGTCAGTTGTGGAGGAGGACTTATAGAACAAATTTTTTTATCTGTTTTCCATCATCTTCTCTGCCCTGACACATCAGTGACCGAGAAAACTATGCCTGTCCTTTGAATTGCGAGAATCGTAACCTGTTTAATGATATTCATGTAAATGTAATAAAAGACAGTTTTGCGGAGATGGTGGAAAAGTAAAATATTTTAGCTTAGCAGCTGACAGCTTTACTTTGCAGCTTGTTATCAGCGCGTTCCAGCTAGTATTCGTTTGGAGCGTACTGGTGTAGCAGGAAAGCAAGCAGAATGGAAAAACTTGAAAAGTTTAAGGCTATATTATTCTAAGAGTAACAATGGCAAATAATACAATAAAAATCACAAAACTGTCAACAAAAACGTTCCGTTTTACGCTCTGTGCTGCAATTGTGGAGTCGCTGTCCGTACATATTTTCAAGACGCAAAAAGTAATGAGTAATTTGTAAGCTCCTGCACTTTTAACAAGCAAAATCGATATTGCTGAAAGACCTTTTTTAAACTAATATGTTCAACACTCCTGACGAAGCGTTGGATAAACGCAGCAACTAGTTTACTTACGTCAAAAAGCATTTAGGAATGCAGTTAAGCAACTGTAAGGACAAGTTGGGGTTATCTATCTACAGAAGAAGGGTTTTAGCATCTAACAACCCTCAACAGTTTATGGTAAGGACCTTGGGTTGTTAGCTGTAGGTTTGAACTCCTGCCAAAGACCTTTCATTGATAGTAGTTAGCTGAAAGTACAATTCTGACCACCTTCTAGCCACGTTTTTGTATCATCCAGTCGTTTACAATGTTTCTATTATACACAAAAGAACAGGCAAACGTAACACGAAACGATTTCTCCAAGTCTTCAATCAACAGTGAAGAGCACACGGCTAAATTGCGCTAAGCGTTTTGATTTTTTAAAAATTTGCAAGGACTTTGTCCCTATTTTTGATGTTTTCCGAAAATTTCTCGAAGTCTGAAATCCTGGGAAAATTGGGCGTAACTTCTTTCCGTTCTTGTGTTTGACCGAAATTTTTTTATGGAGTTTACCAATTGTACAACCTGACTCATGCATGAATGCAAATTTTTGGTAAAGCAAATTTTTGGTAAAAAATTTGTTTTTTCCTACTGGAAACGAAGAAAACAACTTTTTTGATAGAATTTTCAAAATCCAGGGGAGGCAACGCCCTCCTTTACTCCCCTTCCAACGCCCATGTAACTGATGGTGCGTCTGTAAGCGCTTTGTTTCGTTTAACCAACAAATGAACGACACTATAGCTTGCAAGCTAGCACTTTTCTGGCAACTTGATGTAGTTGGCAAGTTTATTTGCTTGTTTGTCTTTTTGTGACACATTTTTCCACAACTAAATTTTTGCAAACCTAGCCAGGACTAGAGATTTGATAGTCGATAATGTCAGTAGACTTTTTAGCAGGAAGTGATGTTTTTACTGGAGATATTTATTTCCAAACGTTACAAAATACGGGATTGTTTAATTGTAGATTAACTCTAGTAAAATGATAAGCTAACAGGATTCACCGCGTCGCCAAAGTTTTCTTATTTTACTCAAACACTTTGACAAACTAAGTAAACAGTCACATGTGCTGGAGAAGTCAAATTGTTACGAGCCAATTCATAAAACAATAGTATATCCCTAAAGCCAACAAACTGTTCCAATTGTAGCAGTCTAGTTCTGACCTGCTACAATTAGATGCTGTACAGAAGTCTAGCCCTGAACCAGTCATAGCTGTACAGCGGGCTGGAGGCTGGAAAGAACATTGGAGCAAGAAAAACAAGTCAAAGCTTGAAGGCACTCATTGATCACAAGCAAAGACACAAATCAAGCCAGACGCCGATCATGAGTTCAACCACACATCCGGCCAATATCTGATCATGTGTATAAACACGGAAGAACGTGATCAAACATCATATGATCATCACATGACTCGTATCGAAACGAACCAGTATATTGCGCAATACCGATGACTTAATGAGCTTTTATTAGTAACAAATCCATGGGGAATTCCTAAAAATTTCAGTATAAAAGCAGCAGTTTTCGCATCCAAAAATTGGATTGGAACTAACTGCGGTTGCGACCTGTTCCAATCTCTTCGGGACCTCAAAGCTCCTAAAGCTTTGGATTCAGAAGTAAAACCAACTCTGCCTCTTTTGGTTGGCGCCAACTGAGGTGAAGTCATATGTGCTTGTCTGGTCACCTTCGTGGCAGCAGACTATATGATCAAGAGTTTTTCGAACTGGTTAAACCTGGTCCAAAGGATATTAACCGGTCAAGTAAAAATGGCTTGTCCGGACAAATCCCTGTCACTTTGGATGATAAGTTTCAACTTCTTTAAAAATCAAACTCTTACCAGTTCGCTAAAGCAATGTGCTGTACAACGAAACTCTTCCTTTGGCTGTAAGCCTTGCGTCATGAACCGTGACAATTGCAAACAAAACCGAACACTGCTTTGACTAATGATAAATTTCCGCTGAGAAACAAAACGATGTTCTGTACATTCAGAACTTAAAGTTAAAAGATAAGTGAAGCACTTAACAGTGCCCTGAACAAATAGTCAGGTACTTAATCTAATTCCTAACTCTAAAGGAGTAATTATTAACTTAATACGCAGTGACATGAGTGTCCTTGTTCGGCAAGTTGATTCGAGAAGTGTTGCAAGTTAAAAAGAATTAATTGGTGAGTACAATTGTGTGATTGTTGCTACTCGTCATTTATGAGGTGAAATAAATCTATAATAAATAGAACAATAAGTTGTGATCATTGCCGGTAGCTTCTATGGAGAAGTATCAGAAGTAAGCAGGGCGGTTAAGCAAACGAGCGAGATTTTGTGATAACTGTGCATGATGCAGTAAAGAAGCGAACCCACAAAATTGATTACTACTGTATCAAAATCAGATTTTATTCTCCCTCCGTAGAATAAAACCTGTACACAGTTTTGCTTAATCATCCCAAACTGATAAATGAGGTCAATTTCAGGAAATAATTGCGCCATCTGGTCACCTGACGGTAATGCCGTTTAAGATGGGCTAGCGGCGGTAAAGTAGCACAGATTTAAGTTTGTAGGGCTCAAAAACAATTGCTGTTTTCAACAAATGTGTGTGTGTATTTCAAAATATTGAAGGCACACGTGACAAACTCTCTCAGCACACTAGTAAGCTGCGACACACGGGTCGAGAAACACTGGAAGTTCTCAATTTAAGTCCAAATTTCTGGGTAAAATTTAACAGCGGTAAAATTTGACGGCAGTCTGTAAAAAATTTTTTATTATTTTTTCGAAATTTCAAGTCCCACAATTCCCATTAAAATTTTGACAAGGACAAATTGTAACCCTTTAACAGGAAACGTGTTGGAAATCTGCGCTTTCCAAAAACTGGGGATGCACGATTTTTACATCTGTGAGAGCAGACCAGTTCGGGACGGCCGTTGACCACCATAGCCCGAGTTATACTTCCGGCCACCAGAGTAGCCCGGTTCTTGGTCGGTCATCGCCTTTCCTGAGTTTTACAGACTTCCACCTCTTACAGAGGTCCATCCCAAAGTTAGCCCAAGAAAAAAGTGTCCCGCTAAACGAAAAATTAGGGCTTTTATGGAGAGCTGTGAGATCGCATAACTTTTTCTCTTCGTATTTGCCTTGCGTTGCGAAAGCACGATTTAAAGTAAGCACAGACATTGCCTGGTCGATGAACTTGGCACTTGCTAAATAACTTCGAAGTTATTTTTGTACCTACATACATAGTTACACAAGTAGTCATGAGATTCTCGAAGATTCTGTGCTGTTCATAACGTTAGAGTGACGCGGCATGCCGGGGAAAGCCTTATATTGCTTGGCAGTGCGTTCATTCCAGTTATGCAAAATGAAAACGTTCCTAATTACGTAACACCGATGACAGCATACACATAAAATCACTACTAGGATGAGCGTGCTCCTGCAGTGTTTTTCTTGCCATAGATATCGGCAAAGTGCTAGTCAGTCGACTTGGTCGACCTCGAGTAAAGTATCGTACCAGTCTCTACTGGGTATGACCCCTGTGCACTGTAATCTGGGTCTGAATCAAACATGTTGGTCAGCAAACGGATCAAACTGTCTCAGCAGTGAACTGGAACTTGCGAAGTATGCAAAATGTTACGTAAAAAAAGCAGTGGTATGGCAAGGGGCGCTGAGGGCTCCGAGCGGCACCTTCCGGGGAGCGGAAAATTGTTGAGAAAAAATTAATTTTCAAAAGTAGCTTAAAAGTTCTAACTCTTTTCAGTTTTTGTTTTTAAGAAATGTGGTTGTACATTGACCAAATTGATAAAATGTCCAAAAGTCTGGGTCAAATCCTGGGTGCTAAAGTAACCCTGTGTTTGTCTTGAAATGGCTTTTCAACATACTTACATGGGGGGGTAGTTTTCCCCAGTACCTACAGTTTCCTTCCCTGCCAACGCCATTTCTTCACCCCAGTCAAAAGTCCTTTGAACAAAGGAGAGAGATGGCATTTCATCAAAGATTAGCAAACATTACTGGTCCGGTAGTTCGAGGTTTATATTACCACCCCACCAACAATCTGATAAAAAAGAATTTGCATGAAGTCACTGTAAATAGTCAAAGGCAGCTTGATCCTTTTTTTCCTATCGTTAAATCCTTAGCAAAGTCCCAACGGCACATCATTACATCACCTGCCACCTATCGGCATTTGCGACGAACATTTCTTGGCACGTCTCATGCCAATTTTTAATGTTCAGTTGGATATTTTCAATAAATGCCACAAGCTGTGACCTTACGTTTCTCGTATCAACATTAAATTTTGGCGGGTGAAGTGAAGAATTCTAAAAAGGTAATGTTGCTCAGTTTCAACAGAACTGGTTATTTTCTGTACGCCTAGGCACAGCCAGGGGGAGTGAAAGGGAGCGTGACCCCCCAGTTTTCTACTATATCTTGTTGTTAAGAGCATCGAGAGGCGGTGTCCCGAACCAAATGCAATTACTCGCTTAAAGTCAAGATATTTGTCCCCCCGGAAATTGTTGGTCTGGCTACGCTACTGTATGACGTAATGGTGTCGGAAAATGACGTCCTTGAAGCGAGATAGTGCAGTTGGTGTGTTTGCGTGAGCGATTTGTCGCCCACATCCTAGGCTTGAACTGCGAGTAGAATGAATCAGTGCCAGCCGGTAGGCAATGTGGGTTTCGTAGAAGGCTTTGACCCTTTGTTTAACGGTACACTTATCATGTGCTACCACAGAAAAGTCATTTCAAGAAGAAACGCTTAGAAAAAGTGTTGCTCTCATTTTGAAGAGACGATGAACCTTAGTCTGAAAACATAACGCAAAGGCAGACGACGTGTTTAGTTATTATTGTGGTGAAGGCTTTTATTAAAAGGAACGTCAGTCGAAGGAGTTGAACAACTTGGCAATGACTGAACTGAATAAAGTACAGTAGTTCAGTGCGATTACCTTTGAACGTATGATGTCGCAGTCACTGTCGAGCAATAGAAAAGCGGATATCCTACGTGGTAGGATTTTGTAACACAGTTTTCGAAATAGACGTCTGTTGGCTAACGAAGGAAAGTAGGCAATAACACTATGCACGCGCAATTGTAGCTAAAGAAGCCCAACGCAACAGCTAGACCAGGTTTGCAGGTNACGATGGAAGCTGCAAGCCAGCGCTTCACAACCAGAGTCGGTTTTAAGCTTATTTGACCCATTTTATCAAAATTGGTCCCGCACCTCAAGAGGGCCCGCGCAAGTGCCGNCAGTTAATGTCTGAAGCTTTTTATATTTTAAAAGAATTAACTCACTACTGAGACGTGAAGTGAACAATGAAATATTCTTTGCATTNCTGACATTAGATCAGTAAATTTATTACTCTAACCGATATATACTACATATACTTTGTTGTAGTTAAAGATGTGGATACTACAAGGCACATTAACATGCATAAATGTTCACATCTTTGAAGTAGGTATGCCGCTATCACTTCTCTTAAGTTTATTGTTTGATCCAGTGGAATGCGTAAACGATCAAAGCTAAATGGTGCGGCTTACCGTAGACTGAAAGCCAACAGGTAAGAAAATTTAACGAAATATACAGGGTCCACAAATGCATAAGCAAAGAAAGCAGAAAAAATAGGAAGAGAAAATGATGAGAAAGGTGGTGACAAGCAGAAGAAGCAGCCCATGATCGAGAATGAAAAACAAGAGCCATTTCAGTTTGTGTTTGGCTCTGATGTTCAAGATGCTTTTTCTCCTCATACCTTCAAGAAGCATGGAACATGGTTTTCGTTTGTTTAAATTCTTGTAAGCAAATTTGAGGGGCGGAAAGGGCGGCTCAGCCCCAGGCGGCGCATGGCCTCGCTATGCCATTGGGGAAAAGACAACAGATAAACGTATGGCCACTGATTAAAATCATAGTCTTCAATACTTCCACGAATCTAGTTTTGACGTTTCTGTTCTGCAAGCGTCATCACCCATCAACATACACAACGTATCAAATGATTTCCTGGCACACATCCGGGCTTGTTTGGTCCCACATCAAGTTTTTCATACAACAATTTTGTCCATTGGCGCCAGGTTTCCGCCGGTACTGGGTCGGCGGTGTACATTCGTAATTGATACAATCTCCAGTGTAAAACACAGGCAAGGATGGTGTGTACTGAGCTCCAAGTGCATCAGGGGGATTACCGCACCCTGCATGAAAAAATAGGTATTTGATCAAATTTATTGAGTTGTCTGCCATTTTTCTCACAGAAATGAAAAAAGCTCTTTCTTTTTCCACATGCTCGTTTATTTATCGATTTTTCAGGCTAAAACCTCTATCATTTTGACAAGCAAAAGACTACAGAAGTCAGCAAAGGCACGTGTAATTTTTTATTATTTTTCATCAAATACATGTCAAGTAAACAGTTTCAAAAAATCCGAACCAGCTCTTTGGAAATCGCTATTATAAACACCTAATTTTTGACAAATCGCAAATCTTGTTCTATAGAAACTGGATATTTTGCTCAGCAAGTACCTGGAACTCGACAGCACGGCGGCGGGTTATCCCAGGTCTTGCTGCCTAAGCATGTCAGCACAGCTGTTCCGATTAACTGGAATCTTGTAGGATCGTTGCACTGGTACGTCACTTGAGCTCCTGGTATGTAGGCAGAGCCTGCGCCAGCGTTCGTCACCGTGAAGCTTCCGTCGGTGATTTGAATCGGATTATGGCACACTGAGTGTAAAGGAATGGTAACTGAAGACTGCTTTTGTTCAGCAATTCCAAAGCGATATCAGAAGCATTGCTGTGTTTAAATAAGCAATTTGCTACACTTCCCTTGCGTTATCAGTCTGATGACAACCAAAAGATTTGGAATCCACACATCACCTGAACTCTTGCCAGAAAAGGATTAGAAGTCTCTTAAAATTTAGAACGTGGGACAGCAGCCTCCATATATAGTGATGGGCAAACTCAGTGTAGTTGTGAACCGCTAATGGCGAAAGCAGAACGAGTTTTACAAGCACAGCACACTGACAGAGATTAATAGGCACCGAAGTTAATCGACAGCAGCGAAAATGAAAAACGTATAACTTTCCATAAGATAGGCAAATAAAGGAGTAGCTTATTTAGCTTATTGGAAATGAAAATAAAGAACGAATATTATCTACAAAAACAAGCTCAAGATTCTATCATGAACACAAAAGAAAAAATACTTGCAGCCATGTGCGTCGGAAGGGGGCAGGGGGCCTTAGCCCCCCTGGATTTTGAAAATTTTAGCAAAAAAAGGTTGTTTTTTAGTTTCGAGTGAGAAAAACAAATTTCATCATTTTTGGCCCCAGAAAAATTTCAAAAAAATCCCCTAGTGACGTCTCTGGAAAAAATCCTTCCGACGCCCATGCTTGCAGCCAAGCGATAAAATTAAAACAGATTGTCTCATACCAAGATAACCAATCAAAATAAAAGAGCTTAAAAATGACGGGGATTAGTTACTTATAAAATTATTTTCGGAAGAAAAAACACTCAGTTGAATATTGGAAAGAAAGTTTCTTTATACTCGATTTATACTCCCTACGGACAGTCGCGAGTGGTCTGCAGGCACCCGTCTCCGCTTAATCTGCGCCAAAAGCAACGGGGCTATACTTTTGCAGTGAATGCTGCATTGGCGGGAGGCTACCGGTAGCACCGCCCGTTATGATTTTTTTTATGCAATAACCCATTAATTCCTGGACACGTCGTAAGTACCGTTATTCAAGTATTCGGTGTGACCCAGTGGGGAACCAACCATACCAGTTTCAATGGCACGCACTCTATCTACTGAACCACTTGGCCGGTCCAGGTTGCAATTAGCCCTTTGAAACCATGTTGCCAGAAGTAATCAACAGAAAGAGATGCAACTATTTGAACAAAACAAAATCCAATGTCATAGGGAATAGCTGATTCCAAGTCAACGAACGAATAAATTTTGTGGGCAAATTAAGATAAAAAATCAAGTAGCTCAAAACCTCCGACTCCGCAACCCTGTTTCTGAGGACACTTTTCGATCCCGACTTTTAGCTTCCAGGACAAATGTTCGGCTCAGACTCCAACTCCGACCATAGGCGTAGTCAGCGGGAGCCAAAGGGGCCATGCCCCCCCAAATTTATAGAAAATATAATCATTTTGTGCTTTGAGAGGCGTTTTTCTAAGCAAAATAGTGTTATTTGCCTAAAATCAAACATTTTGCCCCCAACCTTTTGCCCCCCTCAGATTTTCGGGTTGGCTACGCCACTGACTCCGACTCCTAGCTTCCAAAATGTTCCGATCTTTCCGAAGTTTCCCACTTCCACTCGTTACCATAATGTCAATCACTCGTTACCATAATGTCAAAAGTTTTTAGAAATAAGCATTTTGTTATTGTCGCTGGATATATGAGTTAGGCATTTGAATTAATATTTTTAAAGAATGTTTACTAATCATAAAAATTCATTCTGATTATTATAAGTGGCTACCATAACGTGAATGAATTAAGCAATAGCAACAAATAGCATAAGAACTGCACTCAAGAAACCTTTACAAGTGCTACATAGCGAAAGTGAGTAACCAAATATAGAAGTTTTATAGGTTCTATATTTGATAATTTTTTAATTTTCTGAACATAAAAGTGCAATATAAAAATCATTCAATTGGACTGCCGGATTCAGAATCAGATAAAAAATCTGACTCCGATTCCTAGTGTTCTTAGGAATCCGACTTCACCCAGAAACCTCCGACTCCTTGCGACTCCGACTTGGTCGAGTGGAGTCAGTAGAACTGTCGAGTCACTTCGTGTCATTGGTTTGCAACCTCGAGTCAATGTCGAGTCAAATGAAATTTAACATTTTTTCTATGTCTTTTTCTTGTTGCAGCGAAATGATGCCCAACAAGCTACAAAATAGGGCACAAAGAGCTAAAAAATGGTTCCCAGTGTTGGTTCAGCAATTTTGATATCAGGTAATTTATATCTAATTTTTTGTGTAAGGAGTTTCCAATTTACTTCTCTCCTTCACTCTCAGTCATTTCTACAAGTTTAGCCCAACCTTGCAGCAAGAAATATAATTCCTTGTCTTTGCCCAAAAAATGATGCCCAAAAAATGACCAAGAGATGAGTATGACTTGGATTTATGTTTAGCAACATTGTAGTATTTTTATGGATTTGGATTTTATAATTTTTGCTTAACCAGATTTGGATTGGATTTGATATTGTTTTGAACTTTTTCGCAATTTTCGGTTAAGGTTTGGGACTGTAGATGACTGTTTTTAATAGTTTGGTTCAGTGGAGTTTCTCAAATCTGTCCCGCTTTTATACTGTGTTTGTTTATATGCTGAGCCTTGTCTATAACCAGCGGAATAAGTCTGCTCTTTTATGTATAATGTCATCAAAATTACTGATTTGGTCTGATTTTTATTGATCCAGCCCCCTTTCTTGACTCATCATTGTTATAGCCTACATAGCCCGTACAACCTATAGTACCTATACCTCATAACATTTAGCACAGTTCATCATTGTTTATTTGTGTAGACAGTTCTAATAAGTCGTTTGTGTTGTATACCTGTTAGTCTTCTGGTTTGATATCTTACAGGCTATTGCTGAGCTTAACATAACTTCTGCTAAAAGTGCTTATTTAAGTGTTAGTAGTATCAATTGTTATGATGTTATGAGCCGAAAGTAGAGCATAAGTTAACGTGATTTAGATTAAGGCTTTGAATCTTTGAACTGGATTACATATGAGCCTAGCCTAATAACAGTGATATAGGAATTTGGATTTAGACAAGATTTCATTTTCGGGTTCTCACTGGATTTGGAAATATAATTTTTGAACTGGAATTTAGATTTGAAAAACATAAATATTTAGAAAAGACTCAAAGGAAAAGTATGAGGACGACTGCCATGACCACAATATGCAAATACTATATTAAACGACGATAATGTGTTCAATGTAGGCCCACTTGTGCCCTAATGGCCCCTAAGTGAGAAGAAAAGTCTTCAGCTCTACCTCCGTGTTAGGTGGAACACTTGAATGCATCATGACACGACCAGGAGTCACAGTCAAAACAGAAAATTTACGCCAATGTTGATCACCACTGAAGCAAAAAAGTTTATTTCTTTGTGTGCAAACGAACTGAGTTTGTCAATCAGGTGTTTGGAGATTTTGTAAAAATGACTGACTCAAGCCTCGAGTCATTGATTGCGACTCGAATCGAGTCGAGTCGTCCGGTAGAAAATGTGATTCGACTCGAGTCATCATCGTTTCTCAAAGTGACGAGGGTCACGCTATAACTGCTTAGTCGATCCTTATTGGGGACGTGTTTCAAATGCAACCAATAGCCTCTCATTAAACTTCAAAACAAAGTTATGAAACTAATAACACCAAATAACCATGTCTCCTTGGACGAATCTATTCAGCACTTAAACATCTTATGCCTTCCCCAAACGTTATACTTTCTCAGTATACAAAATATAAATTCATACACTCTTACAGTGAACTGGTTCTAAACTATTTTCATGACTATATTACTCCAAACAATTCCATTCATTCTCACTCCACCAGACTATCCACAGTTAACAAGTTGTTTTCTCGTAGAATTAACTGATCTTCAGGAAAATAATCCCTCATACAGTGTTTGTTAGTTGAAAACTCTGGTGTTCAATAGCAGACTCCAATGAGTCTTCTCTAACATTCATCTTCAAATGCCAAATTAAGAAACACCTCTTACGAGAAAAAGATGCATAATTATTAGAGCAACGAAAAATCAATATAGTCAAAATTTTCTTGCCTCTCTTGAAATTCATGAATCGTTCCCAAACCAATTTTCATACTGATGCCCTCAGCGACTCCAAAGTTATTAGGTCAAAAAAAGTGAAAATTTATCACTACGTCAAAATTTATCGTTAGGACAAAAATTCTTGCAGCACAGTTTTTTTTCTATTTATAACTACAACGATAGATATTGCTATGTTTTTGCAAGTTAAGTTGAAATTCTGACATGATACTAGATTTTTTGTGACTTCTGACGTAATAATGTTGTTTTGCCCAGTACTGCACGATTGAAAGTGCGCTAGGCGTGGTAGTAAGCTATTTCAATTCTGGAGATTTATTGAAACTGGATATCTCTCTTGTATTTTTGGATTGGTTATCGTATACTTTTCATTACCTCTAATTTTGTTGGGTCTTTCACACTTTTGACTTTGTTTCATTTCAACAACAAAAAAGATTAACTTGAATTTTTAACCTATCGCTTTAATGATTTGTATGCCGCGTTTCAATCGAAAACGCAGGAAATGGAGAAGTCAAAACAAAATAAAAACTTGTAAATTATGAAGACAAAATTTAGGTTGTAAGATCAAAAACTGCAGTAGGTTGTCCTAATAACTATGAATTTAAGCAACATTTCATTTATTGAGAACAAAATGCTGTCCTCACTGGTTTTAGTAATTTAAATACGGTAGGATGTTGTTCACTGCGCATATTTTGTTCCTTTTTTCTTCCTGCGCACATCCAAGTTTTCAAACAAAATTACACACATACACTTTTGTTTTTTACTTAATAAATTTTTTTCACATTGTGTTTAATATTTCTTTGACAACACCAAATATCCTCAATCAGATCAGAACCGCACTACTTCGTGAATATGGGCATTTTCTTTCAATCTGAAATTTTTCCTCAACATGTTCAGGGTTTGTTGTATTGTTTTTCTAACTTTGTGTTATAGATATCAAACAAACGTTTGTTTTACAAACACTTGTAAAAAGTAAAAAAAGGGGTTGGTTGAATAGATGCCCGCAATCGTTTGGCATCAATCCTTTGTGACACAATGACAGTGTTTGTTCATGCTGATCAAATGCTTTGCCAAGGTGTTTCATTTATTCTAATTTCCAATTACAAATGGTCACTTCTTTGCAGTGCTATAAATGCTAGAAAGGAATCATCAAATATTAGGTAAAATGTTTGTCACCAAATTTGTTACTTGTCCGCAAAGAAAAAACACTTCACGATACCACATTCCCATCAACAACAATAAACATTAACGACCAGTCCTCGTGATCAGTCATTTGCAAAAACTTTAAGTGAAAGTTGATGTAGTCGATTTTTAAATAACGAAAAACATTTCTTTTGCATATTGAACTAGTCTGACACATCAACTGCTATGTATTTTCCATGAGGGCATTCGCGTACGAAAAAGTCTCCTCCATGGGAAGCAAAACATGTACTTGTGTTGTTGGTCTTGAGATCCGTCTATCATAAGAACTTCAATTTGTTTCATTTCCATCAAAAATGTATCGTTGGATAACGAACAAAGTGCTGCCAATCGAGATAACCGCGTCTAAACTGAGTTTGGCAATGCTTCATTGTCGAAAAGAAACGATGTGTACAAAAAAAAATTCACTAATAAAATAGCAAACTTTACTAATAAAATAGGTTGAAGATTAGGCAAAAGCCTTGCATGCTATACAAGACAAAGCGGCTGCTCTATTTATACATTCAAGTAGAGTTGTTTCATTCAACAAAGCAGTCAACCAAACCTTGATTCGTTCCCTCGATGTGTTGATGAGAAATAGTGAAAACCCAGCTTGCAGTGCGCTTTATCATTTCCCACACAGATATTTTGCACAACCTGAGAAAACA
>JGI24158J21664_10000042_pt1 | contig 61808 bp, 23 predicted proteins | sample Ectturendosymbi3_FD_21664 | JGI IMG/M metagenome (IMG submission 21664) | reverse complement strand
TTTCACAAACGTATGTATTTGTTAGCTACAGCAACAAGTTACATCATTTTGCCCCCCCCCCCGAAAATATCAGTTGGTTGCGGCCCTGGTGACGTACAAGCTCATGAGCTACAAACGTCATACGCTCTCTTTCGTCATTGCGTGTTAGCAATAATTGCGACAGGGACTTCTTCACGTTGTGCACAATATGCAAGTTAAGGAATTTTGAGGCAGCCATGTAAACGAAATCTGGAAGCAGGCTTAATGTGGAAGATGATTTGATCTATTCATTATCATGTAATGAGCCTTGAATGTTTATGCTTTCTGACAAAAAGGCTCGGCGTTCGCATTGACTGTAGCGCACGTTGTGCTATTAAATGTTTTTAGTTTTTTTTCTACGCTGTGCATGTGGGACAATTGCCGCATTGGAGAAACTGTACAGTCGGTGGGACACGGATCCTCTTGGGCCACATTCTTCAAAAGGTTGAGAAACCCTGCTTTCAGGGTCTCAAGAATACGTCGCGTGGTAAGGTTGTCATGACAGCTTAAGTTGTGATGGCATGGTCACTGTTTAGAGATTCGACCCAAGCTACATTTTGACGCAGTGAGCCTGTAGTAGACAAAAATTTTTCGGTAAGCTGAAGTTTTGAAAATAAATAGGGGGTATTAAACCCATGAAATTTACCTAAAAACAATTTGAGTTCTTCAAACTCCCGACATCTATAACATTCGGTGAGGAAAAGAGAAAAGACTTACGCCACTCCCAACTCGCAAGGCTTCCGTCTGAAGTGCATGACGTGCTTGACCACGTGATCAACGTCTTTGAAAGGAAGGTCAATGAGGAACTCACGCTTTGGCACCAATTTCATGACCGCAACGTCAACCTGGCTAAAATTAATAACACAATCGACGCCTGCTGCATGAAAACTGCAACACCGAAAGTCAGGAATCGCACTACCTTTGGAGGTGGTATGAATGATTGGCCAGAGATGAGAAACCGCGGTTCAACATCACACAGGTACTGAGTTGTCACCGAAATCCTGCATCGTTGTTTATCCATTGGCGATGCGCAAAGTCTCTGTAAGATAAGCAACCGACCAATGAAGCAACTTGCAAGACAGTTTACGTGCAACAAGCAATATCACCTGAAAGCATAAAAATTACGTATGTTGCAAAAGTAACATGCAGGGTTGTGGAGTCGGAGGTAAAATATCCGACCTTTGCAAAAATTCCGACTCCCTAACATAAAGGGAATGAAATTTGGTCGCTAAAATCAATGGAAATCGTGGTGCACAGCAAGAAATATCTGTTTCAACAAAAGTTTCAAAAGAAATTGTACCATTTCAACAGGAATTCCCAGTTTTAAGAGTGTGACTTAAAAAATGATCCAATGGGACATCCGGAGTCGGACAAAAAATCTGACTCCCAGTGTTGTTAGGAATCCGACTCCGCCACCCTACTGACATGTTTGTTTGATATGGGTCAACTACTCAGCCAGAACAAAATTTTCCATACACCGTTCAGGTTCACGCAGCAGCGTTGTTCACGACCTTTGCATCCGTGAAAAGCCATGCGCGGGCATTAACACTCAGTTTTGTGTAAAGGTTTGATTCACGATCGAACCAATCTGCAGTACCTGCTTTTTTGTCCTGTAGTAAGCATTTAATGCTTCGGCAATTTCGTTTAGGTTGGACAAAGCAAGTCGCCTGCAGGCCTATCGCCAGGATTTCGCAGCAGGGGGCCAAAAATCACAAGGTGGGGCCACATTTTTTAAATACAACAATGGATGTATAGACTACAGTGGGTCCCAAACCTGTTCCAGCCGCTACCCAAATCAAGGTAGCGATAATGTCTTAATTACCCTCAATATTTCGCAGTGATCGCTCATAATGTAGAACAACATTGTGGTTTTGGTTCTGCATTACCCTCCAAAGAATCGCATATTACCCCTGGGGGGTAATTTACCCCCAGTTTGGGAACCAATGGTATAGAGCAACCGGGGGTCAAATATGTAATTGGGGACACAGATTTTAAATGAGGGGGTCGGGCACCACTGGCCCTTTGGCTGGAGACGGGACGCCGGTCGTTTCACCCTAAGTCAAATGCTTCGCAACCTTGGAGGTGCAACGAGAGGGGCACAAAGTCCCAACAATGCCGTAAGTACTTTCTTCAATACATCACATTTACTCCCAAAAGACCTTAGTTTCGAACATGGGGGCGCCAAACTTGTTTTTGCCTCGGGCGTCATCTTACGTCGGTACGCACCTGGGTGTGACTTAACATTGGGTCGCACGTCAATTTCTGCGCGGTGCTGAAAAATTATTACAGACTTCCCAAAGAACGACGCAGCCAAACACATCGATTCTTCCCATATACTGACTTTCTCATCACAAAACAGCACCATTCCCACATTATGGATAAATCTACGTGACTTGCTCAGGACGGCTGTGAAAACAACAGTTTACGTATTTAGGTTCGAACTATCAGATGCCCAATCTACTCCAGATCTCGCCGGCATTTGAGGGGAATGAAAGCGCAAACAGTAGTTGTTCGAAGTTGCAGTAAACACCAAGTCCTCATGTGGCTAAAACCCTACTGACATGGACGCTGGAAGGATGTTTTCCAGGGGACCCCGACAGTGGGTAAATGTCACTTTACCAAGTAGGAACTGAGATAAAAATATTTCTCTACTAAACAGTTAATAAGAAAATATCAAATTTCAAAATCCAGTTGGGCTAGGCTCTCCCTTCCGACGCCCATGCCTGATAAGCCCTCTTTCCACTTGATACTTACTTCACCGACTTCTTTCTGAAAAGTTAAAACGAGCGGTATGCGACCAAGTTCGAACGGACCATCTTTTCGAGAGATTTGACCCAACCATTGAAACAGCAAAGGCAAAGAAACATTAAAAGGAAGGTTTCCCACGATGAAAAACGGTGGTGATTCTACATATAAAACACAACATACACTTGTCAATCGAAAAATTTGGTTCAGTATCAACAGGGAAGTTCTAACTATAGTATTTTTATGGATAAGTTGAAATTCTTTAGAGCGCAAAACGATCCGTTTTTTGAAATGTAACGCGGAAACCAATTGTCGTTCATGTTCTCGCTCATGCTGGTCCAAATGCGGGCAGCATGCGGCCTCCAGAGCAGTTTTAGTTTACATGAAGAAATTTTCTGAAATTGGTGTTTGAGGGATGAACATTAAATGTTTTTGTAGCTAACACGTAAGCACTGTTTGAAGAACTTTGTCAAAACGTTTGATCACGTAACAGTAGGCTCATGAAAGGCTTTAGACTTTTTTCACTATCATTTATAAATTGGTGGGGTTGGGGATTATTTGACGATAGCAATGGTTTTGCTGCACGTCATTATTAGTCGAGTGTAGTAATTCAACAAAAATGAATGTGAAAAGATGGCAGACGAAAACAGAGTATTACTCCAACTGCTAGGAACAACTGAAAGAGGTTGTTCAGTACATTAAGTACTTCTCTTCAGGCTCGCTTCCAAGTACCGATATCAGCGACAATAGCCAGCCTTTTCATTCGCACTATTGAAAACTTTTGTTCGCAAACACTGCTTAATAAAAACTCCACTAATTGGAACTGCAAAGCGTTCGGATCAGTGTTCCTTCTAATAAAATTTAAACTGAGCAAATATTTGTTTTAGTGCGCATGCAATTGCGCAATCATGTAGACACATAACTAGTGAATCGTTTCACGCGGTATAAAGGCTATAGAGGAAACATTGATTGAGCACCTTAAAGGGAACATTGGTTCGGACATTTATAACAGCCTCGTGTCGGTCACTGATGCCTCAGAGGTTTGAGAAGTGTGTACACGTTGTAACAGATGGCATCAGGGCGAAGAAATGGGCTGGTTGGCATTCTAAAAGAACATGGCGTGTTAACTGCCCAAGATTTCATTCCATCATTCACAAACAACCACTATGCGCTAAACTTTTACAGGCGTATAAATTTACCATTAGTGCTTCTACTAACTTAACATCATCAAAAGGGGAAAAAGGGTCCAGAGACAGAAAATTCATCCAGTTCTTTAAAGCTGTGGATGCAGAATATGCAGATGTGCCGCTACTCCCCGAAATTCGATGGTTAAGTGCAGGCAAAGCTTGGAAACATTTTGCTTTGCGAAAAGAAATTGTGAATTTTATACAGAATAAACTGTACAACTCCTGATGATGGTAAGTTTATTGGTTTATTAATATTTCTGATAGATACAGTAGAGCTCGTTTAATTTGTCAATTCGCTTGATTCGTCACTTTTTCGTCGGTCCCGGCAGAATTCCTATCTTTTGTGTACATTTCTGTTCGTCTAATTCGCCATCGTGTAATTCGTCAAGTTGCTCAATTCGTCACCTCTTTCTATCCCTTAGAACAGGGGTGGGCAATTAATTTCGCTAGGGGGCCACTTTGAGAAGGCCACCTTTTAGCGGCGGGCCATGCCTTCTAATCATTAGAAGAATCTAATGGAAGTAGAAGCAAGTCTAGGTTCAAGTTTGAGGCTAATTTGGGAAGAAATTTCAGATTTGATTAATTTTCCTGAATGCTTCCGCGGGCCACTGAAAACGCTGTGGTGGGCCACATGTGGCCCGCGGGCCGCTAATTGCCCACCCCTGCCTTAGAAGCGTTTTGTTCGGTTAATACGTCATTTGCAGTTTCGCTTTTGATGTCTAAGCAGCTAGTACGTGTGGGAATTGAGACAAATTAAGGATCTTTATCTGAGAATTGTTACACCTCGCAATTTGTTTATCGAATTTATACACGAGGTGCGAACCGCGACCCGACCCCTCACTGAGAGAACGTAGGAAGTCTTTGCAGTTTGTTAAAGATTTAAAAGGTGCTAGATTAAATGGAGGAGTCCAGATAGAGCATAGGAATTGATTGTTGTATGCAACGATAACGTCATAAACTTGTATTTTACTGCAAATAAGAGCACTATGTATACGAGTTACTATGATAGACTATACCAGCTTCTATGATAGAGTTTTCACCAGTTTGCCTAATTCGTCACTTTTTTCTAATCCCTTTCAGGTGACGAATTAAGCAAATTCTACTGTATTACTTATCACTTTAACAAGTTATACATGAAAGTTCAAGGTAGGACACAAAAGCGTCTTGACAATGTAAGCACGTTGAAGGTTTCGCAAGAAGCTTGTGCCATTCAAGGATTCTGTACACGGGAATAATTCTACCCATTCTCTTTCATGCTGTGATTACTTGGAGTGAAAACCATTGATTTTGTCGCATTTTCCAAGAAAAAACAGGTGACATCAGTCATGAGTTTAAAGAGAGATTCGCTGAAAGAAAAATTGGGGCTTTTCACCAATCCACTGGTTCGAAGCAGACAGAGTCTCAACCATCTTACGGGTATATTCAGCAAGATTTATGCGAATTGCAGTCAGATCCTTTTCTCATGTCAAGAAGGAACGAGCGTTACGATAACTTTTGAAGCTTGCAAGCAACGAGCAGTTCCACGCTAACGAAACTTTGCATTGAGGATGTGTCCTATGTCTGGCAGCGCGTACATTTGCGAAGTCACTTTCTCAATTATTAAGCAAATGAAAAGAAACACAGGGAACAGACTACTTGATGCAACGGCTGGACGTCCGCTTACGATGGTTGACTACCGAAATTAAAGACATTGAAACAATTAGCAAAAGCAAGAAACATTGTTCTAATGTTTAATGGCTTCACACCCACAAGCAACGAAGAACGGCTATAAACAGTTGCAGCGGCTACAAAGGTAGTTTTTATCCTGAAGACCAACACTGCTGCTAAGGTCAATCCGCATTTTGTCCTCTTTTAGTGCTTTACATCAATGTGGTCCAACTACTTCTGACCTACGGGCCATTTTACAAAAACGTGACAGCTCGCGGGCTACTTCCAATAAAATGATGTAGCCTATGAAACAGATTCAGAACTGTTAAAACTAAAAACAGGGAAGACAGGTGAATGAGTCACTGAAATAGTAATTTATTACAAATCTCTATCAGTGGGATGCCTGTGGCCAAGGCTTCTCTGACACTATCGTACAGTGTTTCGCTTCCCATTCGATTTCTGATCTTAGATTTGATTGCTTCAACACAGAAAATGCACTCTCACACATTTTGCTGACTAACTTCCAGAAGCTCTCTGCAGTCTCTAACACCGTCATTATTATTAAAAGATGTTATGCTTGTCCTAACTAAAATTACCTATTGTAGAGATGAGCAATTAATTTGGCTCACGGACCACTTTGAGATGGCCGCGTTCAGCAGATAGGCAAACAGATTTACTTGTTGGTACTGAATTCATTGCGGCCAGATGCACTCTTCAAGACAAGGAACGCCGACGCACCGAAAAAACAGATGTTATCTAGTCAGGTGCCCCAGCGGAGGGTCAGTGGCGGGCCGTACCTTCTAAGTTGATCGTGAAATAAATAAATAAAACAAAATGGTACACAGAAAGGGTAGTATTCATTGTTCTTGTGCCAATGCACTTTATCCTGCGTTAGCAATTCAGTGAGACAAATGTAACCTTACACGCTTTTCAACAAATTTCAGATTTGAAGATTTTTCCTGAATGCGTTGCGGGCCACTGAAACGCTGTGGCGGGCCACGTGCGACCCGCGGGCGTGTAGTTGGACCACACTGCTTTACATCAACAGCCAGCATTCAACAAAAATTGACAACATTTTGGCAACTGGCAATCGTTTTATGTCTGCACGTGCCAATCTTGCTTTCTTTTAGGAATCGCATATGCTCACAACTGTACACCAACTGTTGTTGAGCAGAAATACACAATCTAGTTTGCGACTCCATCGGGACCAGTTGCCTCCAGTTGAAGAACTTATGATCGGACAATAGACACGCTTTAGTTCATTATTATACACTGCAAAAATGGTCAGAAGCACAATATGAAAAAAGATTACAAGAACACCGTCCAGGGGTCGGCGACCTTTTAGAACTTCCAGGCCAATCAACGGTCAAGAAGGCCACTAGGCCAGATGAAGCAAGGTTTCCAAAGAGGGATTGTTTCAGTTTTTGTATGAATCTGACACGAAGCTTGTTGAACGCACGCACGGTAGGCACACTAGATGCGTAACGCCGAAGAAACATATACATAACATTGTTTTGGGAACCGATCGAGGTAAACGCATGAGATAAAGTTATTCTTAACGTCTGGCTGAATACTTGTGCATCGATTACAGTAGTTCACTTCATTTGCAATTCACATATAAGCCAGACCCATGCCAAAGGCTGGTTGGGATACAAATGCACTGTAACATATTCAGAACTGAACACTGCGAAACGCATATTCAGTCGCAAAGTGAAACGCCCTAGTGTTGGGCAAAAAAATGAAGTGAATATAACAATAAGACAGCATCAAAGCTCTCATCTATAGATTATTTGACTTTACTAAAAAATGAAGAGTTGACTGACAAATCTGCTGCATCTTCTCACAGATAGATGCAATATCAGGTTCCAATGATGAGTTCAACAACATAATGTCATTAAGGTGATCTTCCGTGAGCTCAGAGCACAGTTTGCTCTTACAAAAGTTCTTCTTGGACATCGTTTAGGTGTCAAAGTGTTTTGAATTCAAGCACCCTACAGCGGAAAGCGGCAGAACACCAGCACTGCTAATGACTATGCAACACAGACTTTCCTGCGACCGCCCATGCACAAAATCCGCAGACCTTTCTGAGTGGTAATATGCACAAACGGAGGCATTGTGACGTAAATTACCATTCTAAGGTGGGAAAAAACGATCTCGGTATTGTATAAAGACCGAATTCTACTGCCATACGTCCGGAATTTTGACAGTTAACAAATTACGTTTAACTTGAAACAATGTCCAATTGTGCATGTCCTGTGAAGGTGAGAACTTCAACTTTTACTTCTTTCAGCGTCTACCATCATTTTGCTTGAATCAGACCTAGCCCTTGCAGTGAAGCGTTTCTTTGTTGTCATGTAAAGCAGCCATTGAAATTGCCAGTAATTCTGCCTCTTCAGATGTGGTAACCCTACTCTACGTGCAAAAGAACAAACGCAAAAAGAAAAATAGAACACCTAAGGAAAGCTTGGTCTTGTTCTGATGGAGTAGCAAGTACAATTACGCCGGATGCAATAAGACCGTACAACCGTACTGCAACACCAGCTCGGCCGGAGTGCTCCGGCCACTGCTTCAATCACCGGCATTTTGTAGAAAACAATATGACTTGCAATCGCAAGAGTGATTTACATTTCAACTCTAGTGGCTTTAAGTGATGCGTGGCTACTTCGTGGATGCTGAAAACACCACATTTTGCTGCTGATTAGCACTTTCAGAAGTCGTTAAAAGTTGCACTTGCGATCGCCAAATGTCGGCAGGCCCGTAGCCAGGGGGGCACAGGGGGGCTTCGCCTCCTCTGCAAACTTTTTCGCCCCAACTGGAAAAATGTGTTAGTTTAAAACTATAGACATTGCTCAGAAAGTTCGGGCCACACTCAGAACTTTTTGCCCACTTGGTGTCCTAAGCTGGTTACGGGCCTGAATGTCGGTACGTAAATTGCAAACCTGTATGTGTGGTACATCAGCCACAGTAAAGAAACCATTGCTGTAACAGCCAAATTAAACATAATATAAGATGTGTGTACCTTCATCCCAAGACTGCGCTAATTTGCTGGGGAAAAAAGAAGAGCAATCTACGTTCAAGACGTCACCGTGAACGACTTCTAGTTTGCCTTCCACTAAATCTGAAACATACTGCAAACAACTTTAAATTTATAAGCTCGCAAAAGCATTCACCAGACTTTAATCATCGCAGACTTGTACCTGCAAAATAGGCAAAAACCGCCTGTCTTTTTCTATGACCGTCAACTTTTCTGCCCCTTTCTGCAGTATGCGACGAGTGATCGAGCCTGGCCCTGGTCCAACCTCGCACACATGACATCCATCCAGCTTCGGTCTGGCGCAGGATACAAAACGGTCTGAGAGACAGAACATGGCAGTAAGTTGGACACCGGTGTCCGCAGCAACTCACCTATTAGACAATAAAGCCGAGAGTAAAACGTGTCTTGAAACATTTATGCTTGGTTACTTCAGCTGTTGAGTTCCACGGCAACATGTAACTGGTACATCAGTTCTTATGCTGCGTTACGTCGTTGGCAGGAAAAAAACGTCGGTGTTTGCAACATTTACTTCGGGCTACGCTCATTCAACGTAATGCGGTATCTCTAGTCACAAAATCCAGAGGAACAATAGGAAATTGCACGCGATTTAAAAATGAGGTTTCAGTAGTTGGTAAGATTTAAAAAGGTTATTTTTTGTCCTGCCCAAGTGTAGACGTTTTCATAGCCGCCAAAACATTGCCCTATTTTCCACTTCTTACACCAAGACCTGGTCGCCAAAAAGAACATAAGCTCAAATACGAATGATCATCAAAAGCAAACAGCAAAAACATGCAAAGTTAAAAAAACTCGATTGTAGCTGCTACTGGTATTTTGCGTTGAATGATAGAATGATATCATGCAACTTGCTTTGTTGAGGGCGGCTGCAAAATTATTCGTCTAAAGCTGAGTTTCTTAAGCTGGGGTAAATTTACTGATTCATAAACTGTAGCAAACGCAAATTTTAAAAAAATTTTACAAAATGTAATACACTGGAGTATTAGGATGTAGTTAGTCACAAGACAAAACACAAGTACATCCGACAATGTCTGTTCGTAGACTGGTGAGAAGATCTAAGTTACGCGTCACAGAGCATCGTTACCAAATAGGTTTAGAGATACACCACACAAACTGGAGATGTTGCACCTTACATTATGATTCAGAGTTATGCTTACTGATATGTTTTGTCCTATTAGTTCACACAGGTAGGCTACCAGATTCATTTGGGCAGTTCATACGCGCTACATTATTCCTGTTCACGACGTAATTCAGACTTTGTATGTAAAATTTTTCCAGCATGCTAGACTGGACAGCGGTGGTGTTTTAAGTTAACAAGTGTCGCAGAAGAAAACTTTCCTAGAAACATACGTGGACTTCGGATTCGATTTCATCAAAACAGATGATGTTCAAAAACCTCAGTGTATCTTTTGCTGCAAAGTGTTTGGCAATGGTTCTATGAAGTCGTCAATTTGAAAGCTCAATTTGCTTCACGCCATCCCACACATGTATATAACAACCTTATGTCTTTGCAGAGCAAACGTGCTTGATTCCTTGCTGTAGGAACTCGGCCTATATAGGGTTCGTTCTTGAAAGACATCATGATTGGAAGCATCTTATCGCGTTGCTTTTATACCGGTGCAGTGGAAACCGATTAATAGAGCACCCTCGGGAATACCAAGACCTGCTCTAATCAACGGTTGTTCTTTTATCCGATGAGAACTTTTTGCAATAAAAATAGGGTGTTATTCACACTAGGGCTTCACCAATACACATATCAATATCAGGGCACTATTTTTTTCACGTTGTGAGCACTGTGCACAGTATTGTAAAAATAAAAGTTACTGTATTTTTGCAATATTTTTGTCATGTGTTGCACAGTAGTTGTTGTGGTGGACACTGTTCACTCTTGCTCCTCTTCAGCACAAAAGAACTGGTCGATTTTTGATTGTTTTACTTCGTTTTTGCGCTAACTGCGTGCAAGCCATGGTGCTGCTACACGTCTAGCTGCTCTAATAAGTGGTGTGCCTGCTCTAATAAGCATATAATTTATAACAGGAAAAAGATAGGATCGCTTGTTTCAGCCGAAACTGCTCAAATAAGCGGTTTGCTCTACAAACCGATGCTCAATTAAGCGGTTTCCACTGTAATAGTAAAAGAAAAGAAGCCGTTTATAATTGGGGAGTGACTTATCAAACCGTACGCTATGGATGTGGTGGAATTGGTTTGTGGAAGAGAACGAAAGAGGAAACTTGAGAAAATATCTTTATCAAACCATATAATACGTTGTCGTAAAGGTGATATGTCACGTGGTATTTTATTTATATCACGTAGCAGATGTAAGGCAAGTGTCAGCCTTCAGGTAGATGATTCAACTGAAGTATCGAACAGCACGTAATTGTTGGTCTACTGTCGATATGTCCATGCAAGTGAGTTGAGAAAAGAGTTCTTGACGTGCGAAAGTCTAGAGACGACTAGCAAAGTGATTGATACTCTGCAAAAATGTATCACGTGTCAGGGAATCACGTTGGTTCGCTTTGCATAGACGATGCCCCTTGTTTGTTCGGTACTAAGTCAGGTTTTACAGCTGTGGTGAACAAACGGACATCGCACATCATTTCTACCCCTATGTGTTTTTCATCGTCATGCACTGGCAAAACCCTTCCAGAATACCTGAAAACAGTTTTGAAGTACGTTAATGTGCGATTTTATCAGAACATGTGCTTTTAATCATCGTCTTTTCAAAGTGTTTGTGATCAGATGGGATCAGAATTCGCTGTTTTTCTTTATCACACCAAAGTTCGGTGGCTCGTTAGTAGGTCTCGTTTTGTCTCGAGTTTTCGAACTGCGGATTGAAATTGAGATTATTCTTCGATAACGTAAATCCCTGTTGAGTAAGCATTTCGGCCAAAAACAAATTTATCAGTACACTGGCTTACTTGACAGATCTTTTTTATGTTTACATCTGCTAAATATGCAAACGCAAGAAAAATCGCTAACCGTTATTGAGGTACGTGATAAAATTAAGGGTTTAAAGCAAAATTAGATCCGTGGAATAGGAGAATTCAAAACTGAATTTACGCAAATTTTCCAACATATGATGACTGGAACGTCAGGAAAAGCCACAGCGAGACTTCCGATCTCGGCAGTGAGAAATGTCTGCATCCAGGTGCCTTGAAAAGGAACTTTAACAGTTACTTGATGGTGCGCAATTTACTGCTCCTTGGATAACCCACCCTTCGAAACCAAGTTGGAAAGTATTTCTGACGATATCTGTACAAAAATGAATTGATTGATCTTCATTGTTAAGCAACGCTTTATTCCACATTCATATCTTGCATCAGTGACTTTTTCATTTTTGATGTGGATTGAGCGAAGAGTTTCCTGCGTTGTCGAAGTGCGCATTTGAAGTTATAATACCTTTTCAAACTTCTTATCTGTGTGAGGCAGTGTCCTCCTCATTGATTACCGTAAAACAAAACATTGATCTTGACTGGTTCCCAAGGATGACAATTGACAAGAGAGTATCTCTTTTAATCTGTTCCCAGAATCTCAGGTATTGCGCGTAGAAAACAAGCACAAAAGTCTCACTGAGTTTTTTTGCGCTCAAAAATTGTTTTTCATTTATCAATAAAAGAAACAATTTAAATTGGCTATGTATTCCTTCCTCCAAACCTTTTGCCATCTAACACATTGATATGCCAGTTCGTATGAAACTGTTTTTACAATTTCAACAACCTCAGGGAACCATTTGTTAAAAGTAATGATGCTTGCTTGTAAGCGCATTTTGTTAAAAGTTATATCTCAGCGACTGATTTAAGTTTTAAGTTTCATATAAGCTTTACCCTAAAAGTGGTTTCAGTAATAAGCAATAAAATTCATGTATCTGAGTGAAAGTTTGCAAAGTTTTTGCAGAGGCACCTGTCCGGTGTGTGCGAACCCTTTCGAGAAGAATCATGCCTTCAATGCGCTAAAAAGGTGTTGGGAGTAAAATCAAGTTTTGGATTTTGTTGAAGGTTAAAAAAAAGGTTAAGAAACACTGGTCTAAAGCGAACTACGTAGGAGTCACTGCCGAAACAAAAGCACTCAAAATTTATTTTGTAAAACTTACTGATAACTGAAGGTTCGTACAAAAAATTTTGAGCCATTTGTACAGAGGTTCGTAAACGATAAAGTTTCACCAGCTCACTGACAGTAGGAAGAGGAGGAATAGGCTGCGTCCTCTTCGCATGTAGCGCTTCTCCAAAAGCCTGTGACAGTGGGTAAAATTTCAGCATTTCACACTTTTCAATCAACAGTTGGCACAAAATGCATGACACGCTCAGTAACTGTTGACAAAACACTGTTATATTACTCACGCATCCAGACAACTTGCGCAAGAAAGCACAATGAACCAAGTCAAGACAGTTATCTTGCAGCAATGCTAACAGGTGCGTTTTCATAAACAAGCAGACAAGATGAACCATGAAGCACGTGTCGGCCGACGTAGCCGCAACAAAACATCATCATTAATCACATTAATTAAAAATCATAGCATAATATTGAAATTGCTGCAATTTAAAAAATTTTAGCTCATGAATCCCGATTTTTGAAGTTTTTGATAAAAATGTAAGGCATAGAATACGTTATATTTTTGATAATGAAGCAGAAAACATGATTTAAAAATTTTGGAAATATCAGTATTGGCTATCAGTCCACGAATGGCCGATATATCGGTATCAGCCCCAAAAAATCCATATTGGTCGATCTCTAGCTAGATAATATATTTCAATTACAGGCGATACAACACCAGGAGTTACAAAAAAACTTGGTAAGCATACACATTACACACTCTGCCGTCCCAAAAACAGATAGAAGGGCAAAAACGCAAAACTCTGAGCACCAAAATACTTCCTATGATAAAAAAATCACAGACTTTCAAATACCTGAGTAACTTTTTTAATCAACTGAAGCATCTGAATATTACATAATAAAGTGATCTACACTTACAACAGTACACTTACAGACAAAATTTTGTTACACAAGCTCCATATGACATTAGCCAAGAACAAAACTTGGGCTTTTACAGATATTTGCAAGTGAAGCACAGAAAAGTTGGAAGATTTTTTCAAAATTTTTGCTGAGACCAAATAAAATTACGATGAAAAGAAATTTTTAAGGATCAGAAAGTTAAGCATTTTCTTTTTGCTAAACCGTCATTCTGCAAGTGCAGTATAGAACAGCTTCTTCAAATTAACAATGATGTGCTACAAAAAAAACTATTTGCAACTGCAGTATGCTAGCAATAAGTTTTGTCATGTATCTTGCCATCTCATACAATGCCTGTAGACAAGTATGAATCAAATTCGAGTTATGTGAAACTACATGATTGTACTGAAAAAGAAACCAATACAGTTACTAAACCATACATGTTTTCTTGCTTTTGAACCAGAGCAAGTCTGTCGGCTGTGAATCTGGTCTGCTCAAGCTATCAAGACACTTTCATGCCCCTAAACAATTTGTGCTGTTTGCTATCTTATCATACCTGTTTTGTTAAAACATTCTTTAAGATGATATGCACACATACCTTCGGCAAACCATAGCAGATATCCTTTATTTTCATTTTGGTGACCATGTAGTAGTTACAACATTCTGGGCAAACAGAAACTAACTCAAATAATGCACAAGCTGCTATTACACAAAGAACAAAACAAGCACATTATAAATGCATACGTGTTAAATACATGACTCTCTAATTACGGTACAGTCAAGTTTCCCCAGAGCCAAATGTGTTGCCCAAATTTCGTAGTTTCTGGGTGCATGTTGATTAAACAAGATAGCCTATCAGTTTTGAACGTCCTTGAATTATATAATTAGAATAAAGGTGTCAATGTGTTTCAATTTCTACCATTCTCAAAGTGAACAATAATTTATTCTTTATGCGATCGCTGCTAAGACAAAACACTCCTGAGGAAAAATATATATTTTCCTGCAAAGTGTTGCACAATGGGTGCGTGTTAACTCACACAGGCAGGAAGTTGATTTAACTGAGGATAGTGCGAGTAGTGAAAAAGTTATTGGGCCACATCACTGCTTAGCAAAGTTGCAATATTAAATTCAGTTTCAATCTATCCCAGGGGTGGGAAACCTGCAACATGTGGGTCAAATGCAGCATGCATTAACATTTAACATGCCCAGCATTATAATTTTTGTTATCCAACTTGCAGAGCGCAGAGCAGGACCTCACGCGATTTTGGCTGGAGCTGGAGCCAAAACATTATTGATGATAGAGTCAGAGCCTGAAATTTGGGTTCTGGTTCCTGCTCTCATGGCAATTCCAAACATTTACAATATGTTTGGAAGTATACGAAAACATATACATTTAACTTTAGCAATTGTGACTAAAGACAGGATATTTGTTAGTTAAAACTGCAAAGTCACTTTCATGCTTGTGTTTATGCTTGAAAAACAAGCAAAATCTCAGTGACACAAGCATACCAACTGATAAATTTTGCAAGGCTGGCACTTGTGAGCGGAAATCATAGGGTGCTCAAGATAACCAAAATAACCAACTTCACACACACAATTCACCATAAATAGTCACAAATTTGCAAGTGAAATTCTTAAATATTTTAAACCATGATAAGAGAATAGGCCTTAACAAATATTTTTCATCATGCAAGCCATACAGAACAGTAGTTGCATATTTGCGCACTTACACGCTTACAGGAGTAACTAAAAGCAAGAACACACCAGTAAAATCAGTTCTTTCATGTATGTAGTGACAAACATGTTAAAAATATTAAAAGAGGTGCACCCACAGGAAATATGTCAGATTCAGTTGGAATCATAATTTGAACCAAAATATCATTGGTCATAGGAATCAAGGGTTGAATTAGTATTCCAAATCCCTATTACAACAAAGAGAATAAAACATAAAGAGCTTGTAAATATGCAAATACACTGTAACAAGAAAACAAATTACCCTTTCAAGCATGTAGATACCAATAACGATGATGAACAGATGTGCAAGGTAAAACAAAGCCAATACATCACAAAGCACAATTTCACCAAGATTTATTCACAAATCAATTTATGTAGTCTGCTATACATGACAAAAAAGCCACGCTTAATTTTAGTAATTCCAAAATATAACAGGCTATAGCATGCATCTGATACAAGCAAAAGCACCAAACAGCGTCATGACATAACATCCACACACTTGTAAATATGGTTGAAACAATTTATCAATCCATTTCATAAAGTTATGCTGGCTTGACTGCATAATACCCTTTTCTTAGCCAAGCCATTAGAAAATTTAAAAAATCATCAAGTAAATGAATTTTCACAAGAAATTACAAGTGAAATAAAACCAATGATTAATATCTAAACCAACTAAAATCCAAAACAAAAAATGAAACTCAAAAATCAAAACAGAAATTACAGTAAATCTAAATACAATGTGTGATGGGTTACTGTCTTTAAAAAAAGTGTAAGCTTTCCAAAGTTGCAATTAACTCAGCAACCAACATGACTGAAGAAATCTAGTCATTGCCACTGATGTAATTAGGTTGTTAAGATAACTTGAAAAAGCTTTCAACCTCCTTTACGACATGAGCATGCCAAAATTATGGTGCAAAATTGCACCAATAGTTTTGACCATAACTTGTCAGGCCATTGAGCTAAAGCAGGGGTTCCCAACCTGGGGTACATGTATGCCCAGGGGTACATTTGCCTGTCTGAAAGGGTACATTTAGGGTTAGCCATAGAAGAGAAAATATATTTACATATTATTAATTTCCAAATATTTATACATATATCACCAAATATTATTAATAAAATCATTATATGCTTATAGTTAAATTTATCTATGAATAATCATGATATTTTGTCATGAGAAATTTTAGGGGTACATATTCATCTGTTTGAGTGCTGAAGGGGTACATGTGTAGAGAAAGGTCGGGAACCCCTGAGCTACAGAGCTGTTAAAACCCACTAAAGATCCAGTAAGATTTGTACTTTCAATAAAAAATTGAAATGTTTTGGATTTGAGTTTTTTGTGTGTGACATCATGAACAGGGGTAGGTTTGGGCTTTTTGGCTCAGGTCACCTGACCCAGGGCCTTAACCCCAAGGGGCAATTATTTGTTGTTTTTTTAAGAAAACTAGGCAAAAATATGCACCTTCAGAGCCCTCGATTGATCTTCTAGCGCTTGGGATTGACAAGTTTTGCCAAAAATTCAATAATTAATGCCATAGGGTATTAATAATAACACGTGAGGAGCCAGTGTACAAGTATATCGTACATCGAAATATTGCATTAAGCCACTATTTTCGCACCACTTTGCAACTCTATAACTTGCCAGTCAATTGTGCCAGAGAGCTGCCCAAACCCTCAAAAGACTTGGCAGGTCTTCCAGTTTGCAATGATAAAAATTTGTTAGGTTTGGGTTTCAGGCTTTTGTGAGCGATGTCATAAATGTGGTGAGTTTATTTTTGGCCGAGGCTATCGAACCCTGGTCTCCAACCACAAGAGTGAAGTATTTCACTCAAGCTTTGTGGAACCTAGGCTAAAAAACCAGTCTTTTCAGCCTTTGATTGACTTTCTAAGGTTTCTGGTTCAAAATTTAGGGTAAAATTATCAATTTTGTTTTTTTGGAAAACTCTTTTGAACCAGAAACATTAGAAAGCCAATCAAAGGCTCAAAAGACTCAGATTTTAGCCTAGGTTGCACTAAAAACTTCATCAAAATACTTCACTCTTGTAGTTGGGGCCAAGGGCTCAATAACCTCTGCCAAAAAGGCCCACACCTACCCCACTTATGTCACCCAAAAAAAACCCAAAACGTAAACATTTTTTTTTTTCATTGCAAACTACAAGACTCGCAAAGTCTTTCGAGGTTTGAACAGCTCTCTAGCATAATAGACTGGCAACTTATGGAGTTGCAAAGACTTGGCCAATATGGGCGAATTGTACCTTTCAAAGTGAAACTCAGCTGACACCAAAGGTGTTGATTTTGTTGGTTAAAGGCCATAAATTCCTAACCACAAACGCTACAAGGCCAATCAAGGGCCCAAAAGATGTGGATTTTCACTTAGTTTTATTTTTTAAACAGAAATAAAAAATTGCCCTTGGGGTTGGGGCCCAATGAAAGGGGCCAAAAAGGCTTAAATATATCCTACTTTTGACATCACTCACAAAAAAACTGAGATCTGAAACTTTCCAAATATTTTATAGATCTAATCTTGGAGACTTCACACATTTTTAGAGGGTTTGAACAACTCTCTAGTTCAATCGACTAGTAAGTTATGGTTGAACAAAGATTTGCCCAGCATGGGCAAATCCTAGTTTTTAAAGTGTAGTTAAAATTTTGGTTTTTAGACGAACTTTTGACATAAAAATACTAGATTTCTAATCAAATGCTCTAAAGACTCGTATCATAGCCTTGATTACAAGAAAACTTGAGTCAAAAACTTGGCCCATTAGGTTGGGACCCAGGGCCGATTTAAGTGGGCCAAAAATGGCAATCCCACCTCCATTTTGACATCACCGTAAAAAACCCAAAACTTTTTAAATTTTTTAAAAATCTAATCTACAAGACTTCCCACATCTTTGGAGGGTTTAAACAGCTCTCTAGCTCAGCGTTTCGCAAAGTGGGTTCCGCAGAACCCTAGGGTTCCATTGACGAATCTACAGGGTTACACGAGCTAAATTTTCCATTTTTAAACAAAAAACTGCTGACATGTCCTTTACCTTTTGGGCGTGTGGCAGCCGCGACATTGTTTGATCTAGCTTTCCTTTTACCTCGTTTTGCTCATTGGTGATGCGCAGTGTCGTCACAATACTTGGGTGAATCAGGTTTTTCCAAATATGCGCAAACGAAGACCAAGTATCATGCCAGCTTGGACGGTACATCAGATGTAGGAATTCAACTATCAGCTATTAAGCCGAACTTAAAAGTTTTTTGTATTTTTGAAAAAAAAAAAGTTCCATTCCTTCAGTTACAACTATATACTTGGCAGAGATTCTGAAAATAATTTTCTTAAAAGGCATATCCCACAAATTTAAAAGCCTTTTAGTGCACGCAAATAGAAATATGAAAACTAGTTGTAGAAATGTTGATCCCTCTTTAAAACTTATACTGTGTCTTTTTCAACCTTTGATTGCATTTTGCTAACAACTTTATTTAAGGCAAAGCTTAGTTGTACTATTAATAGAACATGTAGATTGGACTATGAAGTACAAAGTTGAACAAACTATGTACAGTTGCAAGTTTTCTGCAGTGCTCAGTGACTGAAAGCGCCATCAGTTTAATGAAATATGACACAAGCCAACTTTAAAACTCTACTGAGGCAATTCAGCTTATGAACAGCAAATTGCCTGTAATAAACAAAAAGCAAAACTTGACACAAGGAGATAAAATAGTGCACCCAAAGCACTACCACCAAATAATCTAAACAAAACAAAAAACAAAAATATGTAAAATAAAGTTTTATAACTTGCAAGAAACCGAAGAGTGAGCCTTGGAGATGGTAAGGCAGTTGTATTTGAGCAACCATACGTTGTTGTCTGTAAGTAGTACTTTGCAACTTTCCCCACTATCCCAGACCTTGTACACAAGTCTTCTAATTGACCAGCATACTTTGTATTTATTGACTTGGCAATTCTGTACAACAGTCTCACAAGCATTCCATTCTCATCAGTTCTCACTGGCTGCAATTCAGGATCACAATTGACAACAACTGGAAGCTTTTTAACATTGTTCAATAGCTGGCACCTCCCAAGAGGGGACAGCTGAATTTTGCCATTTTCATTAGTGAAACAGTCTGCTGCTTCAGGCCCAAATGGATTTGAAGCATTTCCATGAAAATCAGATAAATCATCCAAATCAGGAATGGGTACATCAAATGCTTCTGATAGCATCTGCAATGAATCTCGAAGTTGTTGCTCACTTTTCTTCCAGCAAGCAGCATTTGAGGCGAGACCAACCTCTGACAATGAATCAATTCCAAATATTTTAAGAACTCTTGAGCTGAAGTCAGTATTAGAAGATTGGGGGGCATTTTGCTTCACTGTTCCCAAAGCTTGTTTGCAAACAATAAGTAACTGTTTTAAATGAGACCTCATATCATCAGAGAACAGCAAGGAAAAGGAAACTTTGCCTCCTACTTTTTGAGAAATGAAACTTCCATGCAACAGAGATGCTGACTGAGATTGGTCCATGCCATAAAAAGCAATTTCTGCTTCTTCAATCATAGAAACAAAGTTGGGTTGAGAATATATTTTTGCAACTCTGTACAACAATAGTGAGTTTGAGTGATGGCTTAAATCTGTGCATAGAAATCGCTTAATTGCTGCCTTAAAAAGGCCATTATAAAATGCTAAATTTGTGGATATAAAATGATACCAAATGTTCGCAATGTCTCTACTTTTGCTCAGTCGAGTATCTGAACTGTTTCCTGAAATGGAGATATTAGTATACCTCCATGGTTGTATGTAACTTAGCCATGTTTCCAACACAAGGCGAAATGAAGGATTCAAAGGCCAGATATCAAAGCAATGGCTAAGAAACTCAAACAATCTGAGCTGCAAACAATTACATGTGATATTCTGTTTAAAATGTTCCATAACAGAGTCATAGTGGCCAGAAGTAGATCCTAAAGAAAATGTGTTGGCATTTGAGAAGTAGTGAATGTGTTTCACGAGATGTCGCACACTTATCACCAAATCTTCTGGTGGAATAGTAATTGTTTGATGGCTAACACCTTCAACAGTATATTGTCCAAGCCAAAAATCAACAAATATGCGAACTAACATATCTGACAGACAAATTTCATTATGAGCAACACCAAAGCTGTTGCCTTGCTTAACTGGTGATTTTTTCAGTAAAGAGCTGGCTTGGTTCATCCAGGGTGATACTTGAGTGGGCACCTGAGTTGCAGCAGAATCGGGCAATTGCATTACAGGCAAATGTGATCCATCCAAAGGTAAAAAATGATTTAGGTAATCATCCAACAAAGCAAAGTACAACTTCTCATCTGCGGATGAAACAGAGTTGGCACTTAAGCCATAGGCTGGAGGCGTTGGCACAGAAGTGGTAGCATTGAGTATGTAGTGCGCAAAATGATAGAAGTAGAACTCAAATGCAGATATTCTCATACAAGCCTGGCCTTTCAATGAGGCATTGGCATTTCCAATAACAGTAGACCCATTGAAACTATTTGAAACAGACCAAGGAGTTCTTGAAGGTCGATGCAAAACATAATGCTCATTAAAATGTTGCAAAAATGATGGTGGGAGCATCACGCATGGAAAATCATATCGATATAGCATACTGTCTGCTTGTAGTTTCACAACCATGCGCATCATTGGCCCTGAGCTTCCAAGGAAAGCTTTGGCCTGATTAAATTCTGCTGATCGAGGGTGCAACCATGTCAATCCCCAGCCAGTACAACCAATGCCAAAAATTTGATGAACCAAAACAGTGAAATGCTGATGTAAATTTTTCACACTGCTTTCGTCAATGAGTTTTTGCAAACTGGTGCACTTCTCAAGCAAAGAAGTTTTATTAAGAATTGAAATGAATCCATTCCCATTTTCAGAAAAACTGTTCATGTTGGTGACAAATATAACCCAAAAAAGTGCTTAAATTATCAATTTAAACAAACACTTGTCCACTGAAAAGTAGAACTCAAATAACAAGCACATAAAATGGCAAGTATATGCAATTAAAAATTATAATAAATGGCCTACATTCCTGGATATCAAGCTGCAGAGTTCCTTTTGTGTTGAAAGTGTCTACTGTTTAGCAGTGCCAAGTGGTTAAAACTGAATAATTTAGCTCTTCTCAAATGTTTTTTGGTTCTACACTCCACTGCTGGCACTTCTTCAATGTTCATGTATTTCGATATTGTTACACTATATATAATGATTCATCTTCCCTCACACTAACACATGTGAGATTTCAAGATCTGAAGAAGCTGTGAATTGTTGCATTCAGCAATTCTTAAACAGAAAACACAGTGTTGCACGACAACATGACTCACCAGCTGAACCCTCTCCTTCATTCCAAATATATTTCATTACAACTGTCGAATTTAACATAGAGCAGGAACTCAGCAGTTTTATAAGACACAAGGCTATAGCAAACATGAAGCTACATTGTTTTCGAAAGCTTCAGAGCTGGTTCTCAGTTAAGGACCGGCAAGCTTTACTCAACCGTTGTAATGTTGTTTACAGACTTACATGTTCATGCAATGCCTCCTACATCAGGCAAATGCAATGCGCTTTAAATAAATCGTATAGAAGAGCATAGAATGTCACTAAGCTCTTCAGTCTACAGACACTTGCAAGCCAACCCACATCATCGGGTTGACTTTCACAACCCCAAGGTCAATGGCAATGACAACAATTGATGGCGGCTGCAGATTCTCGAATCTTTTTGATTCAAGAACACGAACCAGAGCTGAATGCAAACATCCAATCGATGCCTCTATGCATTTTTACCTTGAACAGAGCATCATGTCTCACCCATGAAGTCATGTGCGACCATCAATGGCACGGATTCACCTCAGTCTTGTTACTATACTATGTATGCTTCGCGCCACTACATCACTACCGAAACAGCCCTTCGCAATTTTCTCTTTTCATAGCACTTTTCTCTTGACTGACCATATGAACCTGCAGCAAAGCACTACAGTTCAATTTTCAGAGTTATAGAAAAGTCTTTAATATGTCACTGATATCGTTTTCATTGGCCATGATTTTTATTATGAAGCTCTGAACACTTGCCCCAAATATTTACATATACCATAAATACTTGTGTATGAGTCCAGTTTTTGGGAGACAATTTGAAGGTAATATTATCAGCTTATACACAGGTAATGTTTAAGTACAGATAAAGACAGAGAGGATAATAAAACCGAGAAGCAAGAACACAATTTCTTAGCATCTGCTCTGACACGCACGTTGCCTCAGGCGAAATTGTGAAAAGTCCCAAATGCCTATAACTACCTTATCTTTCGGCATCATAGGTAATGGAATCGATAAATTAAGACACATTTCTACTCGCATAGAAATGGCTTTAAACATTAATCTTTTATAGCCACATAGTCGTAAGTGTTGCATTCGGCAGACTAAAGAATATTTTACCTCTTGTTTCTACCACCCACCACCATCCTCATCTATTCACTCTGATAATTGTTTGCTTCAAACATCTTTTCAATCACACAATTACAACGTTTTCCAATAATATATCTTTTCAAGATTCTTCTTTCCTTATTGCGCAATATTTTTAGTAGTTATTTTTGAGTGAATCAGAAGCCAAAATCATTTTTCTCCTCTGACTACTGGGATTAGTTTCCTAGCATCTATCCACACAAAGTTTCCACCATGACCGCCAAGTGAAATACTTGCCCCCAGAATCTGGTCAGGACCTGATGGGGATAGACGGTAAGGGCCAAACCAACTATAGCTATAAGTAGAATGGTTTGTTGTAAACTGTCTATATTTATAGACCTAAGCATCCTATAGTTACAAGTAAGACACTCGTGTTGTATCATCATAAAAGATGAAAATTCCAAACACAGAAGAACTTGAGTTATTTTTCATTAATACCCAATCTATATATAGCTCAAAAATACATCTACCATAAACACAAACATATCAAATGCAACTGGATAAAATAAGACTAGGAAATTCGCACATATATGACTAGAGACAGATATCACTCCAGAAAGATTTCCTAATCTCTTTCAGAATTTAGGAAAAATTTTGTGAAAGTCAATTTCAGAATCTGCATATCAGAGATGATTGGATAGTGGAATTTTACTATCCGATCCTATCCTGTTTTTGAAAAATGATATCTGTATCCGATCCGAATCCTGTTTTGGTTGAATGCATACTATCCATATCCGAAAACTATCCGAAAGTGTATTGTGATGCACAACATACATTTTTTGTGCTGTGTCTATTTTGCCTTTGCCTTGTGAGGCAAAATAACTGCTAGAGCTTTTTTGCCTTTAGCTGAACACGATTGTTTGAAGTAGTCACATGACAAGTTTGGAACGCATATCTTGCTTAGTTGACCATGACATCAGAAACAGCTCAGTCCCATGCATGGATGATGGTTGTCATGGTTTCAGGGTTGGCAAGCAGTTAGCAGCTTCTAGTTTGCATTAACTGAACTGCAGGCTAAACCCTAACGTTAAACACTGAACCACTATACCTAAAACTTGACCCTAAACCTCGACCATAAGCACTGATCCTAAACCCTAACCATAAACTCATAAACCCCAACGAATTGTCTCTGCGTGTTGTAGGCCTACTTGTCACATGACCACTTCAACCGATTGTGTTCAAATGAAGGCCAAATAGTCCCAGCACAGGTTTGACTCATGAAGCAGAATAGACACCACCTGAATGTATTCATGATTGTGCCACTTGGCACTTTGGGCCCTGTCAATGTCATGCTTATAAACAGAAAGTTTGACATATCTTGCAAACTTGACATACCGCGTAACCTAAATACTTTTCCGACTCAATTGCATTAAAAAGCAAGCTGTAGTTTTGCCACACAGTCCTGTCTCCACGGGGGAGGGCTTTGGTGGGCTTAGCCCTCCGAAACAAAGCTCCAAGATCCCCCCAAATTGAAATATGAAGCACTATAAAACAGTGATGTTTGTTCAAATTTCAGAATGTCAAGCCCCACTGCACATATGCAAAGACCCCTATAGAAAGCCCCCCACTGCACAAAGACAAAGCCCCCCATAGACTTTCTGGTGACGGTTCTGTTGCCACACCAAGCTTTTCATTAGCCATTTCTTTGGTAACATTGGTTAGATTTTAACACCATCCGATCCATGAGTTCACATTCATAATTTCATTCATTAATCCCACCCATTGTTGATTGTTGCACTTTCACCAAACCTTACTGCTTTACATACTCCAGATAGGCTACGCAGCAAACTAAAACTTAGCAATCTTAGTGATCTTGTCTTAGCAATCTTAACCATCTTAGCAATCTTAATAATCTTGTGGTATTTGCATATGTTCCAGAAAACATCGTCCTTTAAAATGTATAGGCGATTGAAAGAGCCCTATCTTGCCACACCAGGAACATATTCATGCTGGCAAACTTGGCGTGTCCAATTAGCAGATTAGAAGGATTGGGGTTAGGCCTACACTACAGTACAGAGATTACGCCAGTGGCGGCAGGTAAATGGCGCCACATGTAAATAAATGGTCACCGCTAGATGGTGCCCATAAGTTACAAGTCACTGTGATAGTCTCCACAAGCGAATTATCGTAGTTCACTTATCCCTATATAAAGATAGTGCAACCTAGTAGTAGTAGAGTGAACTCGTCGAGTGAGCTCTACTGCTGCTGGTTGCTTTCCTGTTAGTTATGCCCCAAATTGCCATCTTTCGCTTGTGCTTGCCTCAGTAGTTCAAGGCGATGCAGTCAACACACCACAGAAAGACTCGGAGTCGTGGCACAGAAGGCTGAAAAGATGCTTCTGAATGAAGATAATGAATGAGTATCCAACGTGCAACTTGTTCCAAAAGTCTGAACCCTCGAACTATCGATAAAAGCGTTTCGGATATCCGTATCCGTTTCCTGTTTGAAAGCAGTTTAAGGACATCCGTATCCGGTTGCAAACTCACTATCCTGCCGGATATCCAACCGGCAAACCGGATAGTTATCATCTCTGCGGCACATACAAAAATATAGAGGTAAAGTGACTGGATTACTTTAGTGAATTGATCTCTTTAATAACAAACTCCAATAACACCTAATCATGCAAATTACGGAAGGCCTCAAAACATATAGAAAATGGATAGACTATCTTTGAAAGAGACCTCATGAACCTACAATGTTTCTATAAGACTATTATTATATACGAGCAATTACATGTATATCCAGTAAATTATACAGTATGTTGAAACGAGTGATAAATCCACGATTTTTACCGTTAATTTTGAATCGTGATGCTTTATCAAAAATATATTTCAGTTTACACCTCTCAACCTCTTTCTACTTTTATTTAATGAAAATACTTTTCTAGCGTACGGCATTTGCTATGACAGCTAGTTTAACTTTCCCTACCTATTTGTTCTTATACTACCTGGAGGCATCTACAAATGAATGACACTGGTTCGCCTCCACACTCTTTTCAAACTGGATTACTATACAAATTTAATTAATCTAACTCATTAACTATATATAATAGTTGGTTTGACTAAAGTGAAATGTAAGTACATTTCTCACTCCCATTGTGTTAAAATAAAAATAACAGAAGTCCTCTAGCAAAATTGAAAAATATAAAACACTATCTAATTATCTGAAGAGAAAGTCCTCTATTGAGTAGAGTATACATCAAGAATATAAATAAGACCTTGAACAAGATGTAGTGGCGATAAATGGAAATCTCAATGTTGAATGAAATTGTATGAAACGTAAGCAAACAAAAATTGGAAGGGCGCAGTTCTACCTATTTTACAGAAAATAAGCTAACCCATATCTCTGCTTGAACAAGATCTAGTATGTTATGCAGATTCGAGGTTTGAAATCTTTACATCAATTGTAGTGATTAATCAACAAGAGAAAAATCTGAGTAGTCGTTACCCTCGAATGACTAGCGACTCCAAGCTTCCACAAGTTCAAAATTTGAACTAGGATTACAGAATATCTACCACGCTTCAGCAATTCGCACGGGGTTGCTACAATTTTTATTTCACTACAACAGTGAAACGGGCTACAAAGCTTAATTCATAAAAAAAAACAAGTCCCACAACTCGTTATTACGAAACATCAAGACCTCAGTTTTGTTGGCTTCAGTTGGTTTTAGTTTCATACATTTCTCCATATTTAAAGAAAATCTCCAAAGCCCGTCTTGGACTACGCAAAATTTGAAAAACAACAGTCTGTAGATGAAAACTTATCCTCATAAACATCGCCGGTATCGTTATTGTAAGCCAACGAAAATATTGGTATTTTGAAACGATTTATCAAAAATGCTACGGTAAATCTTGGGGTTTACAGCTTGTCCCCATTTTAACTTGGAAATCTATCCCAAGTTGTGCAGAAAGGGAGATCAAATGAAATGTCCACTACCAGGTGTAAGCCGATGGTAGAATATAAGGTATGGTGATTAGGTGATTAGGTGATTGTTCGCATCCAATGTCACTGAGATCTGTAAAATAATTCTCATCACAATCTTCATCTTTACGTAAAAAGGTACATTAATCGTGGTAAACGCTTAGTGACCAGTTTTGTAATTGAAAAGTTCGATGTTACTGTTCATGGTCAACAGTTGATATGAAAACCGACGTCCGTGTACGATCGAGATCCAACTTTTCGTTCGGTGAACATAAACATTTACAATCAATCATTTCAAAACTCAGGGAGGTATATACTCCTGAGGAAACCACGGTTGCCTTTCCTGCCTTGATGATAAGGTGAATCACTGAAAACCTCGGTGGAAATATGTTCAGAAAATCCAAATACAGGAATCGTGAAGTATGACTGTTAAATATGCTGGTCTGGGTTTGTAACTATGTTTATTCTGATAAACCTTTAGGTTTTGCTGGTATAAATGCACTTTCAATATTTTGATTGGAAACGGAACATCCCAGGAAAGCAAATGAATAAAGTAGAGTTTATCAAATCATCGGTACTAAGGTAAATTCTGCCTTCAAAATTTTTTCGATAGAGTGTCTTGGTTATCAACTACAGCTTGATAACTGTCTTGAATGGATTGAGGAGTTTTGTTTGATGCTTCGAGGAATTTGCGAGTTGTTGTTCAACAAACGATGTTTAAAATGAATCCTTGTTTAGATCCTTTTGCATCGCACTGCCGTTTCTATCAGTGTTATCAAAATTCCATTATTCTTTTAAATAATTAGTTTGACACTCTCGTCATTATCTCTAAAATTTTCGCTGAAAGCCCCTGGGTATGATTTTAGGAGGATGATAAGAATTAGTTTTTCTTTTGTTTTTCAGCTATTTTCAACCAATGGGTAATATTTATTTAACACAATTATTTCATAAACATTTAGCGGAAATTCATTGGAAGACTCCACTGATCAAATGTAGGAGTATCATGACATTACGATATAACGGAACTATCGAGCCCATGAAATCGCTGTCTTGAGAGAGTATGAAGCTGTTGTTTCTAAACGAAAATTTACTCTCCATTTCTCGTAAACCTGACATAGTTGGCTTGTACAAGCAAAGAAGGTAGTAATCTTTATAAAATTTGAAACAGAGTGACGATCTACGTCAAATTTTGACAATATGTATTGTAATCTTACACTTATTTTAAAAATAAATTGACCCAAGATTCCTGTTATTAGTACCTCTTTAAGATCTTCTCCTGTGTTTGGTCCCCTCAAAGTGTATCAAATGGATTTACTTTGAACAATTACCTTGAATGTCATATAATTATGAACACCCTGAAAATCCCAACCTGTAGCCTACTTCTGGACTGATAGCAGGTCAAACTTCCAAAGTTTTGTCACATATCAAGGTCAAACCACAATTTCCCTCCGCTATGTTTTATCCATGCTTTATATTATAAGCCTTTATTTCCAATATGTGGTCTTTTCCTAAAAGCCTTTTGATGGTAAGTTCCCAATAACCTTATTGGAATTGTACAAGAAACTTGTGATGGACTGAAACTAAGCACATAATTCTTAACCCCCCCTTTTTTTACAAAATGCACTAAAGCGTTGAAAATCAGTAGGTATCAAGTTCAAAAAGATCAATGATCGTCAATGGGGTGAAATTATTAATGAAATAGGACTAGAAAATTTTTGTGAACGATAGGAATTTATGCCTCTACATAAATTTCACGTGAATGGGATTAATCTTAAAAAAGACCCAAGTCTGAAACATATTTTTCAAAGCAAAATAGGCTTTCATTTTTCATACGAAACTTGTCTGAATTTTGAAAAGCAAATTTTGTGAAGGAAAAACTTTTACATAAATCAGTTCGTGCTTCTACTGATGTTCAGAATCAATCTTTTACTATGATGAAATCAAAATTGACAGTCAGCAATCTTGCTGAGTCCCACGTTTTGAGGTATAAACTTCTCAGCAAAAGGACTTCAACTGAAATTTCGAAGAATTTTAGATTACAAGTAAAGCGTTGAATTTTCCTTGAAAATTTTGATGTGGTAAGGATGCAACTGTAAGGTTTTGTGCTTGTTTGGTACACGAGTATAATTTCCATACATATTGTATCACCGAAAAGCACCAACGGGGCATCAAGAATGAACAGAAATAAAACTCACGATATTCGTTACCAAATCTTCTGCCAACATTGTATGTAGCCTGACCACAGTTATTCAATTAATCTCAAAATCCCGTGCATACTTGCACAATGAGCTCATTATAAGTATGGAACAAGGTTTTCTGGTGCTCGGATTATTATTTTTGTAAACTTATTCATGATGCACGCACGACGAACGAAATCCAAATCGTGCCAAACAGACGTAGAACAGAATGAAGAAATAATCTTCTTCAATACTGGAAATGGATAATAAACGAGGATTGAAGTTTTTTTTTAACATAAGATTTTTGCTAGAAGGTTTGATGCAATCAGTCGCTTCACACCAACATGAATCTTTTGGGTAGGTTTTCAGCAGTTTCCATAAGAAGAGTACCTCTCTTTAGAAAATTGTGCAATTCAATGCTTGAGTAACGAACTGTACCATCTGAACAATCAGGTTCTTTTAATGGTTTTGGTGATACGATGAGGTGGCAATCCACGGCTTCATGGTTAAAACCAGGTGACACTTTAGAGCAATACCAAAGTTCACTCTTCTGAGGCTTTAGTTCTGGATGATGTGTAAAACAGATAACAATCTTTCGTTGTAGTTATTCATTTGTGGGTACTTTGAAACCCTTCAATACTGGATGATAGAACAGTTCTACTTTTCTTGTGGTCATAGCTGTTTAAAAATAGACTCTTGTTTCTGATGAACTACCACTTCTTCGAGAGTTCGCTAATGTATACATTCTGATATCAGCTACTTGGTGAACTACAATTATTTTTAAAACATATTCTAAATTCCTATGTTTTTCTTTCCTAGAAAGGAAAGAAAAGAATTAAAGGTTGAAACTAACAGAAAAATTTGAAATTGCACATGGAAAATTAGAATACAAAAACTCGTAAACACGGTTTCTTAGAAAAAAACATATCTCCGAGATGTCTGTTTTCCCCTTCCTTAACTGGAAGACATTCCATGAGGGTAAACTTGACAGTTGGAGGTTACTTAATTGCTTTAAAACTGTATTTAGGCTAAGATTTTCACGATTAACTCCAAAAAGAGCTCTCGACGTAGCCATTTGGTGAGTAGAAAATCAAGCCAGTACTTTCTTCTGTTTATTGGGTACCCCATATTCAGTGATTTGAATGTTTAAAAAATTTGCCGTGGGCACGATTGAGGGAGTCCTCTAAGTCAGAGGCATTTCATAAATGACGTCCTTCTATTACCGGTGGTGCCGGATAATCAAACACCACATAAGTCCTTGTCGGGTGACGTTGTAGTTTTTTTCTAGAACCAGAAGGCATGATATCTAACATTGGCTGGGGGTGGCCTTGCTCCTACATCTGTTTTCGGGCCAACTTTTTGGCTGTGACTTGATTAATCTTGGGATCTTGGGGCTTATAGCCAGCACTGTTGTTTCTGAATATTTTTCTGTTATAAATTGTAAATCAAAGGCCATGTTTTTTTGCCAGTATTCTTGCTTTACCTGTAACACAAAGTTGCAAAAACAACGTTTCAGTACAATAATTTGAAAGCATAAGACTGGTATCTTAAAAACTGGACAAAGGTGAACACCATGTAGTTTATAGAGTGGTATCGCCATTCATCACCACGATAATCCACTAGTTTAAGAGAAGGTTTTCACGTTAATCAATACCTCTATCGTTCACCATCTTATTTTCGAAGACGTAACATCTTCAAAATCAATAACAATGCATCAAAAACAAAATCTTGTCTAAGAAATTTTTAGTAACTTGCTAACCATTTTATTCTAAAAACATCTGTCTTGCCCAAGGTATTGGGATTCGAAGATGACTAGACGTCCCAATATGATATATCAGATACGTGTTATACCTAGATTCAGCATTAATATCATACCAGATTAACTATAATCTAATATTTGATCAAAAACTAGTTATAATAAACTTCAAAGGCACCGCGTTAGAGATACTGAACTACAGTAGTGATAAAAAAGCAATTACATGATTCAAATTAACACAAATTGGTGTACAACCCATCAATCGGTGATCTAACTCTTAATATAACCCCAGACTTTAGCAGCTCCCAGTTCTGCCAACCAAGAGCTCGAAACTGCTTTCCAACAGGATAATTGAACAGAACAGCGTACAAATAATAAATAAGAGGTAACTAAAATATTTAAGGTCTTAAAAAGGTCTGTACACTTTTTGTCACGCTTTTACAGTCTCATAATTCATTAGCAAAGTTTCAGTCTATAATATGGACACTTTACTTAAATAAATGGGTTTTTAAAGATTGGGACTCTGTCTGAGTCAGTTGTGGTAAATTGATTAAAATCTTTGTCAACGAGTAACTGTCTTCTTGAATTGGTCTATTAAAAAGCACTTCCCACATCATTTCAATCTGCCAACGCCAATGTCTTTGTTTTATCAGACTCAGTAATAGTCCATATCGTCGAAGATTCCCTCGAAATTTCCCAGATAATTTCTGTTTATGTGTGCAGAACAGTATTCGATCTTCTTCAAAAACAGTCCAATCTAACCCTAAAGTTTGTAATCTGTCCTGCAAAACTCCAACTGGGCTTCGAGACCAAGTAAAATTAGTTGATTTGAGTATAAAGAGTGCCTGGTTCACTCTGATTTCTCTCTTTCTGGCTTGCTCTCTATCAATACAAAGTGGTGTCATTTCTCGCGGTCGTTTCACAGTCTGTTTTCTTCTCCTGGACTCAGGTTGGTTTGATTATTTGCACAAATTGCAGCCATATCAACATCTCTAGTTTGTCTAGATTTCTAAAACGCAAATACAATGCTGGACGTTTCATTTATCATACTGGCTATTAGATGTTTACTACTTGAATCATGTATGGCTCACCAAAAACATTTATACAGCGATAGACAACGGAACGACAATTAGTGAAACTTCATCTCCATAACAAACCAATCCTCAATATCTTTTACTGTGATAACCACTAAAGACTCTTTTATCCGCTATCTAGCAAGTAATCAAATCCGCTACTAGATCGATAGGGATTAATATTTACAAATTCAAGAAATGGTCGATACAATTGAAAAAGAGTCTCGAAATTGGCCATACAACTTTTGCTTGAACACTGAAAATAACACTGGGTTGCTACCTAATATTTCTAAATCTAAATGATTCTCCCGAATATGAATTTGCAACACAATTATTGGATACTGCCTCTAATCAGAACTCACACTTCTAATAGCGTATAAGGCACAAGCTGCCTGATCTGTCAATAGACCTTTTGCTTCAAAATCCGACACAATTGTTTTAACTTCAGCTTCCGTACAACAAATGTCTTGTAAACAGTTTGAGATGTTACCTGCCAACTCAAATCAGTTAATGCAGCTTCACCATCTTGATAAGCTGGATCCACTTGATCACCACTAGTCACCTTTGATTTAGGGGTCGATTAATATTTTCAACCACTCATAAGTGTTCTCATCTATCTGCATATTTACAAGAAATTCCCAAAGCCACATGACTTGCCAGCGAAAATTTTTGATATTTACATATTGAAGAAGTGAACTACACCCCGGAAATGAACACTGAAATTCTTTATGAATTTTTGCTTGAACGCTGTAAAAAATATGGGATTATTTTCTAAAATGTCCAGCTTTAAACCCTTGTCCTGCAAATGCGTCTGCAGCGTCTTTACAGGACATTGAGACCAATTAAAACCCACAGATTTAACTGCCTGTAATACGCAGTCTATCTGGTCAAACAATGAATTGTCATCTTCTGACTCAATCAATATTGCATCCAATTCAGCTTCTGTCATATCAATGCATTCCAAATAACTCTCAAACCAATCCTCAGAACGTGAACTCAATACATCACTTTCTGCGATAAACTTCGAATAGTTCAGGATCTGTCTTCAAATATTCAGATTCCAAACCCACAACTTTTAGTTTTTCATCCAAGACTACTTCCGGATCTTGAACCCAATCAAAGCGCAAGTTACGAAGGGCTTCAGAACACTTTACATGTGCATCAGTCATTTGTACCGTTACGTACTATATTATCTCTCATTCCTACGACAATTAAAATAAGCAATTGTAAATTTTCAAGATCAAACATTACAACGATAGAGTGTGGGGTTGAAAGAACATCCAAAATACATTCGCCACAAGTATCAACAGTCCTATATCACAACTCAATCCATAACTTAGACCGAAAACAATATAAGGCTATTCAAAACACCAAAAAATTTTTTTAAAAATACACTGTAAAGCCACAACTATTCTGATTATCCTTAGGAACATATAAAAGGTGTAACAGTGATTCTAATAACCCATAACATCCTTCTCCTGGTCTTGTTTTAAATAACACCTCCGAAATAGTATTAATTTTCTATTGGAAATAACTTTGATTTATTAGTTCAATGAATGTGTGATATTTATGAAACTCACCTACTTGAAATTTTCTACCAAGACGATGCGTAAGCTTACTAAACAAAATAGAATTTTCTTCAAAAACGTCCAGTTGAAACGCAAAGATCGTATTGCTTTAGAGCATCTATCGACATTTTTACTACTAGTTACTACTTCTTATACCTACAAAGATCTGTAAAACCAAATAGAAATTCACAAACTTACCACTTGTTTCCGTTTTATTACAAACCTTTCTAATAGAAGTCTGTTCTAGTGACTTTGTACTCCACATGTAACTCACGCCTATTTTGTTTCTGCTTTCAGCATACAAGATTCTGTTCTGTCTAGGTTTCCTATTTTCTGTGCTAACACACATCTCGCAGGGTATGGTAGGTTATTAGGAAAAGACACGTAAAGTTTTGAGTGGCTTCACTCTCTCACCCATAAAAGAAAAAGCCGAACGATGTGGCACCAATTTGTAGCAGTGATGTTTGCCCGCAATTTAGAACAGTTCCTCGAGAGCACTGGTTAATTTATAATAGGAACGTGTCCTAGGTGCGCCTGAAATTACAATAAAGAAAGTCAGACCCGCCCTTTATCATTCGACTTTACACTCAGTTTTATCATGAGACAAATTTGTATTCACTCATGGTTTTATTAATATAACTTTAAGCATTGAGCTATTAATCTGTAATACATCAGAAAATATTTGGAAACAACAGGGGTTAATACGAGTTCAATTCTTTAATGGAGGAAGAGAGTAAACCATACTGTCAGAAGTTTTAACGGGGCTCAGTCTAACTGTAGATTGTATAATAAGTTTCCAGTGGGAAACTTCTTCTCAGCCAGTGGGCTAAGGTGCAGGTTAGGCAGTGGCCTAGAGTCTCGCAGTGGCTAGACTTGTTACAACTCACGCAGTGGTCCGAGGAAAACTGACTGAAGCTGTAACTCATGCCTTCGCCGCATGACGTCACTGTCGAAATTTCCATGCTTCTACGAAATCTCATTGGCTAATTTTTGTGCGTCGCGTGACGTCGTGAATTTCCGAAGAACTACGTCGCTCGCTGCGTCGTAGCGACTCTAGTGGTCTTATTCAGCGCTTCGCCGAAGTCCAAAACCGTTTTGCAATGCTTTTCGTTTTTATCTGTTTAAATCGGGAATTTTGCTTATAAATTTGTATGGAATGTTAATGTAAATGGTTTCTATAATATTTTGAGTTACTCTCTTCCTAAGTGTGACTTGCAATTAATATGCAGAGTATAAGTACACACTAGTTTGAATAATTACACATTACCATGTCCTTGTAGACTTAGTGTTTTTAGTCGTTACTTTTTTCCAGTTTCATTCTCTTGGAATTCAGTGCATTTCTTGGTAAGACTTTGGTGTTCCAATATTCTTCCCAATCACTGCTATTCAATGAGACCATCGACAAGCTTCTGGGGCGATTTCTTGACTTGTTTTTAAAGTAGTTGAAAACTTCAGTTAGTTGTATTCCAGAATCAAGAGACGCTTCATGTTGATGATGCAACGCTAACTCAACGAATGACTTCGAGGGCTGGATTTGCCCCGCAGGCCATAGTTTGGAGACCCCTGGACTAGACAATTGTCAGTTCGTGTCATTCCTTTGCTGTATTTGAATTTTCGTTTGATGTAGCCTATTTACACAAGAATGTGTGCCAAAATTTGTAGATCCCTTCTTGTGATGAACATTTCGAAAAGCAGACAAGCGTCTGCAATTAAGCTTTTGGTCTAGGGTCAGGTTTAGCATTTAGGGTTAAGGTTTTGTGTTGGTGTTGAGGGTTGCCTGTGAAAGGCGGAGCTTGGTTGCAGAGGTTTGATGACGTAACCGGAATCGTTAAAACCGATATTTTTCGTTGAGCAATGAGAAGTAAACGGTAGCAAAAATAATTTTACTGCAAAAGGTGATGTTACACTACAATAAAAAAAGTGTATTTTGAAGTTTTATTTTTTTTGGTTATCTGAGTTTCACAACGGTTCGGGGACAAAAAATAGGTTACATCAGTTGTGGATGTATAAAATTTTTAAACATCGCAAACTTCCATGTTTGGGGGAAACGCATATTAAGTTGCAATGATACAACATTTTTCCTTTTTTTGATTTTGCAACGCAACTTTTCGCACTCCGGTTACATCATCAAACCTCCGCAACCAAGCTCCGCTATTTACGGAGCCTCGCCTTTAGGGTAATCATTTAGGGTTGGGGTTCAGTGTTAGTGTCTAAGGTTAGTGTTGAGGGTTAGGGTTTACGGTTAATTTTTAATGGTTAAGATTAAGGTTTGAGGGCATATAGGGTAAAAAAATTAATAGTCACCTAAATCCTTTAATCTGAGAAGCAACTGACTTGTAAAGAATAGGTCATGTATTTTGCAGAGGTCAACCATTTGGTTTGATACGTTTTTTTAGTCTTTTTAAAGCAAAAACCGGATACGGTCATTTAAACACTGCCAAAAGTTTATAGCATTCACTTTGGAGTTTAAGCAGGAGTCGAGTCCAAAACCTGAAAATGTTTGAGTGTATTCAGCCGAAGCAGGAGTGGAGTGGGAGTCAAAAATTTCAGACTCCGTACACTTCTGTTGGTCGACTTCAGCGTGGTGTATATTTGATAAGCAGCATCTATTTTGCCTCATGAGACAAAAACAGTTCTGAAGTTATTTTGTCAGTAGCTGCACACACTTGTTTGAAGTCATTACGTGACAAGTTTGGAATGTATGACCTACATAGTAATGTGTAATTTCAATGTGGGCAAGCTTTTAGTGGCTGTTCGTGTACGTTGTGTAAAGAATAGGCTAAGCCATAACTTTAAACCTCAACATGTTGTGTCTCTCTGTATTGAGCTGGTCATGTGACCATTGCAACCATTTGTGTTATATTGAAGGCAAAATAGCCACGACATGTATTTTGTCTCATGAGGCAAAATAGACAGTATCTTTTCAATATGAGTTACTGGGAAGTTTTTGGAGTGCTAACAGGAGTCGGAGTTCATGTTTCAAAATTTTGCGGAGTAGGAGCAAGAGCAGGAATCTTGAAAGCGTTAAGCTGGAGTGGAGTGGGAGTCTACAAAAGGTGACTCCGCTTATCTCTGCTCCCTACGCTGATGATACATCCGTGCAGTGGAGGTACTACCCTACACTGGTGGTACTAACGCCACTGACCCTTACTCATTATATGTGGTTAGTTCACTACTCTTGCTTAACAGTATTATTGCCTACCACTTGCCCATTTTGTTTTACCTAATGTAAAGTAGCTGCTGAAGTAGAAATACAAGTTTTTACAACCAAACAACTACAAAGTATAATACAGTAACACAGAAAACAATCAAGCCAAATAATTGGAAAAATCAGGCACAAGGTTCACACAAAAACAGAGCATGCAGGATAAACATGGTGACAAAAATATTCACAGAAACATGAGCTGAAAAATATATGAAGGTCAGAGAATAATACAATTAAAAATAGAGTATATAGAATAAATGTTTTATAGTACATACACTATACATCAAGGTAACACAGATGATGGTGGGCAAGCAATGGTGAAGAGTTGAGGCATGTACAGATGGGCAGTTGATGCAAGCGCATAGGTGGAAGTGAACATCAATAAGGGTTGTGAGGCAAAGAGCAATGGAATTAGAAACACATCATTTCATTGCAACAACAAGTATCAAAGGCAGAAAACAATGTTTATACATATAAATAGTGAAGAAATATAATTTTACCCACGGACCATAATGGGATGAGTTCCAGATGAGTTATTTCCAACCAGATGCATAGTGGTACCAAATGATGTTGAAGAGACAATGGCATGGACATATTACAGTAATATTAGCAGGAAACATTAATCCAGTAAGTGTTGGGTACATGAAAAACAAAATATGTTTAGTAATTGAAAGCATTTAGTTCTAAGGTAGAGATTCACAAAAAGTCATGACTTATGTGAACTAGCTAGTAGCCACATATTTCACAGATATAACTGGTGTCATGTCATTGACATTGCACCTCAGCTTGATATGATTGCGGGCCTAGGAATTCACCTGAAGTCAATGTCTGTGAGTTCCTAGAGGTGGACATCACTTCGTTTGCCTCCAAGTCCTCGTATTGCAGCAAGGGTACTCCTCAAAGGGGCGAATCTGAGCAATTTCCTTATGTATGTCATGACAGATGCATGTGGCTCCTGCGTTTTTCAGCTATTTTTTCTGCCAGTTTTTTGTTGACTCTGTTGCATTCTGGTGCCAGTTCCTCTAATAGTTCAGCACGGCTATTTCAGCATTTAGCATTCTTCTCTTGTATTCTGTGTTTCGTGTGTCTGGTATATTGTTGGTCTGAGGGGTTGCAATCAAGATTAAGTTTTTGATTGTAACTTTTGTCTGTTAGTTTAGCAGTGATCTGAGTGGAGTATTCATATTCTGCCTTGGCAGTTTCCTGAGGATTTCTCAGACCTAGCCCAACATGCCTGAGAGAAAGAGCTAGTATTTGTCTTTCTGCATCACTTGCCTCATGTCCTATGAGAGCAGGAATCAATTGATCTCTGATGATGTTTTCCAGTGGTTCAAATAATTAACTCAATATCCAGTACTGTTCTTTGGAAATGGGTCCATCTGGAGCATCATCCTTTGGTGAATGCTGAGTATGTTGCTTGAGGATCGTCTTGTGCATAATTTGAAAGTAACTGAAGGTGTTTTACCTAATCCTCAACCTTGTTTTTAAATGTATTGTTGCCTGAATGGTTCTGTCCCAATTACTGACCCAAGGAAGCATTCACCTTGGTCTGTGATTTTGATTCTATCATCTAGAGTTTTTGTGCAGATTGCATTGAACTATTATATATCTTTTTTTAAGAGGATGACCTTTGCAGGTTTTGGGCAATGCCAGAAGTAGCTGTTGAAGTGTTATTTTGCTTGACTGACTCACAAATTGCGCATTGTTTTTCTTTGTTTGGTCTACATATCTTATCATGGCTGCTGCCCATGATTAATGAAATGAACTTGTGAATTTCATTTAAAATGTGATACCAGTTAGAAAGTTGATCAGAATTTCTGCTTATGGATCATCCATAAGCATCTTAAGGTAGTTTTTGCATTAAAAGTTCAATTTTGAATTTGCAATAAGTTCATTTATTATATTAGTATTAAACGTTCTTTATAAATTTTTAGAGTAATTTAAGCGTGTGTATCAGCCATGATATGCAGTAAGTGCAAATGCATGATTTAACATGTAATTCCCTGAAACACAGTTTTTTTTTCTAAATACAGATTATCAAAATTAATGCATGCAAACTATGAAAAATAGCACATTTTTGCAACAGTTTTATCTGGCATACAGTAGTGCAACACATAGGGATTAGGGAAGCCATTTTTAGGACACCTATTTTGGTTTTGTGGGCCACAATATGCCAATGGCTAGTTTTGAAACTTTTGAAAAAAGATATTCCAGTTAAATGATTTTTGATTTCTTGTAGTTATTACAATTTTTGCTCTTTTTAATTTAGTGACCAGTTAAGTAGTGCAGCGGAGTGAACACACATCTGGATTCACTTCCTAAGTTGAATCTTATTGAAGACTTGAAAAATGATGCTGCAGCTTTCCAGCCTCATGCTTAGTGCTAGTGGATGTGTTTAGGGAAAAATTCAGTAAACATTTGGTTATATTAGGTGAACATTCAAAAAAGATCTTGTTTGTATGAATAGTTCATTTGGCTTCCCATTCAATTTATATAAAGCTTCTCAGCCGCAATCATATTTCATAATATTTTTTCAGTAGCCTTTGAACCATGTTAACAGTAAGATTTGCCTAGGATAAAAACTATTGCAAGGTAACGTTGGGAATCATACTTCCGACAATTGCAAATAATATGTGTGGTGTGCCAAATTTTTGCTGGTGTAAGCTGAACTGCTTGCCCCAGTGGTTGCAAAATGCAGATTCAAAATCGATTGTGTGCTTCAATAGTGTTACTGTGCAGAAAAACAGATGACCTGGTGCAAGTTTTGGTAAAGTAGGACTTAATTTTTAATTTATTAGTTTCTTGGTACAAATGGAATGTATGAAGCTTTAATCCATTGGACTTTGATTTAAACTTTTGTAATCAAGGTTTCCATGTTTGGAAAAGACCAGAATGATAGAATGTTTGAGAAGATGAAGACTACAATTATTTTTTCAGTCTACCGTAAAAAGTTATTTATGGCCAAACAACACCTTTGCAATGTGCTTCAATTAACAACAGTAGGTTTAATCATGTTTTGCCTATAGAAATTTGCAAATAAACTTTGCAACTAGTACATTGGCTACTGCATACAGCTTACCATCACATTACCAAGCTGTGTGGTTAAGAAATATCACCATTGAAAAATGCAAATTAGTTGCAGGGTGAAAAACTCACTAGCATGAAACGACTTCAGTCCATCTAAGAAAAAAAGCTTTTTAAAAATCCTATTTTAGGTTTCAAGTTTTTTGAATAATTGTCTATACATACTTCATCACAAAAAATATTTTTTTGAAAAGCCATTTTAGACACAGGTTTTTGGACATGTTTTGTATGGCAACTAAATTTTTTGAAAAGTGGCTATATTTTTTTCTGACATTATCTATTTACTGAATAAAATATCATTTTTTTCTGAATAAAATTGCTTATGCTTCTAATATTATAATATTACACTAAAAATATCATCATATTTGAAGTCAGCATGTCCTAAGTGGTGGAATTGTTCTGTTCATCACATCTCATCTCTAACATCAATTGATCAAAACATACAGCATCTTGTTTTTAGGAGCACTCCATGCCACCTAGTGGTGACCAAAACTTTAAACACCCATATCTCAGAAACCGCTGGACCAAATTGAATATTTTGTTTCTTAGATTTTTGCAGCAAGTCACATATCCGAAGTAGTGAAAATCTGAGAGTATGGGTTACTCTTTTGTTGAATTATAATGGAATGCCCCACTAGACTTTTACTAACTGTGGCCATGAAGAGTGCTGTTGAAGCATGAAACCTACTGTTATGGAAAAACTGACTGGTTTTGGATTCGCTTTGTAAAAGCTGTGCATCACTTTCAGGTATTAAGCACCAGCATTGGGATTTTACAACTAAATTACAAATCTCATCATTGGATTTTCTGTGATTTCTACTGATTAATCCCAGGATTTTTCGGGTTTGTCAAAGTTAAAAAGGTACACACATTAGCTGCAGTAACCACATTTATTTCTATAAAATTGACACATAAGCAGTAGTGAATCAACAATGTTGTCATTAAGGTGGCTCATAATTTTATTTCAAAATGGCAATAGCCGCAAAAGTACGTTCAGCATGAAATGATGTGTAGTTGGTCTCAACTGTTTGTATAGTTGGTCTGAAACATATACAGGCAAAAATTATTTTTCCCACTGAAGCTAAACCTACCATTCGCAGAGAAATTTTGTGGCAATTTGTGTGATTGACAGTCAACCAAACAGTAAACAAATTTTCCATATAGTGATTTCACTGAGGTGGTTGAAACAAACCAGATAAGAGTGGTGGCAGGGACCCAATGGCCTTATTCCAGCACTACAGTGATTCATGACATTTTAAATAAACCACTTATTTATGGTTCTTACACTGTTGCTTTTGTAGAACAACTCAGCTTTGACTCTCTGGATACATCTGAAGATAAGTGGCTTAACAAACTAAACGCACCAACATTCAAATCATGATGATGCCTATTTTTCCCAGATGTTTCATATTTTTGTTTACCGACTTTTGTGTCTGCCATTTCAATGTTTACCTTTGAAAACCACTCCCTAGAATAGGTCAGTCTACCTTTCTACCTCAAGGCTAACTTCTAGCTAGTTCATTCCACTGTCTGCTATGATTGAGTCACCACTGTGTTGGTGTTGCTCTGTTCTGCATCAGATAGTTTTTCAGCTTCAGTTTTACCAGATTTATGAAAACTGCCTATTTTCTAGGTATTTTGCACTACAGCTTGTGTTGTGATTTATACAGTTAAGTCTAGAGTTAGTTTGCTTTCTCTGCTTGTTAGTCCTTAGGCATTTCATTTGTAAGCTTTTGCTTGTATATTTCAACACAGAGGATGTGCATAGTTACATTAAATCAATTTCCTATCAAAAAATGAAATGATTGATGTGACTGCTTCACCTTTGTGGAGATTAGTTACTTGAATATACACTAGATACGTGGAAGTCTGAATCATCGATAAGTCATGAATGCGGAGGCTATTCAGTTGATTTCTAGAAAGTTTGCAGCAAACCTAGAGCTTTTAATCTTACCACATTACTGTAACAACCATGTTCTGTTGTTTTAATGCATTTGAGTTTATCATTCGTGTTTCTGTCCATAGTATAATAAAGCTTACATCCTAATGCTTGATATAAACTCTTAAATATTTTGAGTTTGTCAGGGTGAATTTAATGTGATTTATTTATATGATTGTCTGCGCATTATCAGTTGTCGAATTCATTTGACATTGCTCTTTGGCATTACTATTAAAGCCAGTCAGATGTTTTATATTTGTATTTCTGTGGTGACAGAAACTATCATTAAAGTCTGCATTTCAGTAGGTTGAAACATCCATGTTGATCTTACACATTTTTCCTTATGCTTGTGATGTATGACATGTCTGACTTTGGTTTTTCTTACTAAGTAGCAAAAGAGATCTGACAAAATAAAGTTCACCTTAACTGACCAGGGATACATTTTGAACTATTTATATACATTTGGTATGTTATGCAGTTCACATGTGCTATTTGTCTGCTAAGTGGAGCAGATCTGCATTTGGAAGGTGACATTTTTTAAATATTTTACTAGACTTGTGGCTGCAATCTGCAAAATGGATGTTGGAGAATTACTGTCTTTTAAGCCTGCTGTTGCTGCAAAGAGAGATTTAGAAGCTCGCTCAAGCTCAGAAGAAATGCCAAGAAAAATGCCCAGACAAAAAATATCTTCAGGGCACTCAAGGCTTCAGGAAAGGAGTATGGAGTCTGATTTGGATACATTTTTTGGTAAAGCTCGACAGAAAGGAAGTTCTAACGAACGACACACCAAACCTTCCCGCCATCAACCAGAGACAGTTTCTGAAAGGATGTCTAATGTTCCTGGAGTTCGCGTTGCACAAGAGAATTCTGACAACAATAGTGAAACAGCAGAGGAGCGCCAGATGAAACTTTTGGAGATGTGGGAAGAAAAGTTGCAGAAAACTGGTGACAATGTTAATATTGAGGAGTATGATGATCAAAAAGTTAAAAAACTGATACTTTCGTTTGAAAAAAAGGTTTTCAAAAATCAAGAAATGCGTATCAAGTTTCCCGACAATCCAGAAAAGTTCATGGATTCCGAATTAGACTTAAATGATGTAATAGTTGAAATGAAAAGCCTTGCTACCATGCCAGAGCAGTATCACTTTCTGGTGGAACTGAGATCGGTCAGTTCCATGTTGACGTTGCTCAATCATGCTAACACCGACATTGCCATTGCAGTTGTAGATTTGCTTCAGGAGTTGACAGACGTGGACACTTTGACTGAGAATGAGGAGGGTGCTGAAGTACTGATTGATGCTCTAATGGAAGAGCAAGCTTGTGCCCTCCTGGTACAGAACTTGGAAAGACTAGACGAATCCGTTAAGGAAGAAGCCAACGGTGTGCACAATTCGCTTGCTGTTATCGAGAACGTTTTAGAACTGAAAGCTGATCTTGCTCCTACCCTTGCCCAACAAGGTCTACTTGCGTGGATTTTGAAAAGAATCAAGGCGAAGATGCCTTTTGACGCAAATAAGTTGTACTGCTCAGAAATACTCTCCATACTTTTACAAGACCATGACGAAACACGTCAACAAATGGGAGATATGGACGGAATTGATATATTGTTGCAGCAATTGGCTGCTTTTAAAAAACACGACCCGAATGGATCAGAAGAGGTCGAGTTCATGGAGAATCTGTTTAATTGCTTGTGCTCTTCTCTTCTTTTCGCTTCGAATCGTGACAAGTTTTTGAATGGTGAGGGCCTTCAACTCATGAACCTCATGCTGAGAGAGAAAAAAATGTCACGAAACAGCGCGCTGAAGGTACTCGACCACGCTATGAGTGGGCCCGAAGGAAGCAGCAACTGTTCTAGATTTGTCGACATCCTCGGTCTGCGTACACTGTTTCCCTTGTTTATGAGACCGCCGAAAAAGAATAAAAAGGTGGGAACTTCGAAAAAGGATTACGAGGAACATGTAGTTTCAATTACAGCCTCGATGCTGCACAATTTGAAAGGATCGCAGCGGCAGCGTTTGATTGCCAAGTTTTCTGAAAATGACTACGCAAAAGTTGATCGTTTGCTGGAATTGCACTTCAAATACTATGAGCGCGTGCAGAAGTTCGACAGTCGCTTGGATGTGGAAAAGGCCAGGCTGCAAAACCAAGGAGACGATGTCGACGACATGGACGAAGAGTTTTACTTGCGCCGACTGGAAGCCGGTCTTTTCACCTTGCAGCAAACCGATTATATTATAGTCGACATATGCGCCTCGGGCAGCCAGCAAATCAAGCAACGTGTCCTGCAGATCCTTAATTTGCGGGGGGGTTCGGTCAAAAGCATCCGAAATGTTATTAGAGAGTATGCGGGAAACATGGGAGACGATAATAATTCCGCTGAAACAGACCAGCAACGAATCATGGCTTTAGCTGACAAGTTCTGAACTCGCATCTACTCCTTGCGGATGCTGCCCCAGTGTTGCGGTACGCGTGTGGCGACTTACCGTGATGAAACACTTCAGGGTTGGAGGATCGGCATAATTCCATTTGTGGGGCTGTTGTCGATGAAGTGTGTTTAAGGTCACGTCGCATTCAGCATGTATACATGATGAGCAATTTTCCTTTTTTCCCTGTTACGTTGGCAACGTTTCGTGCTGCTGTGCTGGAAACGTTTCGTGCTGAAACAAATCTTTTCATGCTAGGCAGTGATTGTCATTTGTCATTTCAAAAATAGGTTAGCATTTTGTGTACTTATGCGGTGATGACGCATCACGCGAAAACATTTTAAATGGTGTTCAAATTCGTCGGTTCGATAGACCAGTTTGCTACTGTTTAACAAATAAGCTTCACTGGTAGAGAGCAGTGTACCTTCGCGATTTTTTTAACACTCTCCAAAGTTACTTTCTGTCAGTGATGTACTTGAGACTTCGCGAATGAGACTAGTTAAAACTTCGGGACCAAAACTTGGTCAAAGAAACCGAGATCTGAATCTTCAAGACTTTGAAATGTTCTTGTGAGAGCTGATAACGCATTTCCATATCCAGTGCTTGGCAAAATTTGGGTGTTTTTCATATTTTTATGAGGACAGGACACCACACGTAGCTTTACATTTAAACAACTCGTTTACTGAGCCTTGTTTTAATGAGAGAAATAGTCATATACAATACAGTAGTTTCAACAGTCTCGTACTCAGTTTTGAAAATTTCGCGACACATTTGGCAAGCATTGCTCATCTCGCAAGGCGCCTTTTCTAACACAGAAAGCGCCTTTTTTGAAGTATTGTGTCGTTTCTATACGTGAAAAGATAAATACAGAATGTATAAATTGTGAGTTGTTTCAATACATACTGTGAAAATTTGATTTATTTGAAAACAAAATAGTGAAGCTAGTAGGTTGCACAATGATAACAAAATTTTTGAAACACCCTGTGGCTGTGGCAGATTTGTCCTAACTGCTCAACATGTCAGACAGTTTTGTTAACCTTTGATTACAAACGCCATTTGCAATAATGCTCTATGTAAATTTTGTTATCGGTTTCGTAAATGTAAGCAATATATCTGATTAGTTTGAAAGGTTGTGGAGCATATCGGAAGATGTGTTCACTTGTGTATGTATTGGCACAAGATTCGTTAAGTTCAACTGCAGATCGGTGCAGAAATGTTTTTATGTGATTTGCGTATTTCACTCAAACTCGCGGCATGTAAAATTGAACCTACATATATCTTTTATAAGTTCATATCAGGGTTGCGGAGTACGAAGTGAAATGGCCGACTCCACCCTTTCCAAATTTCCGACTTCTTAGCACAACATGAATGGATATTGGCTGTCAACAATTTAGTAGCAACTAGCAATCAATGGAAATCGTGGCACAAGGCAAGAATTCTCTGTTTCAATAAAAATTTTAAAAGAAATTGTTCAATTGCACCATTTCAGCAGGCACGAGTTAGGATTCCCAACTTAGGAACTGCGATGCAAAAAATGATTCAATTGGGCTTCCGGAGTTGGATAAAAAATCCGACTCCATCCAAACACATCCGACTCCGCAACCCTGTTTCGCATCTTCTGCACCGATATGTTATGCACGTTCACGTTTATGTACCGATTTGTTGTGCAAGTTGACAAATTTGTACTGATATGTTGCGCAGATTTGCATACCTGCGCTGGTTTAAAGAAAAAATGTAACCTATGTGAACGGAAAAAAAGTTTTGAGGTTGATACGGCGGAAGGTTAAACCAGTGGCGTAGCCAACCCAAAATTAGGGGGATTTTTGATTTTAGGGGAGCAACAGTATTTTGTTTGGGATACTGCCTCTCAAAGCACAAAATCTCTACACATTCTAAATTTTGGGGGGTCCGTGGTCCCCTGGGCCCCCGTGGCTACGCCTATGGTTAAAACGTGGATAGTTCAGATTTTGAGGCCAAAGTCGCCAAAAACATGTTTTCAGGGAACACTGAACAGTGAAAATGCATGGTAAACTTTGTGTATTGTATTTCACTTCAGCATCCCTCGTCATTGTGCAGCATATAGAATAACTGGCAACTTCTCCCCCAAACGTCTGTGGCACCCCTCTGATATAAATGCTCCTCTTTCTGGTGTCTGTCGAAGTAGAAACAGACAAAAATACTCTACAGTAAGCAATGGTTTACACCTCACTGAAAGTCAGGATTTACATGCCGGACTTCTACCCAGCCACTTGTCGGCTAGGATCAACAATGTTATTTGTTCGTATATTTCTCTTCCACGTGAGAACTTCTCACCCAACCTTACTAAGATCAGGCAAACGCGGTCGCCTTCGCTAGCACAGTTCTCTACTTGCGGCTGGACTGTGCAAAATTGATTTGTTTTTGTTACAAGTTCAATTTTAATGTCTGATGCCAGCCTTGAAAGGAAAAGCTGTAGTGAAAACAGGAATGCAATAAATATGGAAAACTTATGATTGACGCAAGATTTCAGAAGCCTGCAAAGCGAAAAACTAGTTTCAGTTCTGCTGCCAATGCAGTCCGTGAGTCCGCAGTAGATCTGCATCGTAGTACTGCAACACAAAGATAAGTGGATGAGTTTCTTGTCTGAACTAATACCGCTGATTGAACCATGATGCATCGTGTGACAAGCTAAAGCAACGTATGTACGTTGGCAAACAATTTTCCGCCATAGGCGTAGCCAGAGGTGGCCAAAGGGGCCATGCCCTCCCAAATTTTTAGAAAATATAGTCATTTTGTGCTTTGAGAGGCGTTTTTCCAAATAAATTCCCCTAAAATTAAATATATGCCCTCCAAATGTTTGGGCTGGCTACGCCACTGTTTTCCGCTATCTGATAAAAATCCATTGAGCGTGCTCGAATTATGACCCAACAATGCTATTGTGCAACACTTCACTCCCTGAACGGGGACAACGCAGCGTAGTATTTGAATCACACCTCAAGAAACCATAGTACTACAGCAGTTAGCTCTAACACAAACTTCGGCAAAATACCAGCTATCCACAGCTTGGTGGAATGAATATAATTGGCTTCACACGGTCATGACCATGTTTGATGAATGGTTCACTATTTGGGGGGTGACAGCGCCTTTCGTCCAGGTGTGTAGCCAGGTTTTTGGGGGAAAAATACATTTTTAGGGGGAAGGATTTTTGCTTTTATGGTATGTTTAGAACAAATTTTTCTAGGCACAACAAAATTTGGGGGCAGTGGCCCCAAATTTCCGTAAGTACTGTAGGGTTAAGCTTTTACTAAATCATGTTTCAGCCATCCAGTGTAGTCAGGTTAAGAAACGCTAATCACCGTCAGTAGCGGTTATCCAGTGAAATTTCAATTATTGGACGCATCACCCTGACTTATTTAACCAAATAGATTCCAACTGTTACGCACCATAACTGACATGATGGCGTTTGCGAATGTCGGAGGCTTGTTGCATAGGCGTAGGCAAGGGGTGCAGAGGGTACATGGCCCCCCAAATTTTTAGAAAACAGTCATTTTGTGCTTTGAGAGGCGTTTTTCCAAACAAAATAGTGCTTTTCGCCTAAAATCAAACATTTTGCCCCCCCCCCCAATTTTTTTGGCCTCTCCCAAATTTTTGGGCTGGCTACGCCACTGGCTTGTTGTGCATGTGGAGCTTCGTCGATTGTTACAATACCACATTGTAACAACAGGTCTGTAACAAAGTTTTGAGGCCTATGCTAAATTTTTTGTTTGTATGAATGCTGTAACGTCTGTAACAACAAACTTTAGCCTGGCGGCAAGCTTGAAAAACGCGAAACTAGTATCCCTGTGAAATAAACTATGATCGATTTACTTGCCGCCATCTTTGTTGCTTATAACTAACGCCTGTGACATGTGTAGATAATATTGCAAAGAACACGGTGTTCAAATGAACTTGGTATCCATCTGAAACATTGGTGTGATGCAAAAAAATTGTCCCTGTCTATGCCAAATGTACAACGGGAAAAAGCCTTTTGGGGGGAGGGGTGCTGGGATGGACCTTGCCAAGTGTAGTTACACGTAACTCGCCGTCACGGCAAGATGTAGGCTTTACCACACTTTAATCAGAATGCGCACGTAAAAGCAGTAAGCATGAACACAACGGCAGCGATCATGAAATGATGCGCACCTGTCGACAAGTAAGTAGAAAATGACGACGTTCAGAATAACCGGCCACAGTTACGTAGTAAGCAATCAGGCAAACAGACGAGTTTGCTCGAGGGTCCAATTACATTTTACAAGCGAAGCAAGGCATCATCTCACCACAATCTTCCCCCTGAAAACATGATCACCGATAAGGGACAACTCCATATCTCTCAACAGGTTTCCGTTGACGCGAGGGTCTGCGGGGCTGAGCTGGGGGGACGCCTCAGTAACACTTGGCGCAGGGCCAGCTTCACTCTCGCTGACGTCGCTCGCCCTAACGTTGTAGACGTTTTGATCATCATAAGTTCTGCGTAAAGGCGTTTCGGAAAATGCTTCGGCCTGCTCTGGAGGTAGAACAGGTGGGCGATCGTAAGGATCTCGGCTGGTGGCAAACTGTGTGTCAAAAGCAGGCCCCTGGCTCAACATCAGGCGAGGAACCAGACGCCGCTCCCCCAACAGGTGCGACGTCCGCCAAGGGCACGGTCGTTTCTCTTCCAGACGGGAACCGAACATGCGTATACTGCTGAGTTGCATGTACTGTACAAGTTCCACCTCTTCCAGCACTGGGTCGTATTTCGAAGAGCGCTCATGGCGTCTAAGATATACGGGACCTGGAGTACTTAACCAAGTAGGAACGGAAATTCTAAATCTAGAGCGACGTCTAAAGTTAAAAAACGCTCGTGTGAAGTTTCATTGGTGGCACGGCAAAGCAATGCAATGCATCAGCTAAGACAGTTTGCCACCGTGCAATATCTAAGTTACCAGATTTCAGAGCAAGTTTTACAGCAGACCAAATAATGCCACATTGTATCTTTCACACTGGTCGTTGCCAGGTGCACTGTAGGCTGAAGTTCGGCTACAAGCGACGCCGCGCTCAAGCAAAAACGTGATCAGTCCTTGCAAAAGAAAAGCAGAACCTCTACCGGAGTGAATGTAGGCCGGCATACCAAACCCTGGGTGGATGGAAGAGCAGGCAAATTTTTGGGGGTGCGAAAGATTTTTGCCTGAATTTCCCCAAACTTGTCCGAAAAGTTTATGTGCGCCTTTTGCCGATAAATTTTCTCCCACAAACAACATGAAGACCTGTTTTTGGTGTGACCTAAAAAAGGTCTTAGCTGGTGTGTTTCTGTAAAGGTTAGGCGCCATTTTTTGAAGTCAAACAACGTTGGGCGCCATTTTTGCGCGGATTTTTAGGGATTTCACCCAGATTTTGAGAGGTTTTGCTCAAACTTTCAGGAATTTTGCCCAAATTTTCAACAAATCAAAACTTTTGGGGGTGCGCTTGCACCCCCAACTCCTACACCACTGTACCAAACATTACAGACAATTGCGTCAAACGCGCGATCACAGACTGTGCATTGACGTTGGAGCAAGGAAAGGCGAAAGGAAACAACATTCCAAAACATTGGAAAAACAAAGGAGGCTATTTCAATTAAATATGTATTTTGTTCATATTTTGATAAAATTTTATGCTTATTCTAATAATTCAAACTTTGTAATTCATTTAGAACTCTGTTAACTCAATCTTTAGATATCCATGCTCACTAAAACAAACGTTTACTGAGTGTAAAATTTTCTCAGAAGGATAGCACTATGCAGCTGTTGCCGTAACACTGGGGATTTTGTTTGAGATGTAGAAAGGGCGAAGCGTTTTGTGTATGTCCATTTGCGCTGCATCATCAACAACGTGAAAAGGATAAGCAAAATGTCGACTTTGCCCCTCCTGGAAAAATTTCTGTGAACACCCATGTTGATACGGTTTAATTCGTGTTGTCAGTTAACGTTTCAAGTAACTCGATATCCGCCGACTTTTCTTTTTATTATTACGTTTATTCTGTTTTAAGTCAGCTATTAAGAACTGTACCAAATAACGGCGATTCACATAAAAGTATAGCATGTACCAAAAACTTGTATCTTGGAAGTAAATAGTACCAGAATTGGTAATAATATACCAGTTGACATTGTTTATTGTGCAAGGTTTTCACTCCCACACGTAAACCGCTAGACTTCAAGCATGCATCGCAGTAACAAAGAACACACAAATACATGAAAGTACACGAGGATATATACGTGGCGTATATACCAACTTCGGCAGTCCTGCCTTATAACACCATGATTTATTATGCTAAGCTAAAATCTAATTACTTTTACCATTGTTGAGAGACTTGACACCACTTAACAAGTTCACAACTTTCTTCGGAGTTGTCTGCAGGGCCGATGTTCAAATGACGTGGATGCCGCACCGGAAACCAAAATAAGGTAAGCGGATGGAATACCTCAGCTTTTTAGACCTTGGAGTAATAACTTGTTAGTGAGTGTCGGCCAGACCACACGCCAAAGAAATCAACTACTTTTATGTCAACGAAGCAATTTCAATGAGTGAGCACAGAGCGCCTACTTATTACTGTAGTTCCAAGTGACGACGGTATCTTTTACAGCGTATTGTGTATTGTTCACATATTACACTTTTTTACCGACTTATGGATTTGGGACCCCACATGTTGGGGGCCCCTGGCTGTAGCCCAGTCAGCCCCCCTTAATCCGCCACTGGTTACGCCCAGGGGTCATGGGCGTCTACAGGGGGGGTCAAAACGGGCATTTCTTCCCCCAAGAAATTGGGGCTAGGAAGTGAAATTTGTAGAAAACGCGAAATCAGCAGTTTGATTCTGATTATTTGGGTTAATCCTTTCAATGACAGTTTGATTGCCGATATGACACTCACACTGCACTTGAGTCAGGTTTACTGTTATAGTAACATGCAGCGATGAGCTTTCAGTTCACTTAATCCGCTTCTTTGCTTGCAGAGGGACGTTTGCGAAACTCGGGAGCTAATTTTTCTACTATTGGCCTTTGTTGCACAACAATAACATGCCAACAAATCTTCGAAGATGTACTTGAAGTTACGGTGGTAGGCGTTTTGCCGCTTGTAACTATTGCACGCAGGCAAATTGGCAGGTAATGCAGCGAGCGAGATAGTGAAAATTGTGATCAGTGTCTGTTGGTAGTGGTAAGCCACGTAGGTTTAAAGCAATGGTGGGCGATCTGCGGCTCGCCAACATATTTTGTGTTGCTCTTCTTCATGAATAACAATATCTCAAATTGCCTCATATTTAACGTTTTTTTTCATTTATTAATGTGTTTACACAAGTTCATGAAATTAGTCACCAGGGAGTCTGACGAACGACAGTGAATCTAAATCGCAAGTTAAGCTACTGAAGTTCCCAGAAGAAAACTAAAATTTTTCAGAGACATATTGTCAAAAACGTTCTGTCATTTTGCCAATGTCAGAATGTTTTTCGTGAAGAGGCATTTGCCGACCAGAAAGTGGACGAATACTAAAATAAATTGGAGCACTACTGGAGCAGTTTCAAGCCAGATTTGACCATTTCCAAGAGTTAAAAGCATGCTTTGCATTCCTTGTAAATCAGGGACGGATCCAGCCAGTAAGGTTAGGGGAGCGATTTCAATAATATTTGGTAGGCAAGTCTCATTACAGGTTCATCAGGTTACTGTAATAGAGCTAAACTATTCTTTACAACACTGCTCTGACAAAACAATGGGAGGCCAAATGATCTTACATCGCGAATGCTGTTTTGCGAATTGTACAAAATCATGGTGAACAAAGTTGCTTTCGCAGGTTTTATAGGGGCGATCGCCTCTGCCGTCACTCCCATGGATCCACCACTGTAAATCCATTCAGTGTTGATCTAATCGGTGATGGCTGTCCAGGTCACCAACCGTGTGACACGAACGTGACTGCTGTAAAAATTAAATTGACCGAAATGTAAGAAAATCTGTCTCTAAACAAATTTTATTCAATGCCACTCTAAACTTAATTTCTGGCAACAGGTAATACTCAAAATTTAAAAGACCAGTGTACAACTCATTTCTGTGTGTAGCACAACATATAGCTGTGAAATTTTTTCTCTGTACAACCCGAAAAAATGAAAACTTGGGAGAATTAATTTCCACAGCTTTAACAGCGTGCTGTCCAGATTTTTTGGGACTAGAAAAGCAAACAAAAACTTAATATTGACAATTACTATACATCATTTAGTGCAGCGGTTCCCAAACTTCTTAGAGCCGTTACCCAAATCATGGTAGCCGATTATGCCTTAGATCAGTGGTTCTTAACCTTTTCTCCACCGCGCCCCCTTCAGTAATTTTCCTTTGTTTCACGCCCCGCTGACCTCAAATAAGTTGTAAAAGCAGATTTATTTCTTGGTAAATTTATTCAATGTTTTTAACTTTAAGGTTTTGTAACAGTCCACATAGTACAAACACAGAGTCTGTACAATGCAGTTTGATAAAAACAGACACAACAGAACGATTTAATAGCGAGTTTGGAGATAGAACAACAGGGTTACGGACACTTTTAACACTATTGTTCGCTAACGAGTAACACTTGGTACAACACTACTGCAGATTAGGACACTGAGTTCAACCCTGGACAAGGCCAGATAAAGTACGAAAATATTGTGGCATGCACACGCCCTCAAACAAACAATAACGTTCGAGCACTCAGTCGCAAAGTAAAATGCAGTTGTAGTGTTCAAAGAATAAGGACGAATATAAACAATCTGACTGCATCAAAGCGTGTAACCATACATTGTTAGACTTTTTGCATCGTTCAAGAAAGAGGTAGATATTTTTTAACTATAAGGCCTCAAAGGTATAGGAATGTTGCATTGAACCTGATGACGTGACGACTAACAGTCGCTCGCCACGGGTTGTTTTTCAAAGCCTGTCCCTAAAATTATAGGCCACCAATTACTTGACAATTTTTGGTGCAACATTGATTTGCAGCATTAGATGGAAAAATTGCGCAAGATATGCCGGTACTCATAGATATGCATTATCCCACTCTAGCCCGCATGCTTAATGTGCTGCAGTTGCTAGTTTTAGACCAGCTATGTCCAACCGAAATTGCTTACTGAGCCAAAAATCGTCATTATCTTAACCAGGGCAGCACATTGTATGACATATGAGGGTCACACATTGAATAACTTACTTTGATCTAAGCAAACTAAATTTAGTTTAAGCTAATTTATTGAAATCTTTCGAATCCTAACTGCAGTGGTAACGACTGTTTGGCGCCTTTAACCACTCCGTAAGTGTGATTTCATACTCATAGGCAAAGGCAATTTAGTGCCTATGATACAAGGGTAGAATCCAGAAAACTAGTAAAAAGTTTTGCCCAAGGTGTCAGTGGACATATGGGAATCTCCCAACACGTGGTACAGACGTGATAAAGTGGCACTGAGGATCACCTGCATCAAAATGTCAAATTTAAGATTATCAAAATAAGGAGAGCTTGTAAGTATGTCGGCCAGTGTTTTTCAATCGGGATTCCGCGAGTGGCTGCCAGGGGTCCCGCCGAAACAGACCGAATTTGCCTGGGAAAAAATTCGCAACTACAGTTCTGTTTGTAGCAATATAGACACTTGGATCATTGCATAGGGTTCCATGAGCAACGCAAACATTTGCGGAAGGTTCCGCTGCAGCAAAAAGGTTGAAAAACACTGATGTAGGCTATACTTATACTACAGTGAAAACCTAAACTGGGCCGCATGCGGGCCGCGGGCTGGACATAGCTGTTTCAGACTTATGCGAACTTTTGTAAATTATTTATTTGTTTTATTCACTCAACACTTACTCCGCGCGGCTCTGTGTGAATGAAAGACACGTTTCCGAGATTAAGCAGCTGAGTGTCGCCATTGGGATGGGCAGAAAGCAAAGTTACTATCTATTTTTGACCGAGAAGTCAACATCGTGTGGTGGCCTGTAGCTGCCAAGCCACATTTAAAAACTTAGTCTCAAATTCTACAAGAGTGTGGCTCAAGTGCAGTTGAATCGTCATAAATATACATCGTCGCATCACATACGAACACGTCGGGAGTACTGTAGAAAGTTAGTGTTAGGCAGGTGTACGGCCATATTGCAGAATGCCACGTTTGAAAGGGACACATTCCCGTTCAAAAATTTTCCATGTTGTAGAGCATGTAAAGGCTCGCCCCCCTGGAAATTGCTTGACGCCTGTCTGGGGGGGCGCGCCGCCCCGGTCAAGAACCACTGCCTTAGATACTAACCTCAATATTGCGCAGTGATCCCTCATAATACAGAACAACTTTTGGTTTTGGTTCTGCGTTACCCCACAAAGAATCGCGTATTACCCCTGTGAGGTAATTTACACCCAGTTTGGGAACCACTGATTTAATGTAAAGTTTGCATTCTTTACCGTATTTGTAGTGACACTACAAACTGGTTTTACGGCTCGCTGGTGTTTTTGGTTTTCTGCAAATGACTCTACCATTGAACAAGTTTGCCCACCCCTAGTTTATGCTATGTATAAAGAAACATGAATGAAAAAGAAGCATTGCTGCCAACAAAGTGCATTTTTTGCAGCCAACGCTCCCTCTTAAGGTGCGCAAATGTGCAATACCACCAGACCATTTGCGCAAAATCTCATCTCGCGCAATTTTCAACATTCCAAAACATTGGAAAAGCATGAAAACAAGAAGCTATTTGATTTAAATAGTACTTTGTTCGTATTTTCATAAGATTTTGCACTTATTCTAAAAATTCACACAGTTTGTAATTCATTTGGAACTCTGCTAACTCACTCTTTAAAATATCCATGCTCACTAAAACAAACCTTTGTCAGTGTAAAGTTTCTTACAGGGAAAACACTGTTTGCAATTGTTGCCGTAACATTGGATATTTTCTTTTGTGTACGTCCATTTGCGTTGCATCGCCAACAATCTGAATAAAATAAGCAAAATGTCGACTTTGCCCCCCTTGGAAACAATTATGCGGACGCCCCTGGCAGGGATGTAGTACTATAAAAAGAGGTGTGGGAACTGGGAACGCCGTTCCCACACAAAATAAAAAGGAAGACTGCACCATATAGTTCGAATACAGTGAGCATTCACCTATCCTATAAGAATTTTACGCTGGATCTTCCTGTTTCAGTGGAAAAAGGTATGGGAACGCGTTCCCACGCCAAAAAAGATGTGGGAATGCCGTTCCCACCTCACTTCACTCTTGGTTACACCACTGGCTATAATATATCGTATTTGTATACAGTAAGCTGTCCCTACTCAACTGCAAAAGGATACGAGCTGGTGGCATAGGTTACTTTATGGGAGGGCCTAAAAGTTGTCAACTTAATTTATGTTTTGGTTGAATAAATTTGTTGGCTGGAAAGGCGGGAATACCTTCACATTAATTGTTGCTTAACAGTGGTAAATCTTTTTTCAGTATCTCAATCACTTTGTCATTAGACCTATACCGTCATAACGGGGTGATGGGCTTAGACCCCAAACAAAGCTCCAAGCCCCCAAATTGAAATTGAAACACCGAAATTAGTGGATTTTTTGTCCGTTTTTATAATGCCAATCCCCCTATGTATTGTACATAGCTTAGTGTAGTAGTTTCCACTTACTAATCAGTAGTGCGCAGTTTCCCAGTTTAAAAAGCTACGTCAGAAGCATCCCTTTTTCAGAAAGGACGACATGATTTTGAAGCTGAGTGCATTACATGCGGCTGCATTTGCACAGTGCGGACAGAAGCGTGAAAAGACTACTTTGTGGATATCGAGTACCAAAAACTTCTTTCTCATAGCGTAACTAGGTGGTTAACCCTTTATCCAAGCTTGCCAAGGATGCTTCAAACGTACCCAGCTTCACATACCGACTTCATGTCCAGCGACAAGCCAAGAGCCAACTGTTGTTCTGAAACTGTCTATTGAAAGAAATCCTTTCTCAGCACAAAATCAGACACTAAGATCTTACAGAGTATATATTTCGCCTACAAAGTAGACATCATCAGCTCTTATTCAAATAGAATCAAGTTGTTCTGAAACGTTGTTTTGGAATTCTCTGAGCGAACTCTATTTAAGACACTTGCAATCATTTGTGGCTGTTTTCAGTGAGAAAGTTCAGAATATTGAGAAGACGAAAGCATCAATTGTTGAGGTTGTACCGTGTCGCGCCACTGCGAAGGCAACAATTCAAGAGAGGGGATCAGACGTACCTATCAAGCCAAGTTAAATCAGCACTATAGAACAATTCAGAGAAGAAAGCAAGGATAGCGACTGTAATTTATTCATGTCAGATGTATCTGTATCGTACAAATCCTGTGTTGCATATCTGGATAAATGGACCACTTTGTTTGCTGAATTCAAATGTTTTGAATAAATTCTTCTGTTGCAAACAACTGAATGGAAAAATGTTGAACCATGTGAATAGTATCTACTTGAGAAACGTATCTATTGATGAAGTTAAACTGTTTGACCAATACCAAAACTTTTTGAGTTCGTGCAAAAAGAGCATCAAACAAATGCAATTTATTGTAAAATGATGAAACATGAAAGATGGGCAAAATATTTTGTAACTTGCAATACCATTCAATACAGCGAATTGATAAAGATTGCATAACTTTACATCAGCGTTATGGCTCAATACGCTAATGTGGAAAGTAGTTTTTCCGTGATGCAACCACAAACCTAAAAGAAAGAGAAATTTTTCTAGTTGAACCAGTTTCTAGTTTATGAAAGTTGGTTTACAATTTACAACATTTTTCATGCAAGCAATTTCATAATATTGTTAAGAAATTTTAGGAAACTGCAAAATATTCATGGGCTAAATAGGACAAGTTAATAAGGATTTTGTTTTATATGTTTTGCTTGAAACATCGTCCACACCAGACGTCTTACTTAAACGCTTAAAACTTACAAAAATTTGTTATTTGACTTGTTAAGTGTAGATAATACAGTCAACTAAGTAACAAGCGTAAGTCGTTTTTTAATGAATATATGGCAACTCTATTCTCAAGCTTACTGTATTAATAAATAAACATGGAGAGAAGAAAGGGCTATTCGAAACATTAACAGCTGTGGAGCTTATCCAAGTGGTTCCGAAAAACATAAAAAAAGCATATAGAAGGGAAAAATGAGAGAAGCTGCAGCTAAGTCAAGAGAGATTCAAGATTATTATTCTGCAGTGACAATGAAGTCTAGCGGAGACATTTCTGCGGATCCTAGTGTGAGAGGACAGGAAATCGAGGAACATGCTGTGACAGCCTTAGTTCTACGTAACAATGAGAATAGGCTAAGTTTGACCGGTGGTGCAGCACCAGTAACAGAAGAACGTCAAGAAGCACCCGAAAAACACGATAGATGAGATGGCTGTCCCTATCATGGGAGGCAAAGATATCGGTCTCTGGCTAGGCAATACACCAAAAAATGCGGGATTATTGGTTAAAAAAATGAAACAGGTACTCTTCGACATTGCGACAAAAAGTTATTTTTAAACGACGATGTTCCACAACATCCACAACACATAAAAGAAACTCGTAACGAAAATGCACCATAAATCTTATTCGCCACCAGCACCACAACGGCAAAGTAGTTGAGAGAAGCTGGCTTTGTTTCTCTTCTTCACAAGGTTGTTTATTATTTCACTTGTAGACTGATGTGCGCAGATACGACCAAATGTGCGCATTTCTTTGTTGACAAGGGATTCTACGACTGGGAGTACGCTGTTGAGCGCTTGAGGAGCAGGACAGTAGACAGGTGTTAAATTTTGTAAGTTTTGGGGGGAGAAATACATTTTTAAGGAGGCAAGACTTTTGTACTTCCCATATTTTTAATAAAAATATTTCTGGGCACAACAAAATTTGAAGGGGACACAAATCAATTTGTGGGGCATTGCCCCCGTGGATACGGGCTTGCTGACATGAGCAATCAATGAAACACGTAGATACCACGATTACGTTTAGTCGCAGATGTTAATCACTTGGAAGAATTGATACTGAGCTAGCCTATCAGGTCAATCAATGCGAACAATATTGGAAATCGCTTCTGCAACGTTTGGTTTCTGTCATAAATTTATTCCTGATCGAGTATTGGCGTTTAGAAGAGATGATGGAAACGTTGGATCGCCCAGAAACTTTTTTGAAAAAAAATTTCAAAACTTTTTCAAGCAAATTTTCCAAAAAAAGAAGATGCGATGCTTCTAGTGACCTGTTTTGTAACAGTTTCACAAATCACAAATCATTGTCAAATATCAAAGTTGTGTTACAGTTGAGTTAACTTGTGTGACGTTACATGATTGCATCATAAATATTACACTGCTCCACACAATTTTTTATGCCGGTGATATTAGAGTGAATGTAAGGTTATTTAGGACCGCTGAATCCAAAAATGATATCAGTTTTGATATTGTAACGTCACATAAGTTAACTCAGAGCTGAATTGGCTCTAGTTTTTGAGATATTTGAGTATCTCATTGTGGATGCAAATGTATCCAATATAAGCTTTCATAATGTCTAGTAGGCCTATTTGCATCCAAGTTTGTTAAAACAAATCAACACAATAAATTAATAAGACAATTTCTTTTGAAATGTTGTGCAGAAGACAATGAGATTTTTTCAGGTTTCAGTTTCGGTTCATTTTTGGAAATGCTGCTTATACGATTTCCTGTGATGAGGGTCATTAGGGCAATCACGCTGGAGGCACCAGCAGTAGTCAGCCATCATATGTATGTCCCATCTTCCTTTATCTATCCTCCATGACTTTTATGTCCTGGTGAAATCTTTCACCTTGCTCTTCCGAAAAATCACCCAAGTTTTCAGGAAATCTGTCTAATATGCTACGGAGGTAGTAGACTTTGATGCTCATGTTTGCTCCCATTTCTTGGTATTGTGTAAGCATATCTTCAAACAAGTCAACATGATTCGGTGCTTTGTGGTTACCTAAAACGTTTTTAACCAAAGCGATGAAGCTGGACCAAGCAGAAAGCTCAATATCAGTCATGTTTCTTGTAAAATGTGGGCCGCTGATGAACTTACGAATTTTGGACCATAAAAAATCCCCACTTTTAGTTTCTAAGGCTAAAGTCAGGAAAAAATCTACATAAGTATTGGAAGCAGCCTTCACTTTTGTCCAAAACCTTAACAACGTGCTTTATTAAGCCAAGTTTATATGGAGGGGTGGCAATATAATCCTTTCCCTTTCGACTAGTGGTTCCCTTGTGATGTTTTCTTCACCAATTTTCGGAGTATTTCTAGTAGGCCAACACTTTTTTATCCAGTGTTGTTGCTTTGCCATCCCATGAACACATAAAGCAAGGATGCTTGGTGTATCCACTTTGTTGTCCAAGTAAAAAATTCACCATTTTAAGGTTAACACAGATTGACCTTAGGTGTTCGTTTGATCCTTTGTAACACCATTTTGATGTTATCATACTCTTCTTTGAGATTTGTAGAGGGAGCTATTGATATAGATGCAAAGCCGTTACTATTGTGCAGCAAAACACATTTTAAGCTTTTTTTGGAACTGTCAATAAATAGTCTCCAATCTTCTGGTCTATAGTTTGGGATTTTCATTCTGAGAAGTCCAATTATGTTGTTGCAATATAAAGGTCATTGTCTTGGCTAAAGAAGGGTAGACTATCTGTTTCCCTATTCCGGTAAAATGTGATTTTGGCATCTGGTCGCAGGCAGTTTTTTTCTTTCAGTCGGGATGCTAAAAGCTCAGATCCCTGTTTTGATAAATTTAGATCTCTGATCAAATCATTTAATTCTTGCTGGGTGAATTGCTTTGGACTTAAAGATCTTTCTTCGTATTCACTGCAACTGCCTCCACTTGTTTCATTACACTCTCTAGCGCATGTAGCTCTTCACTGTCTGAATCATGAAGTTGAGAAAGTGAAGTGAAAACAGGCCTAGGAATGCTTTCGCAATGCAGAACTAGTCGTCTTGCTGACTTTAAATCTGGATATTCCCACTTTCTTCTTTGTAGCGGTTAAAACCTTTTATATTAACACTTTCAGAGCCAGTAGCCTACGGTTTTCGGCCTAAAACCAGCAGTTTGGACGTGTCTTTGTGTGGGAATATCTCCGGTGCCGAAAGCGCTAGAGAGCTGTTCAAACCCTCAAAGGACTTGGCATGTCTTCTAGTTTGCAATGAAAAAAATTTTGGGGGGTTTTGGGTTGCGGATTTTTTGTGAGTGACTCTCATAAATGACGCAATTCTTCGCCATTTTGGCTCACGATCGGGACCTAAAAATGCCTTTACCTCAAAAACTAGAACGAACCGATTTAGCAAAACTAATATCATTTTTGGATTCAGCAACCCCAAGTTACCCTAAACTCATTCAACATTCCTGGCATAAAAGAAAAAAAATTTTTTGTTGGGCAGTGTTATCGATCCGAGGAATACTAATGACTTCAACGATCAACCCCTCCCTAAAGATTCTGTAACCAGACATGGGGCCTCCCGCCACGCCTGGACCCCAGCCCCTCACCATCTAAATCCGGCGCTGGTGGTTGATGGTCATGAGTCACATGCGATTTATGCCGCTTGTCTTGTAACCTTTGCGTGAAGGGTCACGCGGCTACTTTTGTAGTAAAACCTGCAGAGCTGGCGAGTCGTTTGAAAAATCGCGTGTGAAACATTCCATTGCATCAATCATTTGTTACTCAAAATCTTATCGAATTGGTTCCTTGCATTCGAATCACTTAGCTGAAATATAGCAAAATCTCTCTCTGTTGTCACAGCCTCGAAAATATCGAAGAAGTCATTTAACGCGTAGTTATTTTGCATTGAATAGATTCCATTTCCCCTGAATTTATCTGTGGTAATGCATGCTTAAAAACAATCTAATGATTTCAAAAAGATTGCACTAATAAATATTTACATATTCTACTGACAAATGTTTTAATAATCTACAAATACTCTAAACCAGCTATGTCCAACCGGTCCAGTCGAAGGTTCTGTGCGGTCCAGTTTAGGTTTTCCCTCTAATATAAGTAGCCTACTCTACACACTAACAACCTGTCCATGTTTTGATAATCTTAAATTTGATATTTTTCATACACGCGGTCCACAGTGCCACTTTATCACATCTGTACCGCGGGCTGGGACTGGGAGGTTTCCATATGTCCACTGACACCTTGGTGCAAAACGTTTTACTACTTTCTGATTTTTACCCTTGTTCCATTGGCGCTAACTTGCCCATAAAATCGCATTTAAGGAGTGGTTAATGGTGCCAAATAGTCGTTACCATTGCAGTTAGGTTGCAAACACTTTCAGTACATTAGCTTTAATTAAATTTAGTTTGCTAAGATCAAAGTAAGTCATTCAAAGTGCGGCCCTGGTTAAGACAGTGACATAATTTTTGACTCAGTAAGCAATTTCGGTTAGACATAGCTATACCCTTAAAAGGCACTATAGTCTGCCAAGTTGGCATATCCCACGCTGGTTACGGGCCTGCCGCCAACATCCCCTTTCTTAACAAAGGTTACGTCACGTAACCAGAGCCGGATCAAAGGGTTGGGGTGCCCGGAGCAATTTTCACTGGAGGGTCCCTATGACGTATTTCATGACGTCATCGTTTATATAATTTGTTTTAGCTGATTCGCAACGTTCTCGTTTGCTTTTTCCGGTAGTCGATTATATGCCTGCCGAATTTACTCGATTGTTAGACGCCTTTGATTGCAAGCCGCACGAAATGGTGTTAAAAATTAATGTAAGCTGCCCTTATTGTAAACTGCACTTGAACACAGGTTACCAAGCCTCTGAGATGCATTCGCGACGTTCGCGTACTAGTGCGTTTCCCGTTAATTGGCAACCCCAGTATTAATGATGCTTACACCACTACAACTGCCTTCTGTTTATCATAATCCCTCCTGTGACGGATG
>JGI24158J21664_10000041_pt1 | contig 61834 bp, 37 predicted proteins | sample Ectturendosymbi3_FD_21664 | JGI IMG/M metagenome (IMG submission 21664) | reverse complement strand
CATGCCCCAATTGTGTAAGCAGGAGCGGAAACGTCCGAGATTGGTACGGAAGCGGTTAAGCCGGACCAATGGGCGTTGGAAGGCGGGAAGGGGATGAAGGCGTGCCCTGGATTTGAAAATCTTTACCAAGAAAGGTTGTTCTCTTAGTGTCGAGTGGGAAAAACGAAGTTTTACCACATTTAGCCCCCTTAGAAAAATTCTTGGAAAAATGCCCTATTCGCCCCAACTGGAAAAAATCCTTCTGACGCCCACGGGCGGCCTCATGCTGTTCTTGGAAGATCCATTCCGGGAGGGGGTGCCAATGTCAATGATGAAAATACCGAGTCTTGTAAGTGTTCTCCGACCGCTCCGCACTCCATCGGTGGTCTGCCCAGAGCTCCGCACGCATGTTGTTTTCGTCAGATGTACTGATGAGTTGTTGTGCGGCGGGTACAAATGGGTGTCTCGATTTGACACGTTGCGCTTTCCCACTCGATGGCCGGTTGTTCAGGCTCCATGGCACGGAGTGCTAGGGACAGTTTGACTCCTTTGCGACGAGGCTCAGCAGGTTGGATGCCTGCGAGGATAGGAAGGTTGTCCGCTGGTGTAGGACGCAGGCATCCAGTCACAGTTTCCAAGGCATCGTTGATGACAAGATCAGTAAGGCGTATGTGAGCACTGCGGCAACAGGCAGGAGCGCAGTACTCTGCCTATTTGCAACGCTGTTGCCCCAGCACAACAGCCCGGTGGTAAGGGTGAAGCTGCGAATTTTAATCTGTAATCAGCCCCATGATCATGCGGAATATGTGTCTTCTAGGTATCAATCGCAAAGTAACTTGCAGGTGATGCCGCGATAACTTATAAAGTTGTAAGCTGCTGTGAGATCGACAAACACAGCTCTGGCCTCCTTCTTAGCCAACAACCTACATTATCCTTGATGTCTTTCGTCAGCGAAGTGTCTGATCTGCGGTCGACCTCCAATGTCGAAAGCCCGCCTGTTCCTGCGGGAGTATAGGATCAATAATTGGTTCCCAAAAGCGTGGATGAGTCTCTTGTGGATCTTGAAGGGGTCACAAAAAGTACACAGGAGATGCATTTAGGGCGATAACTCTATGGTTCCCCCAATGTCTTACTAGGCTTAGGAATCGCAACCACTAGTGCTCTTCTCCAGGTACAGGAAATTTTTAATTGGGGCATGCAAAAAGTGAAGAAACCGCAAAACCAGGATTTGTGAGCTGCTTCGGCGTGGAATATTAACTCTGGGAAAATTGAATCTAATATCAGAGATTTTTATGGCTCATCACTGGCGTTAAAGAGTCAGATATACAATCTCCCTTTGGTGTTGGGACCTTCCGTAGGTCGGACATCTCCTTGTAGATGAGGCTGGTGGTCCCTCCTCTTGTTTGCCCCGTTCTTCACGAGTTGTGAAGCGATGGAATTTGCTGAAATGTGGCACAAACGGGAGGAGTGCCGGACGTGCCAGTAAGCTTATTCATGGTGCTTCACGTCTTGCGGTCGGAGCGCGAGCAGTCGATGGAATTGACAGCTTCTTCTAACCAGGCAGTGAAGACCATTGCATCAAAAATGTCAAATTTGAGATTATAAAATTAAAGACAGGTTGTCATTGTGTTGTACAAAGACAGTAAGGAAACGCTTACCGGGCCGCACAATACCTTCGACTGGGCCGCGGATTGGACATAGCCGATCTAGAAAAATCTCCGAAAAGCACATCTGAATAATCATCACCAGTTTCATATTGACATTATTCTCACTACTGGCATTATTCATATTGATATTTTTCTCTCAAGTTTCTTACGGAATAATCCGTCATTCGTTGGCAACACAATGTGTTTTAAACTGGTTGTAATTACGTTATTTCCCCGGAGATGCGTGAACAATCACTGACGTTTTTACGTTTTCTACTGCCTTCGGCGGAGCCTAGTGGAAAAAAGTTTTGTGGTGCTAAGCTGTGGCAAACTTTTAATCAGATAGTAGCAAATGTTGCTTAAGGTCTAAACAAGGGCTAAAAGCAACCTCACCTTTTTGCCATGAATCAAAGTACCTACCAGTGTTTCGATTCAGGCACCGTTTAGCAAACTGAGGGAAGATTAAGATGAATCAGAGAAAAGCCAACACCACCCAAGAAGGTAGACTTGATACGTTCTATTGAAACATGAGCATTTCCCCGGCAGCACGTCAAGGGGTGCTACGCATGACTGCCTGTGCTAACGTCTCTACAGGGTCACTAAGCGGTTAAAACAATTCATTCACAAACGCGAGCTCTCTTCAACCCCAAAACGGATTCCTGGAATACTCACGAACTTTTTTTCCGTCAACCGTTTGCGTGATGTCCATCAAATGTTGTGATTTGCAACAAAGCGGCCATTTTGTTGAAGACTTGTCTTCACCCATTCAGAAACTAGTTGAAACCAGTTCAGAACGATCCTTTCAAACCATGCGTAGTAACATTACATTTCGCCAAGTAAGCAGCACTAGAGGAAGACACAACTTGGTTTAAAAATACGAATTTACAAAATTTTCCAAGGAAGTCAACTGTGTGGAAGTTCGTGACAGCACAGTGAATTTTGTTACCATATAAAACAATTACCTTCATGTTTTTGCCTTTGACCATAGGTTTTCGCCTTCGTAAAAACAAGAATGCTTTCTTGCAGACATTCGCTTTGGGGTGATAGACAGTTTACTGTTTCTTATCTTTTTGTTTTTATTTTTACCTTCACTTTTCGCCTCAGTTAGTGTAGTGTTGGTGGGAAGCGACTTCCTTCCAAACGCTATTGCTATGTCGCCAGGCCCGTCGCCAGCATTTCGCATCAGGGGGGGCAAAAGCCACAAGGGGGGGCCACATTTTAAAAATAAAATATTGGATGTATGCAGCAACTGGGGGTCAAACATGAAATGGGGGGCACAGATTTCAAATGGGGGACCGGGCACCATTGCCCCCCCCCGCTGGCGACGGCCCTGTATGTCGCTACTTTTACTGCAAAAAGTAATGAAATTGCTCCAAGCTATGAGATCTAAAATCGCTTGGAGTGAACAGCATGGGCAACAACACAAAAAAGAAAAAGCGCACACTCTGTTCACGAATGATCATCAGATAATTACGCTTTTCTATGATATTACTGCTTGACATCAAAAAAGACTAAACCGCCCAGGGCCGGATAAAGGCGGGCGGGCAACGGGGGCAATTGCCCCGGACCTCCCACTCCAAAGGGGCCATTGTGATGACAATCATTTATTTTAAACAAAATACTTGTTCGAAAAACTGCCGTTATTCAGAAGCGATACAAAAACTATAACTGTATATTCCGGTGGCAATAGCTCAGTGGTAAAGTCTCCGCCTTTCAACTGGAAGGTTGAGTGTTCGATCTACACCCACTGAGTGAATTGTTGGTCGAAGCGCTCATTGGGCAAGAGCGTTCACCTCAACCGCCCCAGCATGAAGCACAATTCAGGCTTCAGCCTGCCGCCCACTACCGTCACCAAAATTGACAAAAAAACAACTGTATATTCCGATGTTGCATTAAGTGTCATTAATGATTTCTCTCTATTAAAGTCTGACTTTCTGCCAGTATAATCACTACTGAATATAAATATTTTAGGTTTTGTTCAATGCAAATATATTTGAATTTTGCTCGTAACTTTTTCCTAATAAATCGTTCTTTTGGCATGGGTATGGTTATTTACTTGTGCATCACGCTCACAGTGCTCACTGCACAAATGTCGCGAAAACGATACAATTTGTGTGCTAAAGCTAGTCCTGCTGTGGTTGCTGTTCAGTATCAAATCAATGATCCTGTAACTTCTTATGCCATCTCGAGGTAGCCGCAGCGAAACTACAACCTTTGTTTGGTCATAAAGGGTGATCTAATTGAAACGCGCTTTTCTTCCGATGGCTATCATCGTTGTGTTACATCAAAAACATTTGAAGCATATGAAGCTGGTCAAGCCATTTACACATCATATTATTGCGTGGTGCGTCAGAAAAGGTTTTAATCAGTCGATTTGTAGAACCAAAGAGCAGAAAACGAAATCGCAGTGTTTAGCTAGCGCGATGTCGAAATCTATGATGCCATCAGCATCAGGAGCTAAAAAGCTAAGCTTCCAAGGAGAAAACTAAAGCGCAAGGATCTGGCAGTGTTAGCTAAAACGCCGCGACTGAATCTTTTTTTTTTCCAGGAAAACTTTCAAGCAGCAACGGCGTTTCAAGACAGTGGCTTAAGATGCAGGTGAAAATCTGAAAAAGTATGTGTTGGAGCACCTGAAAATGTAGGTGAAAATCACTACATAAGCTTCGAAGCACCTTTCACAGCCAGCCTGGCTGGCCACAATGACATGTTATTTTTCCGGTGTTTTTGTTTGTAATCTCTGGTTTCTGCTTATTGTTCGGGCGAATGTTGTTTCTTGCCGAGTCACTCTCTAGCCTGTGAATTATTTTTTCTTGGTGAGGATACACTCTAGTGCAGGGGTTGCCAAACTACGGCCCACCGACCTGTTTAATCCGGCCCGCCAATACCTTTCACATTTTTTTCAAGCATCACGTTTCTGACTCTGAACTGTAGCGCAACAGCGTTGGCTGCTTCCTGGCTCTTGTTGACGTGTGTGCTACAGCAACATTTAGCTGCAGGCAGCACTATAAAAGTGTAAACAAAATAGCGTGATTTTACTGTTATTATTATACTACAATACATTTTAACAACCTATTTTCGCATAGATTACGTAAATCGCACTGTATCCAGCCCTCCAGTGGCCAGGCAGAGGCAAATTCAGCCGTCAGGTCAAAAAGTTTGGCCATCCCTTCTCTAGAGTTTAAATCATAAACTCTCTTCTCGCAGCTAACGGTATGTGCAGTTGAATAAGCACATTCTCGAATCTCGACTACCGGAAAAAGCAAACGAGAACGTTGCGAATCTGCGAAAACATAATTTTTACAAAGGATGACGTCATGAATTACGTCATAGGGCCATCCAGTGAAAATTGCCCTGGGACCCTCTACCCATTAATCCGGCCCCGAAAACGCCTCCACGTAACGCCAAGACGCTCGCTAATTCTGTGAAACCCAAGCAAGTGCACATCAGACCTGAAAGGCTAGCGTGCTGTACTTATGTATTACAAAATGAGTTATAAAAACTTCATTTTAACTCAAGGAAAAATATTTGGAAGGAGAAAAAAAGTGTATAAACCTGATCATGCGTTAGTTTAAATATTTGCCAATTTTACTGTGAATGAATTGAATTTTTTGTTATGTCTAAAAATGTTTCAAAAATCTAAAATGAAATGGATAAGTACACCAATGTAACGGTGCAAAAACTTTGCCCAACAAGACTGCGGGCCAAAGAAAATTTTTGGAGTGCCTTGCAATTTTGAACCTCGCTTGAAAAATTTTGAACAGTGTTTGAACGCACTGGTCCTTACCGTTGACAAACCACTATCTTGCAAAATCCCAACGTTTTGCTTTTGGATCCCTTGAAGGTCAGTTAACTCGGCTTTGACATTTTCCCCCTACGCAAAACGGTTGTATAATCAAAAACACGTGTAACGTGATGGATGTTTTCGTTCAAACTAAAATGGAATGTTTCACGTCGTTCGTTTCATGCTGCAGCAAGAGTCATGGCAGACAAAACTTGTTTTCGAACTTTTCACGCTACTTGAGATCAAAGTTACAATGCATAAATAAAAGTTGTCTGCTGGAATAACACGGGTGTTTTTCTGAAGAAATTGTTTAAAGGTAGACGACGAAGGTTTTATTATCACGGGTTATTCGCTTTTTTTAATACACAACGTTTATTTTTTGAAAGAGGAGTTATATCACGTTGCTGCAAAAAGAAATTTCCAAAAGCTTATGGTAAAGTTGCTTTTTCCTACTTTATTAATTAACCCACGACAGTTTCGATGATTCAGGATTTGTATAAATACAAAAAGTCTCGTACAGCAATGGGAAGCGATTATTAGAGGATGTCTGTGATTAGCCAATGTAAAACTGAAAATTGCCCTCATACATCACCCAGAACCAACATTTTTCTTGCTCAGTTTCGTTTTTAGTTTCGGTACAGAGTACATGTTTTATGTTTCACCAATTTTTAGGGCCAGCAGAAAGTGTGATAGAATAAACCCCTGGAAGTAAAGAACCTTTGAGAGCTTATTTTAAGAAATTCATGGACCTGTCAAATATTTATGTAAAAGGTTTTATCTATTGTAAGTTCAAAGTTTGAAAAATAGTGGTATGCAGCTTTCAGCTTTTTTATTTTTCGTACTTTGGAAAATACTATCCTATTGGAGCTAAAAGTTTGTCCTGATGTCTGTTTTATTGCTTTTCAAGCAGGAAACGTTGCAGCAAAGTTTGTTTAATAATTTGGCGACAAGTTTTTTGGGTCAACTGTCTAATCATACGATATTCACACAAAAAGACCGGGAGTGCAGAGTTTATCTCAGTCAATATAAAAACACAATGGAAATGCTACCCATGGATTTTGCCAAACTTTTTACCTTACATGATTGGTGACTTGCAAAGACCATAATGTCAATTGCGAAATTAGTGGCAAATCAGCAATTGAAGTGTTTAGTGTGTTTTGTCTTTGTTGATAAAGTTGCTGAAGGTTGCTTGATATTAATTGTGTGAACTACACACTTATGTGTAATAAAAATGAAAAAGTATAATATTCTTTGCAGAAAATTAGGAAAAAGCTTCAGGTTGTTGGAACCCAAGTTGTCTCTCAAGCGGAGCGTTAGCGAAACACTTCACGTTGCTACTGTTCGCAGGGATGGAGCATTGACAACAACCACCGCGATTTTAACATCAAAAATGTGACGCTTGTATTTGATAACGGTGAAGAAGTGTTGTGAATGAAACTCAACTGTTGCTTTCCTAGCCAATCATGCTTAAATTCTCATAGCCCCTAAAACTGCCCGCAGCCTTCGAATGCGTTTGACGTCATAAACGTTTCGGTCACCACGTGACAAGGTGCAGATAAGCTCTTGGGGACCGTTCGCACCGAACTGTCAAGTGTTTTAAACGAGAAAGACTTAGGTTTGGATTAGAGAAGCAGTTAATGGTGTGTCGAGTTAAACAATGCAGGCGCCTTCGGTGTAGGCACCGAGCTCACTGCCAGACAACTATTTGGAAATTTTTGGCTGTCTGCTGTATTTCACCACTCTCTGTAAACAGGTTGATAACTTCTCAAAGCAGGATTAATCGCTCATGATAGGCGTGGTTGGCAGGTCAGGTCCGGATCACAATCAGAAGCGATTGCGAACCAAAACCGTGACTCTCGAAAAAGTCAGCCATGGCAGCATCTTCTTTCGTAGAAAATTTTATGTCTCGGGAAAGATTGAGCGATTAGTTTGGTGGTGCAGGCCTTACCTATAATAACAGCAGTGCAGCGGAGTAATTTTTAGGCTATGGAAAGGGCGAACTTTCTTTGTAGAAATCGTCTGAGTTCAGAAAAAGCAGGTAAGCAGAACTTCGACATGCGAGCCAACTAGATGTATGCGCGCTCTCAATCTGTTAGCACGTGATGTTCGTATAGGTACAATGCCCAGGTTAGATTGGAAAAATAAGAGCAAAAAACTTAGGAAAGGTGATTACTATCACCGGTATGCCACTGATAATAAGTCATGCCAAAAAAGTTGATAAAATTAATTGAAAATTGTTTTACGACTAAACGCAGTATTATTTTTGCCGTAAAGCACCTTTATGTCCACTTTTTTCGGTTGCAAACAAATATATTTAAAACCTTGCATATCTCTCGAAAACACACAATCAGCAATAACTGGTTTGAGCAACGCATGCAAGCTTCATGAGTGTTTCAAAACACTTGTTCGTTGGTGCGGACTTCGCAGCAGCTAGAGAAAATTACGAGTAGCTTTGTTCATTGTCCCTAAAGTTTGTTCCAGAGCATGAAGAATTCAGAATTTTAGGTAAAGAAAGAATCCAAGAAACGGTTCGTATCGCTATATTTTCATTTTAATAGAAAGAGGTAAAAATATTTTTGGCAGTGAAATATGTAGTGCTTGGTTGTCCAAAGTGAATGAAGCATTGCTGTCATTAAAACCAACTGATCCTAAATATTTGTTTGCGGTAATCGCAATGGAAGACTGTTGCAAATGCATCAAACCAACATATTAAAATTTTCACATATTTGCTTTGTTGCCTCTTGTCTCTGTCTGTACGATGTAGGTTATTAAATTAAAGTTGAAGAAAAGCAACTGCAAAATTTTTGTTCATTCGAGTACAAATTATTTTAACTAAGTAGTAACCTTACGTAGTAGCACCAGTGACATCTACACTGTAAAAGAAATGCAAAATATAACCATCAAGGGATTGAGCATGTTTCAGATTTCAGATGATCTATGTGACATACTAGGTCACGGCTTCGTGACAACAGTGCAGTAAATCCTCACAACGCCAAATCATCGCAATACCAGACTCAGCGTGGCTTGCAGCGATGTTTAACCACTTCACGCCGGGAATGGAACCGGAAATTATAAAAAGGCGATCCGACGTACATGGTTTCACTTTTCTCAACGAAGACATGAAAAACTGTGACAAAGAAAGTTTTTTTAAACGCCCAAATAACATGTGAACAAGTTATCTGACAAAACAAGATTATTTTTATCCTTGTTACACATGAGTATGAGAAACAACGCAAAAGCAAATGTTTTAAATTACATAATTTTGAAAGTTTCAAAAAGCAGCTCTTTTCATGGTCAACAAATACACATTGAATGAATCTGTGCAGTGTTTGCTCATCAATTCTTATATGACTTGGTAAGGCGTCTAACTGTCACAGTGACACAAGAGTATTTTACAGAAAAGGAAAATCAAGAAAGAGATTACGCAGAGCCATACCTCCTGGCATAAGTCAAAGAAAAATTTACAACTCCGAACATCTAACGTGCTCCAACTGCGGATCATTGGATAAAATTTGGTAGCTATCGTGCAAAACCCACACGTTTGAAATACCTTTTTACTAAACGCTTTGCTTACAATTGGGTGACTGAGATTTGGGTTGACGCACAATACCGTGGGAGGGCACCAGCGAGCAAATAATTATTGTGCAAAAGTGGTATCAGCAATACTGACACACGTCAAAATGAAGCAAAGATGTTCATTCTTTTGTCGCTACCAAGTTACCAGCTTACCGTCATATAGTTATGAATGGTCTTATGTAATAAGATATCATCCTCTGTAGCGCAGTGTCTCGCCATTAACTTTGGGAAACATTGCACTTAGATGAATCTAGGCTAAATACGTTTGTCGATAAAAAGAATTGCAGTTCTACTTAAACCGATTAGAAGAACAAACCACGTTTTTGTGTAATACGAAATGTAGCCAAGCTTATGGTTGAAGTACACGGATTATATTTGATATCCGATCCTATTTTGTGATGCTGTGCATAAAAAGATTTACAGCGTATTTGAGTACTATCTTAAATAAGCACCGTCTGTAGCACTCATTTGTGTCATGGTCCTACTCAAATTTTTGTGTTATCGTGGAAATTATACCCATTAGAATTAGATAAACAACGCTGGGCCGGCTCATTAACAGAAGTCGTGGAAATTTCTGCTACAATGCATATAAAGGCAGCCAGTGTCTTCGCGATGGACTTTAGTTTTTGTTGCATAAGTTTGACAAAGCTTCCAAGTTTAAGCAAAAGCAAGTTTCAGGTCGGGCTCATGCAATCGCAATTCGATTTGGCCAACGAAAATGGGCCAGGCGGCTATGCCCTTACTTTGTAGATTTATAACCAGGAAAGGAACACGTCAGCAGAGACCAATAGACCATAACCTCGAAAACTCCAGTTTTTAAACATACAAGAAGAGGTTTTCGCGTTTAACAAGTTCGTAGATGTTTACCAGAAACCTACTACAAAGTTGACGATCCTATAAGATAACTTGAAACGAAAGATGATGTAATTACCATTTTTACTTCTTGCATTCACTATAAGCACAAATCTTACATTTACCTTGCTCGTTCAAAACGACTGTCAGGTAATTTCTTAAACAAACCTGGGAACATACATCGGCGCAGATTTAGATGACGCACAGGCACACCCTACTTCTTTGCGCCTGTAGAAAGATTTTAGTCACTTTTTTCGGACTCACTACTTCACAATTTTAAGCAAGCTGTCTTTCGAGTACGGTGGCAATATCGAAGCGCGCAATTTACCATCAGTCGTTTGGCGTCGCTTGGTTTTGTGGTTTTACTTATCCTCTTCAATTGAATGTTTTGCTAAGTGATATCCTTGCCGTTTTAAAACCAAGTAGTCGCAGTATTCAGTATTTTCTGAAGCGAAAATTACTTTATCATAAAATAGTAAAGCAAAAATTTACGTATAGTTTTGTTAGGTAAGACATACTGGGCTGGAAACAAGGAAGTAGATCAGGGGTGCCCCAATCGATTGGGAATGCCTGGCAAATTTTATAATACAAGCTAGTACCGTTCCATACCATATTTAAACCATTGCTGGCATTGTAAACGAACTTACTTGTCAAGCGAAATGTCGTTAACTCAGGCAGCAAGACTGCACCAGGCTACTTAGTTACTTTGTATTAATTTCTGACAGCATTTGGCCGAATGTGAATGAACTTGCTGATTTAAATTATTTCGACATAAACGCGAATTTTTGTGATTTACGCCGAATGGAAAAATCACCTTTTTCCTAAACCTAATCGCTCAATTTACAGTTTGGAACCTATGGCGTTTTGAGCACGCGTGCCCTTTGCTCTGTACCCCTGAAGTAGATATAACAAAAAATAGAAAAAGTTAAATAATATTTGCAAATCTATTGTGTAAATAAATGTATTCTTTGTTGGGAATATTTTTACAAAATATGTGTTTTCTAAGTTGTTTAAAACACAAAAAAGTTTAGAAGCATTACACATTGTAGTGAAGAGATTTATTGTTGGTTGTTTTGAGCTTGAATTACAGTTGGGGAAAAATCGTTATGCAACGACGCTTTCAAGTCTCAAACCTTACTTTTTGCGGAGGTTTGTTATTTGCAGCTGTATTGGTGGAAATTTCCTCCAAAGGTCTGCACGACCAAACACCTGAATTTGTAGCTGTCGAGACACATGCGTCAGCGCCGTCGCTAACCACCTATACGCCAACTCATGAACATCTTTTGCGGGTAGAGAGTTTTGATTGCAGGAACTTGAAGGCTTGCGCACTGCCGGCTTAGACTATTACCGAAAATCTTTGGAAAAGTCAGGTGCACTTGTAGCTTTTTCAAGAAAGCACATGTTTTACGTATTAACGGGATTCTTAGCTGCTTCAGCTGGCTTGGCCTAAGCACGGCACGAAATTACAAGAACGTAAATTACCGCTTAAGAAGTCAAACCTCGGTCAAGCACGCGGCCAGTGAATATCTGTTTAAGGACTGGTTCAACAGACGAACTTTAAGAGTAGAAGTCGGCGCAGGCGCTCATTATGTACTTAGAGCTAAAATCATCTCATTGTTTCACCAAGACCACTGCGTTCATAACAAGTTCAATAAAACTTTTGTAAACAACTTAGTTTGCTTCTAGAATTTTTTGGAAAGAAAATTGTGAACCTTTACTTGTCGTGTATAGACTTAAAATGTGGTTAGACCGACTGTTGAATCTCAAACAATCACAATTTCACATTTTTTCGAAGAACACAAGCATCTATGTTAAAGATGGTTCCTATAAAAAACGTTGCGTTGTAGTGCTCTACTTCGTTCGTATACACAGGAGCGATAACACGAATTGGCCAACACTTTGTTTTATCAAGTTATTCCAAGAGAGCGGAATTGTCTACTAACTGAATGTGATACGAAGGTTTACGTTTTGGGCAGTCATGCAGGAAGTGGTATGCAGTCTGCACCTTGCCGCATTCACACAGATCTCAACTGCACAGGCCCACTGTTTCCATATTGGCCGCAAAGCTACCAATACCTACCGCTCTACGCCATTGAGCAGTCCCATTTTGCACATTTTTTAACACTTGAAAAACTTAGCCCGGATCCAACAAGCGCATGTGCACGTATGTCGTGTTATGCGACAGAGTCTTAAATCTAAAAACAACGGCATACTTTCCTTGCAATTCATAGGCCACATATGCAGGTTGCACACCCTCACTAAGTGGGTAACTGGGTAAAACGTATGAAGATATACCTATTCAACCGATTGTAAACCGCGGTTTACATTGCTGTTTTTTCATCATCATCAGGCGGGTTACATTTTTCACTGACGTTTTATCTGACACTCTATCTTCCCATTGGTACACTTTATCAAACAAATTCTGTCTCGCCTCCTCTCTGCGTGTGTGAGAAAATAGGCCAACAGATTTAGGTGAGGCTTTAGATCAACTGTGCCTGTAAGTGCGTGCGGCCGGTATGTCAAAAAACTTATCACCACTGAATACCGAAATAAATGTATGCAAAGCTTCATACACCTTGCTGTTTGTGATATTGCCGTAGGTTGTAGAAAGATAGTCGCAAAGGCTAAGCCACAGGTACTCTATGTTCAAGTGCAGCTTACAGTGTCTTTTTCATCATTTCGTGCGGCTTACAATGACAAGCGGCTTACAGTCGATTAAATACAGTGCATATCATCCTGTTTGGTACAATTTTTCCAGAAAAGAGCTCGACAAACTCTTACCACAACAGTAAATCAGATCAAAGCAGTGGCTCGTTGAAACGATCAACGGGTAAGCTTTTCAATTTCTCCGATGAAACAGTTACCGCGCTAAAGTTTCTACTGGAAACAGATGTCATATGGTGAAAACACAAGAGTACGGTTCAGAAAGAACATAATCTATCCGCTATTTGGCAATCGAAATAGTTGATTCGCTGTTAAGTTTATCTGTTTTAATGCACGGAGGGCCATTTTGACGTGGTCGCAACCGGCTATAGGTCGTCAGAATCCCGACAGGTTTCGCCGCGTAGCGTAATTCGATTTGCCGCGTATCACTGCGACAAGCGCCCGTCAGATTTGCTTAAGTTCAACGCCGTGATTTCATTAGCAGCACAGCAGGATGCGGTGCAGCTTGACGATCCGTCTTTTTCTGGTGCGAGCTTTACTGGGCCAAGCGGCAGTAACAAAATTAACCGACATCCTATGGGAGCACTGCACCTGTGAAGACGTTTAAAGGTCTTGATACGGTATCCATCTCACTGACACAGCTGCTATCCCTCAAAACATTCGTAGTGATGATTCGCTTGACCTAAAATGATTTTAACATTTTGGAAAACTCATATCGAAACTAAACAACCGCCGTGTCACTTGATATTTTAATCGTTTGCCTCGAGGAGTCATCGCTAGAGGAAGATTTGCAGTTCCTCAGCCACTCTTTGCATGCATTAGAGAAAGCGACCTGAGAGAAACTTCGGAATTAATTTGGATAATGAGCATGCTCCCTTGGGGTTGCAAGGCCACAAATTTTACTGAGCTGTTTTCAGTATTTGTGAATAGATATCTTCAGCAATATCGTTTTCCTCGTTATCATGGCGATCTGCAGTGTTGTGGTCGGTTTCATTGGTAGTTGACCTTTAAACTCTTTGAGACTGTGAATTTCAACTGCAATTGCTCAGTCCCCAGATTAGAGATTTCAATATAATTTTTAAGTCAATAGTCATTAATTGTTTGGGTGCAGTTTCTTTAAACATATTACATCAGAACAATTGTCGTGGTGTAGACAAACCTTACGGTAAACGCTCTGCTTGTGTTTCTGTGCCGTTCGTTGCATAAAACGAGCTGTGTGACCAACGTTCCTCTATATCTTACCAAACTATAATCAATACTTAACATATTCGAAAGTTGCTCTATCATGTAAATTTTCGAAAGATCGTGTAAAGATCTGCAACTGCAAACTTTCCAGCGCAACTATGTGCATCTTGTGTTAGTCGAATGTTTTCCAAGCTGCCACTATATATATGAAAGTTGCATACTAACAGACGAATGTTTCTTACTCCACTGACTGCTGTTTTACTTAACTGATCTAAAATGATGATTCCGCACAATTTTAGCAGCTTGGCATCTCTTCCCCTTTCGTTACTTCTCTTTCCATCACTCTCTTTCACTCGATAAATCTTTCCTATCTTTTCAGACACGTATCTCTATTTGTCTGATCGTGCGATAACCCTGAAAAAGTAAACTTACAAAATAAGTTGCTTTCCTTAATAGATTTTGTCGTACATATACAAAAGGCCAGCGTTCTGATATGCCCGGCATGTGTTTTCAGAAGCCCACCACGTCATCCTCGACGCAAATCAAACACATCGGAAAGCAGTATAAAGTGATAACAGATTTTTAGTGATAAGTCGATTGTTATCCAAGGCTGCTAAAAAAATTGAAAAAAGTATGTAGAGCCGAAAACGTGCATTCAATCGTCTTCAAAATAACGCTAATTTGGACAACTTTGCAATGTTGTTTGGAGAGGTAAATTTGCAAGTGTTAATCGCGCGAAGCTGCAGCAAGACTGCAAAGCTCTTGACCAACATTATGCTCTTATCCAATATTCACTGTTTTCATATTGAACATTCTGCAAGATGTGTCACAAACCAAGTGAGTTAAATTTCTCCTATATGCTATGAATGAGTTCAATTTTAAACACCATAAGTGTTTCGTCAACACTACAACTGTTTCGTCTAAACAGAAAGTTAGCAATCTATTAATATCACAACAATCAACCAAAAGTTACAGCAAACAAAACTTCGAGGAAAGAAAGCCATAACTAGTACCGGGGTTTTCCGGAACTCCGCCCTGGGCTGTTAATTGGAAAAAACACAAATTGGGAATTAAGACGTGAACCAAATAATCGCCCGGGCTGTTATACGGCAGTTGCTTATTGCCTGTGTCTGAACAACTACACATGCAAACAAAACCCACACATTTGAAGTTGTTACGGTAACAAAAAGACTACTAGTTGCAAACCATTTTGTTATACAAGCGATTGATGTTGTTTAAAAATCATTCGTTTTGTTCTAGTGGTTTCAAATGTACCGGTAGTGGGCCTTCAATAGCTATTGAAAAGGTGATCTGGGCCGCGATAAAAAAGTTTGCCGACAACTGGTGTAAGGTGACAACTACAAATAGTATTCAAACTCAGTACGGTATAACGTTGGACGTACCGTGTAAGGTGACAGGTACAAATACCGATACGGTAGTATTCAACTCAAATATTAGCACCATATAAACGTCCACCTAAAATAAGCACCCATGGGCGGACTAAAAAGACTGGGCGGCTTTCCGGAAAAAACCCGGTATGTATAGATATGAGGACGTGTCAGTAGCATTGGTGTGGGTGTGCAAAGAGCTTTTATCCTATTTTCTGATATTTTCAGCAGAAAGTTCTCCATGTGAACGTCATGACAGCCCACCAGCGTTAAAACATGTTAATCTTGAAATTGCCTCTCAGCAAGACAGTGTCTGGTTTTAAGTACGGCTTGAATTAATGTCAAAGCCATCCGCTTGTACTTTTTGACGTCTTGAAAAACGTGCTGGTCTACCACAACGTTTAAAAGTTATTCCATTGCCAGCGAGCCAAGATGTCTTTGGTTTGAAGTACCTGATGAAGCCCAGAACAAAGTGACAAACCTCAATGACCTCTTCGTAAGACTCGACTGCAAGTTGTCACTTTCAGTGCATCCAAGCTCGCATCCCAGCAAGCATTCTGACCGGATTCGTTACTACAATGTTTTAAGCATGGGCTATTTGTGATAAGTTGTCATTATGCGAACGGATAGACATTAATTGCGAACCTGTCTCGCAAATGTCGACTTTGCTTCACTAAGCTTTGGATTGAAATCTGTTGCAGATGAACAGAGAGACTGGAAAGAGGTACTCTTGCTTCTGCTTGTCATAACAACAGAAAATTCGTGCTGTGTTCTCTTGCGACAAAAAGAAAAACATTGAAATACATTTTCGACTTCAGTGCTGTACCACTCATTCAGTGCAAAGAACCTGTTGTAATGCGTTAATCGCGATGGACCATCATCCGAGTGTTAAAAGTACTTTCGGTGAGCAAACCACTGCTTTCGGCGAGCAAACTCCCGGTCTTAGGCTTCGCACAACCTTCCACTTTTGCCGTTAAGCACTTATAACATTTGTTGTTAAATAATGCTGCAATGACCAACTGGTCGCTTCCAGTTAGGTTACGTGAATGTTGCGCCCAATGATTAATCCTGTATGAAATTATGTCAGGAGAGTCGCCCTTAAAGCGCAGGTCATTTTTTAAATTGTAACTCGCTCTTAACCTTTTTTGGACATCGTTCTGCATTTAACGCTTCTTCAGAAATAATTGAACTGTAGCTAAAGACCATGGAAAATCTCTGTAGTCCCGAGAAAGGAGAAACTTCGAAGGGCATAGTGTTTCACTTTACAGGTTTTGAAGTACATTTGACGAAAGGGTTTGAAATCTCTAGTTACCTCAAAAAGTAATGGCATTGGAAATAGCTGAATGTAACTCCCAGCAAATATGCTGATGTATTCGCCCACGCATGGTTGGTAGATATACTGCATCAGCGCAATGACCAGGCGAACTCTCATGAAAGGCCAAAGCTTCATGCTTAGGGCCAAACGTGTTTTTCAGAATAGACTGTAGATTAGAAGTTCGATCGATTGATTACATAACAATCATCATTTTACGTCGTTAATTATTTCCATTCTCTGCGTTTGCAATGTAAATTCCGGATTGTGGTACTACATGCAAATTTGCCCAAATTTTCAAAAATACTCAAACACAGGCCAAACAAAATATTTGTGGCCAAACAACTTCTAAAAATGACCAAAAGTTAACAATTTAACAAGTTCCCNACCCTGTGTATACATGCTGACCGCTGAATTGCAGCCACACTAAATATATCCAGGAGTGTAGTGGGGTGGGAACGCGTGGAAACGGCGTTCCTTGACCTTTATGCCCTATGGTAAAGTTACTTGAAGATTTACATTTTTCATTTCAACTTATACGTGTAGCGTATTGCGAGAACTAAAGAAACTTTTGCGTGTGAGGGCATCTGAGCAATATTTGGTGTTAGACTTTGGTTTTAACCTAAATCAGGGGTGTTGTGGGGTGGGAAAGGTGTTCCCACACAGTGGCGTAGCAAGGCAAAAAAATTGACGGGGGCCAAAATATTTGATTTTAGGCGAATAACACTATTTTGTTTAAAAAGATGCCTCTCAAAGCACAGAATGACTATATTTTCTAAAAATGTGGAGAGGACCATGGCCCCTTTGACCCCCCTGGCTACGCCTATGTTTCCACATCTCTTTTTTTAGCACTGCACCTCTGAATCAGCGTACATTGCTTTCGTACAGAGTGGTGATTGTAGGGCAAACCAGACAAACGTTTATCGAGCATGGTAGTGAGGAATCGTTGCGGTGTCAATCAGTTTTGCTGTTGTGGAAGTCTACGAGAACTCTCCGGATTAAGTGAGCCGTGGACAGTGGTGGAGGAATCTTTTTCAATGAGGGGGTTACGTCAAAAACACTATGGAAAAATTTTGTAATTTAAATTGGCAACTGTGACGTCACAAGCATTGGAACATGATGTCATTAACTTTTGTCAGCACGTTTAGGCAATTTTATTCAATGTTTTATAAGCCCTCAACGACCCATATCTAGGCCCGAGCATAGGGTGACCAGATTGCGCACGGTGTATTCTGCCAAACATTTAGAAAATTCTGCCAAATTACAAATAATATATTGCAAATAATATTGCCAAAATTCTGCCAAATTTTTTTCATTGAACTATTTACTTTAACAGTGGACCCAATGCTAATTGTGTTGCTTAAACTTATGTAAGCGAAACTCGAAATTTATAGATGGGGTCAGCAGCAACGAACACGGTGATAGCGATAATGTGCGTGGCTACGTTAGAAACATAACAAACGTCACAGCAATTGACAAGGAAACGTAGGGTAAAGCAGCTTTAGTGAGGAAGTGCAAGTTTAGAAAAAGCACGTGCGAAATTTTTGATCTACGTTGCAGGTCAGAGAACTAACATCTGCAAACATAAATTTGTAGAGTTTTGGTGGGGTTTACGGTACTTGAGCAATCGAAAAATTCGTGTGGAATATTGCATTCCAGAACATCAATTTATCCCATTTAAAATTTCATATTTTCACAGTTGCGTGATGTGCAAGAGAAATTCGCAGACGTAGACGAAATAAAAATAAAAAATATTCCGTAACCCATACTACTCTCTTGGATATTTTTGCTCAAAAAGAAAAGAGGAGAGTTGTGTATAGCAATAATGGCTTTGAACGCTTTGCTACTAGAGCGACAAAAACATATTTTCAGCAGCTCATTTTCAATCAGTGTTTTTCAACATTTGAAAATTGCCGAAGTTAACTGTTGAAACGTTTTGATTGGTGCCACCCTTTCAATGCCGAAACTTTAATAAATATGCCTCTAGACTTGTACATCGAATTTTCGATAATCTTTTGCAATGCAGTCGTCAAAACGGGTCTGCCTGCCAGCCATATATGCATTCCGCGATTCCTTTATGAGAGTTTTTTGAAATGTTGAACAGCTCTTGTTCAACGATTTCAAAAGTTCACGTAATGTCAAGGATTTTTTAACTTCGTCGCAGGCTCATGCACCATTTTCGGCAAAATTGCAACAAATCATGCTGTGTTTCGTACAGAAAGACTTCAAGAACAGGTTCACGTACTTAGCAGGAAATTCCGATGTTCTTTGGCAGCAGCAAGCACGCCACTTGGTGTGTGCCTTGAAATATCTTAATAATTGTGGTATTGCCGGCACTCGTACAAATTGTGTGGAATCTATACAAAACACTTAATTGACGAACAGAACGTCATTAGTGTAGCAGAAACCCATCTGACCTTAGTTATCACATCCGCTATATTCTCCTCTGAATCGCAGGAAATCAGCAGTCAAGGTGTAAGTTCCAACGGTTCCTGAAATTACTTTTTCGTTTCATGCGCACCTTTCAACGCCACTGTTTCAGCCCCAAACGCAAGTTGCGAGCAGTATCGTAGTCAGCTCACAATTTTGCGAGGGTCAGAAATTTTGACTTTAAGCGAGTACCAGTGTTTGGTTTGGGACACTGCTTCTCGAGGCACACAACGAACGACAAAATATGCTAGAAATTCGGGAGGGTATGGCCCCTTTTGCCCTCCCTGGATACGCCTATGGTTGTAAGCAAGACCATAGGTACAGTATTTATAATGTAGAGTTGCGATTGAAATAAATTGTACATGAAAACTTTACTTTACTCGATTACATCGCACCAAACAAAATCTATGAAAAGCAAGTTGTTTTATTTTTCATGACTCATATTTTTCTTTTGTGATACAGATAAACCTCACACAAAAATTTCATGAGATATAATAGAAAGCCAAACATACAGTTTGTGTGAAAATGAGCTGCTGCTTTGTACAACGCTTTAATCATCGCGCCAATACAGGTAGAGATGATTTTCAGCGTCGTTTTCATTTACAGAAGAATAATTTCATTGTGATATCCCAAATATACGAGTATAACAACAATGGGTAACTCTTCAAACTTGCCAAACTGTCAGGCATAACAAAACTGCTTGCCGTTACTGAAACAGAACGTTATCAACATTTTAGCGCAACGCACAATCAACGCTAACAATTTTCCCAACTAAGGTTTTGGGAGATGAAAAACGAAAAGATTTTATTTTGCATCTGACCTTCCTTTTGGGACATGAGTATATGTATAAATGTTTTATTAAGGCACACGTTGCAAACTGTTCTTTCTGTGAAAGCATGAAGTTTATCCAAATAGTTGCCTCTACAGTGTATAACCGCACGGCTTTGTAACCACAAAGCAGGTTTCGTGGAAGATAATGTTGACTTAACAATCTTTTTGACGCTGCCTTTCGTTGTGAAGTGTACGTCGAAACTAACACATTCATCTATCATTACTTTGCGTTGTCATGTGGCTTTTACAGTGCTTCCGTGTTTAGAGAAACCAACAATGAAAACGGAGCTGTTAGGCTGCAGTAGGCTTCAATTTTCCAGATCCTTTCTTCGATCCTTGCAACGGGTTTGGTAGATAATAACGGACCTCGATCTCTAGGTTAATGAAAAATAGATAACCTTCAAAAGCAAAGCAAAAATCAAAAGTAAGCCTTTTTTCGAGTCAGTAAATCAGATAAACTCGAGTTTACATTGACCAACAGTGGAAATGATGTAACTGCTGAAACAATAAAGAAGTATGCCAGGATCCTCACTTTAGCTTTAGATAATATTGGTTCGACCTTTGCGACCTTATCAAAAAAGTGTGAATTGTGCCTACGCTTGAGAAGCGTATTGAAAACGGTATCACTCTTCTCCAAAATTCAACTCGAAATTTGTATTTTGCTAGGATGACAGATAAATATTGTTTTAATCCTTTTGGTTGTATTCCGTGCTTACGAGCACGTTGAAAAGAAGTTTAATAACGTTGGCTGTGTGGATCAAATTCTTCAAAATCTATGTTTAACTATGAGCGTTTAATTAAATTACAACGAGTGGATAACATGTGTATGTTTGACCCTTTCTATCGCATGAAAATTGACCGACAATTAAAGGATTACTTGTTTGTAAGCGTAAAAGCGCCTTAACAAATCCGTCAGAACATTCTCACATAGGCATGTTCAAGCTTTTAAGTAAAGGCGTGGTTGTTTTTCGACCTTTCTGGCATTAAAAACCATTAATCGCACGTATCGTCATTTACGCAATCATTTGAAGCAATTACGGCATCAGCTTAACCCAACAAGCCTGCTTTGTCGTTGCTGCAAGAAATAGTTATGCTCACTGCAACTTGACCTTGATAATTTGCGGACAGAGATGCTTTATTCGTGTTGACCAAGCTCTTCGTGAAAGGTCTTTTAGATGCAAAAACGTTCCATGCTGGTGGCTGTTTCATGAAGGCCGGAAATAAATTATACAAGTACGGCGTATGCAAAGCAAGTGTTGGCCAACGTACTAGCACAGTCGAACACCTACGCAGACAATTTAATGTTAACTGAAACCAAACTATCAGCATACCCGTCTGCTGTGATGTGATGAGCGTATTTTTTATCGGAAGCAGATGGCGTTGCGTTTTGCAAATATATTTGTTGTTCACAATGTTTTACAGGCAAGGGCGTACGCAAGGAGGGATTTCGGGGTTAAACATCCCCCTTGAGTTTGACATGATACAAAAAGTTTATTACCTGCGCAAAGCAGATTAATTGTTTTCATATGCTTTTGCTTGTTAATTTGTCGACTTTGAATTACCACGAAACGAATTTGCATGCAAATTTCAAGAAAAATTTAAATGGGCCAAAAATAAATAATTAGGTTTTGGTGGGGATGTGGGTTATCGTCTGCATCAAGGAAACATCTCACCACTTTTTGCAGACCGTTCGTCCTCTACGCATATTTAGGATTGTGTTCCGCGATAGTCCACTTTATCCGAAACAATTGTCCTTATTTTTTCTGGTATGGCTGATCAGCGCATGCGCTGACGGCATTGGCTACATTACCAATTTCTGTAGCATGATAGAACTGTTGCACGAGCTTGAAAACAGCAGTTGTTAACACAAGCATTCAGGTATTTCATGTCTCAGCAGGGAAATATGAAAACTAAAAGTTCGCTGGACTTCTATACATCGCAAAAAAAACGAGAGTTTTTTTGCGTGCTCTGTGCGCATGCTCAATTCTTGTGTTGTTTAGCAAGATTCGATCTTGCAAGCCGGTGTGTGTGTCAGCCAATCCAGCCGCTGACTTATACTCAACTGCTCGTATCTGACGAGGCATTACCGCAGCGTGATTTTGCAATTATAAATTGTTCTGACGCAATGATGACTTTGTTTTATCCCCTGTTTTAACGCACAGTCTGATATATATGCAGTTATGAACTGCTTTGTCTTAGCGTTGAGTGTATTTTCCTCCGATATCCTAGCTTGGAGCGCTGATGGTTTGTATTCAGTGCAATGACACATAAAATAAGGGGAGTGCGTGTACTGTAGAAGAATACGCATATTGTGTCAACAAACTTCGCCAAATCGTTGGTTTGGAAACATGAATATGACGTCAAATTGTGACATCACAAACAGCGCATACCAAATAGAAATGACCACCATATGCCACTGAATGAAACCCCCCATAAAAATTTTCTGCGTACGCCGCTGTTTACAGTGTACTCCATTCGTCTTCACCAGTGACATTCGCCTTGCTTGTAGCAAAGCAGTTAATCACCTGGTGGCGCACGTCAACTGCATTGCACAAATTAACTCAGTCAATGCTCGTGGCATCCAGTGCAGGCCCTCCTTGGAGGCCTTGCTCCAGTTCACCTGCTTTGAGTCTGAGCCAGGGGAGTACGCAGTATATCATTCACCAATACTGCAGTAGATTTCTTTGAAACAGAACATATGTACCTATGAAAGCATGTTTGACATTTCGTTCACACATTTCTTTGCAAAAGTTGATGATTGACTTCAAGTTCAAATCTAGGTTAATAAGACTTTCATAATTTCCACAAACGAAAATCAGTAAAGCAAAACGTGGAAAAGGTGTGGGAACGCCGTTCCCACCCCACTACACCCCTGTGCGTTCTGTCACCAATAATTACCGAAGTGATTCGTAGTTAAATGTCAGTGTCCTGTATAGTTACGTTTTGCATTGTCCTTCCACGCTGGTTGGAAAAATTGATGCAGCATAAGATTGGGGTCCGAGAAAAACATATTCATAAGTTGGTGGCCCATGACCCATAAAGTTTGGGAAACCCCGATTTAGAATATCACGGTTCACAGCACTGGTTTAAAAAACGAAGGGGTGCACAATGAATTTCAAGTGAAACCTATCTTACATTCTGCTCATAATCGACTCGGCGCAACCAGCAAAGATTTGATCAGCTTTGCCATATACCGCGGACTTTTCAAAATTCTTGACGAAGCTCGAGACCAACGCGTTTGAGCAGCGCTCGGGGAGTGTTTGATTTCGCCAAAATCATCATCTGAGATTCACTCCTGAAGCAGTTTGGCTTTGGCTTTAGGCCACAAACTCGCTGTGGCTTCATCACGTCCTGAGTAAACATGGCCGCTTATGCAGTGTTTGGTAAACCCGCACAGAAGCAGAGCTTTGGCTCAGTCGTGTCGTGGCAAAATTTTACACAGCACCGCGGCTTGTTGACTCAAACCGATCGAGTTCATAAGAAGCTCGNAATGGTTGCAAGTGGAGGTCATCTCGTGAACACCACCGCTACCAAAAANGCAGTTGGATTTGCGGAAAGTCTTACACTTGCAGGCGACCCACGACCCATAAATGTCCTTGATTTGAACCTGATTGGCCAGCAGGAGACGCGTAAATGCATTACGCCAATCGCGCATTATTGCACAGCAGTGAACGATTGTGACCGGGGCGTCGCAAGGCCAGCAATATATCATTCCGACCTTTCTTGCGCTCCGTTGAGCTTTCATCCAGTTGACGCGGCTTTAAGCCGACGGCTGCGACCGATGCTGAGATGACGGGCTTGTGATCGTTGAAAATGATGAAGCCAAAAACTGCTTTCTTACGAAATCGCAATCATCTTGGTCTCTTTTTTCGGAAAGGCGTTTACGGGTATGGCTCTGCATTCAGTATACTTCCTCGCATTTGGTAAATTTTTAACGTATGACGAATGATGAAATACAATAGCACTGAGCAAAGCGTGGGGCGTTGTTTTTCTTACGAATAATGTACTGCTCAACAAGATCACTATTGCGCAATATCCCTTTTGTTTATTTAGGTTCATACAAATGAATGGTGCGCATTCCTTTTTCCTCGAATATCGTGCCCCTTTAATTACACGCAGTCTCAAAAATCTCCAAGGGTTAGCGTTCACTCATTGCTTGCGCAATTAAACGCCTTTGCGTTGCTAAAAACTCTACCACTGTTAACGTTGTTCGTTGAGTTATCACTCACCAGTGTAATGCATGCGAAATGGATTTTTTAAATAATCGATTTTACTTTCACAGGCCTTGACCCCAGTTGACGCTCGAAATGAGATCACGATCCGACTACAGATTAGAAGAATATCTGATAGATTGCACAGATGTTGCTTGTCAATTATGCCAGTCGCTGTGGTCCCTGTTACGAGCCGAACTAAAATCTCAAAACAATCAAAACGTGCTGAAGAGAATCCGACGCCATGTTTTATGTGAGTTTCGCAACAAAAACGACGGGTTAAGTGTTTAAACTTGATTGCGAAACGTACCACATGGTTACATTTACATATTTGGTTTTTGCACGGCCGCTTCTAAAAAAGGGACCTTTAACTTTGTCTAATTATATTTATTTCAAGTAGCAAAAGTCCCCAACAGTTTACGGTGGCAGTAGAAACGATCTAGTAACATGCGCCTGGAGACGATACAAGATATTGTCAGTAGCATTGACAGAATTAAAATGTGGCAACATGCAGTATTTTATTTCACTCAATCTCACACAGTATTCGCACGGCTTGTTGCCCTGAAACCCAATGGACGCGTATGACTAGGAAATTTAAATAAACGCGAGAGCAGGTCACTTCCAGGAAGGTCATCTGAAGCTGTTTGCATCCTACTGTTTCTGCGGTTCTATTAGATTAAGTGTTTCGTGAACTCATGGCGACAATACACTGATGCAGACATATTTTTTAATAAAAACAACAGAACAAGAAAACAAACAACTTGGAAGTGATCAGTTTTCACCTTCAGCTGTACCTTGTGACATGCAAACGTTTTTTTATGAAATAACAAGTCCCACAAGAACGTTTGTTTTCGGAAGGCTTGCGAATTGCATGCTTGTACAGCTATCAGTACAGTGCCAACGTGTCAAACTTTGTTGCCGTTTTCGCAGTTTCACTGCAACATGCAGCCAGTTGATTTAACCCATAAATATTGTAACACAAAATGTCAATTGTTTTCTTACAACTTCCGAATATGATGACCTCAGGGACGGCCGGCAAAATTGAGCCAATCGCGCATTATCGCGCTATCAAGTAGGTATTTGACCGTCCCTTGCTCTTTTTGTGTGGAGGTTTAAAGTGCCAGCCATGTTTTTAAAGGTGGTACTGCTGGGTGACGCAGCACTCGGTTTGACCGCGAGGTCGCAGGTTGTAGCCAAACCTTTGGAGACTGGGAGTTGGGGTGTCAAGTACTGTATTACACTCCACCAAGGTCGTGATGCAAGTAAGATATTGCTGTCCTTAGTGAACATCACCATACAGTAAAGTTGAGAAAAATGGATAACATCGTGCCGTACCGTTGTGTACTTTCTACCTGCAGCTTGCGTTGATTTGGGTGATATTGCATTTTTCATTTTTGTGGTTTCATTTGTTAAATCTTCCCTCAGGTGCTTCGCCCACATAAATATGTGGCTAACAGTAGTTTTTGAAATCTGCAAATGGTTAAGACAGCTTTTTTTGCAATGGTACACTTGGGTAACAGAAGCTACACAACAAAGATATCATTTTGGTAAGTGCGATCCATACTTTATGGGTGAGTTTTTCGCAGCTGCGACAGTAAATCTTAAAGCAAAATGACATACTTGAAATCTTCTTGGTAAATTTCATCTCAGATCGAGTTGAAAACTTTCACAGAGCAATTGGCAAGTTTCATCTCAAATAAAATTTATAATTCACAGAGAGCGGTCGGAAAGTGAAAAAGAAATTTCGGAGGGCCGCACCAAACAAACTGTTCACAAAGCTGGAAAAAAGGCGAAAGAACTGCTATAGTCGATTAACCAGAGACGGAATTTTTGTTCCAGCCGAGGAACATGTTTTCGCTCACAGCATTTTCCAAAGTTTATATACCAAGACGGCGCTTTTTTCGAAGAAACGCGCTTGCTATTGATTTGCGTACTTACTTTGTTATTTTGCCAAATAATTTTGCAATTCACGCGCAAAAATGATGTAATCTCCTGTATTTTACTTCCCTTTCCTAGTTAGCCTAACTTGCAATTACATTTATTAGCTGTAGGTTACGAGCATACATACACACGTAAAATAACATTGTGTGGAAATACAACTTTGGCGAGACGCTGGAGGGATTCCGCAGCTGATGTAACCACCAACACAATGCCCTGTACCTGAAGAAGCTATGAACCACAGAGTGTTAAATCCTTAACAGAAGAGTGCGCAGATGAGCAGCCAAGTGTTTTCACGTTTGGTATATGATAAAATTTCACCAGCGAAAATCCAAACCGATGGCTGCCCTCAGTGACCTGGCTGTATCGTTGTAGTGTTGACCGCCAACATGATGACTAATTTCAGATAATCTTGGGCATGGCTAATGATTTGTTCCAAGAGGTATTGCGCCGCTTCTAAAACACCATAAACTGTTTTACGGGTTCCAACCGCTGAACAACAACAGGATACTTATGTATTGACTGCAAGAGACGAAAAACAAGTGTTCTTGTGTATAGGAATTGTCAAGACTTGTCACATATAAAGGCTCGCTGTACCCCTTTCAACTCCAAGCCGTTTCCATAACACGGTCTAAGCAAGCCGATGTGAACCTACGATTTGTCGATGCTTGCTCATCATCTCTACTTTGTAGCTTGTGAGTTAACGCACGCAATAGCGACAACGCAGCTTTTAATTAAAGAGGTTGGCCACCACTTGATCAGCTCGTAAGTGCAACGAATTGGAGAAGTCTTGCACACACCAACGGGAGCGTTCAGAAACTTAGAGAGATTTTACGGCAGTACTTCACTTACAGGCAATGATGCACGTCAGATTCTTTCGCGTTTTGTCTTTGTTTACATCGACTTGGGAGCGCAAAGATCAAATGCAAGTTTGTGGCTATAGCATCAACATCAGTTAGCTCTGGATCAGCGACGAAGCTGCTTTGCGAAGTCATCTTCTCTTCACGAGAAATGGTGCGGTTCGTGAAGAATATTTTTGGGCGTAGGCCTACAGCACAGGCAAAACAAATACTGGTCGGGTCAATAGTGATAAGTGGGACAACTGCCACTGTCCGAGCCCCACTTGTGTGGGACCTCGACCGTGCACGCCAAACTAGTAGAAAAAACGCGGTCAGTTGGCAGTACCAACTGTAGTTACCGGCAGGCCGGCAAATGAAAGATTAAATAAAAACTGAGTTTGTAAGAAATACTTGCTGTGAATTAAAAAAAAATTGTTAGTAAGCAGCATTATGGTGATGCTTCCGAAATTCTGCAGCCTCGTAGAAACTGTAAACTGTTTTTGCGGTTTAGCTAAAGGCGGGGATTTTAATGAAATGCTTCCCGGTTATGGTGACCGTTAATCCGGCGGTCACTTGCTTTAGACCCGATGCGATTCATGTCAATCAACGGCGAATTGAAGCAGTTGGGATTCACTGCAGCCAAGTCAGCCTTCTTGTCAAATGCTTGTGTGACAGTTAGTGTTTGATAAAAGTCAGTAAATCGTCTAATCTTCAAGATAAAATTTCAGCAGACGCCATTTTGTTACGTCACAGGCTACTAAGGCCAGCTTAGCTGACGCACAGGTACTGTAGTTGCGGTTTTGTGACACGGTGATTCAGTCACAATAATGTTAAAAAGTTAGAGGTAAGTTGCTTGGCGAGGTCGTTGAGTCCTGTCTTGCTGGTCATAATCCGTTGTGTCGGGTATGAATAGATAAACGACTGTTTGCTTAGCAGGATGTAGCAGTAAATAAAGTAACTGTTGTGAATTTTTGCAGTTCAGCAATGACTTTGATTACATCGACGTTTTGGCAGCTGTTTGGGTACTTCTGTCAAAATACGTGGCATGTTTTTTTGGAAGACTGTGGATGCCGACGCTGGTCATAGCGTATGCATAAGATTGATTTTAGGTGATATGGACTTACTTTGTTACAATAGCTATAAAATTAGATAAGAGTAAACTAAAGTGGTTGATATCTGTCTTAGGCTCGCGTTCTAGGCTGGTTGTTTGAAATGTTTTGTGGCAACGTTGTGTTTTTACGATACAAAATCGTGCTCCCGAACCATCGCCAAATTTCCTATGTCTCACTTTAGTTCACCCAGCAGTGTACATATTATGGGTTGGACTGAAGGAAGTTGCTGCATTCGCTAAACGAGCGGAAAAAATTGAAAACGAGTTTAAGAGGTTTCTCTGCGGCCATTGCTTTGCTCTCCACTTATTGATGCGTTCACAAAGTTTTGACTGTATGTTAGCAGCGTCAGGGGCGGATCCAAGGGGGAGGGGGCGATTGGGGCGATCGCCCCCCTAAAACCTACAAAAGTATCTTTATTCACCATAATATTTTACAATTCGGAAAACAACATTCGCGATATAAGCCCATTCTGTCGTTAATTGTTTTGTCACAGCAGTGTTATGAAGTATACTTCATCTCTCTTACAGTAGTAAACCCGTAATGAGACTTGAATGTCAAATATTACTGAAATCGCCCCCCTAACCTTACTGGCTGGATCCGCCCCTGAGCAGCGTTTTGTTAGGTTTAAGATGCTTTGGAACTCTGCAGAACTTCGAAGTACCGATTAATTCGAAACTTTTGCAACAATTGCTCTCCTTAAAAAATGATAAACAGGGAACTCTGACTTGCGAGAAAAAATATCCCAAATACAATTCCTGAGCTCCAGACACGAAAGTACAACAAATGATATTTTAGAACCGGAGTGATTGTGGAAGACTGTTGGTTTCAAGTAAAGTGGTCAATACAACATCACATAAAAAATAGTGGCTAACGCCAACGCTGTATAACAACGTTTCGCTGTGATTAGTTTGTACTGTTTGCGTCAACATAAGGAAAGCTTTTCAGTCGGGGAATATTAGAAAGTAAGCCAATGCGGGCTTGCTTCTTACAATGGTCCACTACACGATTCACAATCGAAACATGAACAATATTTATTTAAGAAATGCATTGAGGTTGTATAGGAATTACGCTTTCAAAATGAAATTTAGCAACGTATTTTGAGTTTTTATTTGACGCCCGAGAAAAAGTTGAAATTACTAATTAATTTTGAGTTTTCACCATGTGCATCTTGTATGGCCATGCAAAAGTGAACAATTGATTGAACCTGAGGAAAGGCATTGTTTACCGAATTTTCCCGATATCTCTGAGTGAATTTAGTTCTGCACTGACAAGCGCTAGCAAATGGTAGAAGAAGCATGTGTATGGCAAGCTTCTGCCTTTCTATTTTGTCTACTTTGTGCTGATGTTTCGTTATCTTGCTTTCACTGCGGTTACAAGTAAAACACACATTTTTAAAGTGTTGCGAAGTCACTGATATCACCTTTGGCTGAAAATATTGGTGGCTTTGTTGTTGAATTATATTTATTTTGCAAACAGCAACAGTTTTTGCAAACGTTTTCTTTGCTTGTTGCATAGCCTGCTTAGAAACGTTCCGGTTGGAAAAAGACCGAGCTCGCTAGCTGGAAGACGGTATTCCAGGCAGTACAGCGCCATAGACCGGAAAACACGCCGATTGAGATAAAAAGCTGGACAAGCATAAATGACTTTGAAACCACCTACTCACAGTAGATATGGAGTCAAAACGATGCGCACGACCAGCATGTCTTCCGGTAGTCAATACGATGATGCAAAAAGAAATGCCTGAAAATTTAATTGCTCTGGTATGACCACTAACAGATCACTTTGATAGTATATACGCTGAAACAATTTAAGGCGGCTGCTGGATTTGATCTAATGATAGAGCCACCTTTAGCGCCGAAGATTCATCTTAGGAGAATATAGGTCTACATCCTAAAGTTTATATACCGTTCCGTTTTTCGCGCAACAGCAACTTTTTGTGCGGGTCGAAAACTCTCAAATTTTCTGATTAATCGTATAGTGATACACATCTTGAAATACATTTCACATTTCGGTATTTGCTGACTTTAAGGNTAATCATACTTCGTGAATTTCTGCTGCGAATACTGCATTGCTTTACTGTCATCTTTTAATGGACCTACAACCGTTTGCTTTTTTCATATGTCGTTTGAACTATAGCCCATATTTTCGACATTGGCACCACTGATTACAGGTTTTATCCTTCCAATTATAGTATGGTCTTGCTTTACAACAAAGCAGTTTTGATAGCAATACAAACGTCGCGGCATACTTTTATTAGTGACTTGTTTGAACTCAACATTTCAAACATTGTTGAAAACAGATAATTTTCTTGGAAAACATTGAAACGCCAAAAAAAAAATAATTGCACATCGCAGAACAAACAGAGGTCAGAACAATTTAGTAGGTGAGTCTACACTCTCTGACGGCTGAAACAGGTTATTTCGGTCAGTACTACTCCTGCGCAATGTTACACACTGAACAGTGGGCCTACCATGCTGTTTAAAGCATCACCGACGAACAAATTCTTGGTTGAAAATGCTGGGTGACTTGACAAAAGCTTGTTAAAAGATAGCTAATCTACCTTCCAGCTCGAAGCCGCCCGATTATCTTGTGTTGCTGATCAACAAAATGAGGTCTTTTACTGCTGATTAACTGGATGAAGATTTGTTGCGAGCAGCGAGCAAAGTGAAAAGTAACCGCCTGAAAATGCTGATCAGCCTATCCTGTTTTTGATAATTTTTTGCTTTTTTAACTTTCAAAGAAAAGCTACTTGTATTTTTTTACGTAGCATGCTGAAGCGTTTAAAGACGCTTGTGGCGCGAGGCTTCACCTGTGCTTGAGGTAACAGCTTGTGCGTATCCCAAATTTTTAGCTGGAAAGCTTATGGCTGAATGCACCAAATTTGGTTAATTTAACTGCCTATATACTTCACATATGATTCGGAGCGAATCTTAGCATGAATCCAGTTTACAATAGGTCTTTGTTGCTAAAATGTTTTGACACATCTGCAAAACACCATGTACTGAAAGGCCGTTTCACGTTTGTGGACTATTTGATAGATCTGATGACAGATTTTAAGCTTTTGCAGGCTTATCGAAGCATAAACCCTTTGCGATAGAGCGCCAACCCTGTTTCGTGTAATTTTTGCAGTTTTGCCCAAAACTGTCAGTCCTAATAACCCTTCCAGTTCGCTTGATGAGAAGTATCATTGACTGGGTCAGGGGTGATTACGGGTATAGCCAGGTAATTACCACCCTGGAATTTACAGTGCATTGATGTTTAAATTGGGTTTTTGAATTTTTGTGAATTTTCGAAAAATATGGAATGTTTTACTCATCGCATCTAAATCAATTTTTTTCAAATTTGGCCTGTTTCTTGTACACTTGCTCCTTTAGCGTGCACTTGACAAGGTAAGGTTGCTGAAGCAATGGAAGAAAAGCAGCTTGATTATTATTTTACATTAAATTAATTAGAAATTAGGAAGTTGATCAAATTGCACTGTAAAGGGTGATTACGTGCAGTTCTTTTAGTTGTGAGTTAAACTTTTGTACAAAACTTTCTTGTTAACGTCATGAAACAGGCAAGTTGTGCGAAAATTGCCATGTGAAAATGGTAAATTCAAAAATCCAAAGGACTTGGAAGTTTTGCCGACAAACCTGGGCAGTTATACTAGTATTTGCGGAAGGCCGAAGTTTTTAGGTAACTGAAGCGTCCATCCGTTCAGGCATGACTGGAAAAATTGTGATACATAGTGGTTCGCTGGATTACTTTTGTGAACGCGTAATCCTATTTTGAGTTCATACCCGGGTAGCTGTTTCAAGCTGTAGACAAACACCTGCAGGTTTGAGGTTAAAGGAGCAGTGATATGGCAAAACGCTGCTACGACATCTGTTATTAACTGCAGTTTGATTTTATATCACATGGCACTGCAATGATAATACGTTACTGCTATGGATTCTTCCGGATATGTTGTAACCTTGGTAGTGCTGTGCATTTGCACAGCAAGCTCTCCCATTCTTTCAAGAGGATTGAGAATCTGGTGGGTGTAATCTACATACAAGGAAGGAATAGGTCTTCGGGAAATTCTCACATCAAGTTTCCAATCTGTGAAGAGAGCATCCTGTCTCGCATGACGTGCGGACTGTCAGATAGCATCACAGAAAGCCGCTTTTCCTTCGTTTGTGTGATGCATTGACAAACAGTCAGTCACCTATCACGCAATCTATCATGTCGAGCTCCGATTTTGTGAGCAAATTGGAAATATCAGGTTTTCGGGTTCCAATCACCTTGGGTCAAGGTTATGATCAAGCGTTATGGAAGACCTATCGTTGTGCACCGGTCGCTAGATAACTGATCGCGCTATTTTATCTTAAAATTGAATCTTGGAGAAAGCTCTAATCCGACAGCGACATAGAACGCCCATTAAACACATCTCCGTGAGGTTGATCCCAACGCGTTGCTTGCTTTGTCTGCTCTGCCATTTTGAGCGAGCGTCGAAAGCTGGTCGTGTCGAACCTGACTTTGCAAAAAGTCCACCTGCCGTTTGCGAATCACGCAACATCAGGCTGTGGTTGTTGGCGCCATTGCTGCGAAATACCTTCGGCAATACAGTAGCCCAGTGTTGATCGAGCCATTTTACCTCAGCCACGTTTACGACAATCTGCTCATCTTGTTAAACTAATATCAGACGTGCTTGCCTCATACGCTCGATAAAATTTTCTATCCGTAGTGACACACCGATCCTGTGCTTAGGGTTTACTGCTAGACCCAACCGAAACCAACTCAACGGTTAGGATTGAAACGTCCAAACAGTCGACTGTTATGAAAGAAACGCACCAAGTACTGCATTTTGATTGTCGGTCTCAATACTTTGCAGTGAAAGTCAAAGTTGACATTCGCAATCGTGCAGCCACTCCTTCACCAGGCAGAATGAGACTTGTCAGGTGCTGCAAACTTTCTATTACTAATTTATATCTTTTTACTGAACTCCGTGGGTCACTCATTGCTTCCACATCAATCGCGTTTACGTAAATCATGAATACTCTCAATAATAGCCTGCCATAGCACAAGAATCGATTGACTGCTTGGCACAGGATCGGTTGCGTCTGCGATTGCCAATTTTATTAACGTCGCATGCACTAAAAGTTTTATACACGTTGTAATGCATGCATCAACGCCTTTCGCAGAATAAACCACAAGGGGTTGTCGAAAGTGTGACTGGTTGTTGCAGCACGGAGCGTTATCGTGTATGCACACTGGATCCTTTGAGGTCCTCAGCATTCAATATTTGACCTGTGAATCCAACGTTGAATGCCTGAGCTGTGAAGCCTACACATACGCTGCATTTACAAAGCGTTAAACAGTGTCCTGAGCATTAACTTAAAATGGGGTGGAAACTTGGCGCTGATAGGTACTGGTGTGTGCTCAAACTGAGCACGTTTGATATCCTCGAATACTAGAATGTTTGTTATTTCATTTTATAAAAAATATCAAAAAATAGTTTAATGGAAGAGAATTAATTGTTAAACTACAAGTTCAATATATTTTTTTCTCTTTCCTTCGTAATTGTCTTGGTTCAGCTAGAGACATACAAGCAGCTGCACTTTGGTACCGTAAGGGCTCATGTTAAAGCAACTGGTGCCGTATTCGACTGAGGTGATTTGGTGTAGAGGTGATCAAAGTCAAGTTTTTATGCTCGTGGTCCTGTTTCAAAATCATTGACTTTAACTTCTGCCTCGGATATAAGCAAAAATTAAAGATTCAGCCTGCCTCAACCAGAGGCATCAAGAGTCAACATTGGTGCGCGAAAAGCGGAAGTGCTAAAAAAAGCTTTATCACAATAATACTGACCAATGCAAGTGAAGTCAACGACAAACATGGACATTTGTGTGGGTGGTAGAACCTCTACAAGAAAGGAAGATCGTTTTGAAAAAAATCCAAAACGAACCCGGGCACAGCGAAGGGGCACAGCGTTACCCATTCATTGTAAACCGCACTTCGCATCCCTCAAGACAGTTCGAAGGAGTTGCGTCCAGTCCAGGTCAGCTGCAGCGACTCCCAGAATGAAGCATTTCCCACCTCCCTGTCGGTTCACCAAGTCTAGACTGCAGTTGCTTTTGTATGGCTGAAGTGCTCAGTCTGCCCTTTTAAGGAGACTATTTGATTAAACCATAGGTGGAGCCCTGTCAGGCGTCACCACTTCACGACAGAGTGGACCTGGGGAAAACGATGGCTAAAGCGTATTCCAGTTTCCGAAAACCTGCAAAACCCCTGAATTGCAGTCCTGTCACGGGATGTAGATTAGCGTCATGCTTGCGACTTAGCACGGTGCAGCATTTTCAGGCTACGCTGTTATTCACTATGTATTCATAGGTTCGGTGTTTCTGCTGTAGATAACTCGATACGAATTCAACCATATAATTTACGCCACACACCTGTAGGCTATGTCTAAGTATTGACAGCGCCGCATTTCACAGAAGACAGTATTTATGTAAAAAACATTAACAGTTTGTTGACGTTTTTCAAGTATTCGCGGATGAACTATTATCATTATTAGTAAAGTGCAAACTCATGATGCTAATAGTTTGTTAGCGAAATACCTGAATTGTGTTGATGACTTTAAAGCACAATGGAATGATAAACTTTGGTCATTTTTGTCAAGGAGATAACGTGTTTTCATCCAAACAGCAACTTTAATTTCCGCATCCAGCCATTATGTTTACAATTCTTCTTTCCTTGAAACCTACTGCCTCTGATTAGCCGAGCCTACACCAAACTTAAAACTGAAGCTTTCAAACAAAAAAGATCCACCTTTGCTGGAAGTTTTCGTTGGAAGAGTTCATTCAAGAATACCAAAGAAGGAAAATTTTATGTGAGTACCAGAAGAAAATTGTTTTTTTTCTCTCCAGGTTCTCTCTAGTCTCCGATGCATATGTCCATAGGCATTCCTGGTGGAATGCGCTCCGGAACTTCATCTCATTCACCTCTGATTTGGTTTCTTCGATCATAAATCATTTGGTGTTTTATAAGGCTGAGTTGAGCATAATTATCACTATGGCTTGAGAGTTCTCTGTTCCGTAGAATTATGCGATGCACATAAGTGCAATCTCGCATTTTTGCTTTATCATCGCCACAAAACTTCAGAATCTTTACACGTTGGTTTGTAACAGACGTTTGCAACATTATTTTTGTCTCCATATAAAACAATCTACGTGAAGTTTCTAGACGATGGCCCGTAATGCTTCACACTCAATTTATGTTGAAGAATGCGATTTAACTGACTGGTCTGTCGGATTACTGCAACACTCTTCGAATTTACAGCATGCCAGACAAACCAACCTGTCCCATATAAGGCCCTCTTATAACCCCGCACAAATAATTGGGAGACAAAACGCTCTGCAAAATTCAAGGAAGTCGAAAATGCCTCTGTGAAAGCATTTAACCAGCACCTGTATAGCGGAGAAGTTCATTGTATTTAATTAGATTATCTGGGCTGTTTCATCAGTTTTAACAGATTTACCTGCTTCCCTTGGCAAAGTGACTTTTGTGAAAGTCTTCGAAATACGCACGTCCGACCAACTCAGTGCAATCCATTGAGCGACTGAAGTTTACTAAACGCACCCAAAGTTTCTCAATCACATTTCGTGGGCCGAGCCTAAATGTGTTGTAGTTGCCAGCTTAGCAGACAGTTGCGAGCCTGTGCCAAAATTTAAGAGGTTTTTGATCGATATCTGTAAAGCCCACCTGATCTGAGCTGGAAGTTGAGATGGATTTGGCAAAATATACCATCGAATCTTTGCTGCAAAAACGCGCTTCGCGCTCGTTGAAATGTGTATTATGTTGTTTAGCATTGCCTTAAACTACACGATAACAGTACACTTTTCAACCCTCGCTGCTGTTATATAACCAGTCCACCAGTCCAAATATCTAAACTTTGATTTTTAATTTTTATCTGTGTTGCTCGGAGAGATTTCTATGAAGTAAAATTGGCTACTTTGTTCAAACTCCATATTTATCTGTTTCATTAAACCAATTTATTCGATAGTGTTGCTACTTTCAAGGAACGTTCCGGGATATTCCGGGAGCTTTGCTCAGTATATGGGCCTAGCTCCTGGAATCAAAACTGTAATAAAAATATTTCTGGAGTTGTTTGAGTAGACTTTAGCGGTCGTATATAGCACCAGCAAGTGAGAATACATTTCATGTTATATTCAAGCTTTCTTAGTTTGACCATTAGATTAAGATATGTTGTTTGCACTATTAAAATTTAAATTATTAAGTGCAAATATTTAAGCGCTGGTGCATAAGTTCTGATATATAAAACTTTGAATTGAAAAGCAGACGCCGTCAGACAAATTTATCGCAATTGCAAAACGCGATGTTTAGATCCTGAGCATGTGCTTGAAACTTCTACTCATCTTTTACGTCGTTTGAGATTGCAATTTCGTTTTGCAGTAAGTCTCTGCAGCTTGCTGCAATGTTGCTGGCAAAAGCCAGGCATTGAAAGCCAAATCAATATATTGATACGTTAATTGCTGCCGCGGTCTCTCCTGCTCGTACTAATAGGTATAATGTTCGGGCAAAAGTTCAAACTCTTCAGAACCGAACACATATTGTTTCTATGTGTTATCCATGTGAACGAAAACATTTTTCGCTTCCCGATCATTTTACCTTGCTTTGCTATTTGTATAATTGAACAGATCCTCTGCTTCAGATTCACACACAACCTTTCTGGATGTTGAAAAAAAATTTTTGTGTTCTGGATACTGCGCGTTCCTCGTTTACTAATATATTGTTTGGTTGGGAATTTCCAAGACAGCTGCTTAAAATATAAATGAAACTGAACTGAAAATTTTTGCCGTTTACTGACGTTCCCATTTCTATTATCTCGCCAGATTAAGAGACACTGTAGCAATATCAAGTTAGCCCAATAGTTTTCCAACAGATGCAACCACACTATTTTGTAACTTGTCCGGTTGTATAGAAATTTGTTGGCTCATATGTTTTTTCGAAATGTGACTATGGTTGATATGTTTTCCGGATAAGTATTTAGCAGAGTAGGATGAAGATATTCATTGAAACGACAATACAGTTGCATTAACGACTTGTGATTGTTGCCTTAAAAACTCAGCTACTCCGTTTAATTTTGCCCGTTTTGCCACGATGTTGATACTTCATACATTTTACTGGTGGGTTTCACTTCTTGTAACCTAACCCTGTGAATACCTTCACGACGTTCATTTGCCTTTGATGAGCCGATTGAAATTTGTTAAAAACGCTGTTTTTGTAAACGGTTTTAAACTACACGTACAGGGTGTGGTTCTTAGCGGACAGTAAATTTGAACAGCTAAGAAAAACACACTTTCAGGATACTGACAGACCAGGTATTTACGCCGGCTGGTTACGATTTCGTGTCGTTGTTTGGGAGATAGTGTGCACTAATCCCCACGTCCAATCTCGTTTCAGGCAAACATGTTGGGGAAAAATATTTGAAGAAGCGTCCCAAATTTTTGGGGACTTGCGATCGAAGCGATTGCCAGTGCACGACGTTAAAAGCTCAGAGCACTTTATCTGATTTCACGATTGCCGTTATTATTTTTTTGGCCCCGCAATGCCGGGGGGGAGCTATGGCGTCAGCGTCCTCCGCCAGCACATTTGTAAATACATCGTCTGCGCTCGCGCCATTGGCCATGCACCGCATTGAGGGAAAATGGCGACGGTACGGCAGACGCGGACCACACCGCCTTAAATAAATAATCAGTTACGTCTAATTTCGTCGCTTTCGGATCAGTGTGACCGCTTTGAAATTTGATTGATCTACGCCTACCTTGGCGTTGCAATTCGGGAAAATGGTTCGACGCGCGCTGTCATGATCAGGCCGTTGCTGAACTTTGGAGCAATATATTCTGACGAAATCCTGCGTGGAGACAAACGTATGTTTGCAAAAACCAACCAGCACGATGAGAAGCGATTTGCAGTTTTGCGTGGGTTTTATATATAAGAGACAAACTACTCCGGATCACCAGTCACATGCTCGTTCAAACAACTGTGAAAACAAGCGCCGAATGTTCCAAAAAAAAATTTTTTTTGACGAACGATATTAGCAACAACAGCTTTCACACGGGATTATCATGAAGGTTTGTGCATGGCGTGAACTGACCAGCAAAAGGTTGCTGAAAATGCTCACCCGACTTGCGAAATTTTTTTTGCGTTTTTTTAACACCACCTATATTAGTCTGTGCGGGTATGTGTTAAGGCATAGATAAGAGGCAGCGAGTTACTTCCCTCCTCGACAACGTCTGTGTTATGAATGACGCTGATTTGGCTTCACATTTCAAGTGAACAAAACACGATATTGCCCACGACCTGGTCGATCCCAACGATCGCCGCAGCGAGTATGTTTTAAGAACCACAAAAATTCAGTGAGACTTGGCCTACTCGTGCACACCTAGCCACTGACTATGTGATCCCAACGAGAACATTCCGCACCTTGCAATCCACAACACTGTCCCGCTATTCCAGCTCAACAGCGGTAGCTCGCGTAGTATCCACGGCTTACCGTGAACAAATGTCTGAAATGTCGCTCAGCCTTAGCAAACGTACAGCGGCGCTTCTTCAACCAACAGAAGGGAGCCAGGGCCCGTCTCGCACACAGACCGTCGTTGCTGGGACAGGCCACCGTGACAGGAGTTTGTTTTTCGCCTACAGTTTGCGGCTGGATGATTTGTTTCGATAATATTCCGTTGATCCACCGTGACCGAGTTGGCTAAATACTCGGGCATCTTTCATGTTTGTGAGATACCGCCATCGCCTGCTTCTTGTGCCTCTGTCAAATGCGGTGTAACAAAAGATCAATCTGGTCAGTATTTTTCTTATAAATTTCAATGGAAAGAATGCTTGTTAAATGGAACATTCTCCCAAAAGGCTTGCTATATTGTGAAGCTTGAATTCTTGATTATCGACTCAGTAGTGACTTTAAGCGACGTGATGACTAATGTGAACGCGGTGCATACGTTTATCAATTTGCAGAAAACTGGTAAAATTTTTAATAAGATGTTTTGTCTTCAATATGCTGTCACTCTTTTAACATCTACCCTAAACAACAGTGATCAAAAGCCATAGATAGGCTCTATGAGTTTGCTTTATTCTAGTATTTGAAGATCCTTTTTATAAACCAACTGCCTGATAGCTAAAAGTTCTTTTTCCGCCAAGTGTGTCTGAGTATCTAATGTGTGCCGGAGTAACATGTCAGTATCTATACCAGTATGAACAACTTTGTGCGTAAAGTCCACCAGGTATTAGCCAATGTAATGCGTTGCAGTGCCACTGCAAACATTGCTAATTTCCAAATCATACATTGGCGAATGTGGATCCATAAGTAATTTGGAAGTATATTTTGATCGTTTTTATACGCTGCCCATATTTAACACTGGCCACATGTTTTCCTTAATATACGAAGTTTGCATTTGCTTTATTGCCCCTAGTATTGAAAAAACGATTTATTTTTTAATGCGTCAAATTCTTCAAACCCTTTTTTAGACGCGGTTTCGTGCTGGGTGCCTGCTTCGACTTAATGCGTTGTAATTTCGCTGGCTTACCGCGAATTTGTATTTAACTCTGTCAAGCCTTTTGTTTATCTATGATTACACGTATATACCTAACAGCTGTACTGCTGGCAGCGGTTAAACGAACTTCAAAATTTTTTGTGTGCTTTGCACTGGTGCTACAATCCAAACTTTGATAATTACTACGGGGCAAAATAAAACCCGCTGGTTATCAGCGGTCCTGCTCTCCCCTTCGCTTGACCTTCCCATGACCCTCGCGCTTGATCTGCGTGTTTGCTTTGCGGACTTCCACAAGTGGACAGGAGTTGTTTCATGTCGTCACAACGCGTCGAGCGAGTGGATTGTTTGATGCGGAGCAGGGCTGTTCGAAAATTGGCTCCGTGGTGTCGATTTCGAGACTTGCTGTAAATTTATCAATAAGTTTAACCAACCAGCACATCTGGGGGTACATCATCCTAAGCTACAATAAATCATTCTGTGATGGATAACGTTTCTCAAGCAAGACAACCTTTGTGGAAGAGAAAGAACTTTAAAACACACACCCAGTGAGAATAAAACAACATTTTCCAGTTCAAAAAACACCGTCAGCGGTTGCAACCCATCCCCATCGTGCCCAGTCGCCACCCATAATTAACTTGATAGCAATACGTTTGAATTGCTCTTTGTTTTAGCTTCGTGAACCAAGCATAGCTATCTCTACCGTAAACTTTACCGCCGCGAAAGTGGTTGTCGGCCGCCAACCGCGATGATTGAGACACCTGCGTCAGCACATCTTCAGGAAAAACACTGCGGTTTGGTATACTCCGCAGCTGCGAGACAGGGCGCGAAATTTTCGGAGGTTGTGGTGAATTGGTTATTAATTCCACGAACTTTTCAGCTTGTTGGTACCTTTTCGCGGGTTTTCGTTTTGAATCGTTGCTGACTGATTCAACGCGAACCGCCTTTGGTGAGTCGGTTTGCATAAATCAGTTACAGAAATTCGAATTGTTGACATCAGGAAGGTGTAAACTGACCTGTTGCGAGAACTGAGATGGGACAGAAATAGTCGCTGGAAAAAGGTTTGTGAATTTGTAGATGCAATCTGTCGCTTCAATCTCTGTACTTGCGTGGCAGCAAGCGTTTTCTGCCGTTCTCAGCAAACCGGCGCCAAAATCCAACACATATTTCCTTTTGAGCAAAACAACTTGGTTTCCACTGGGAACCAATTGAGCATACTTTATACGGCTACCGATTACTCACTGTCCTAGTGATATGAACAGGCTCACCTACGGTAAAGATTAAAATTATAACGGGAACGTACCGTTTTGGTAAAGTTTTGTTGCAATCACGTGCTGTACTTGTTGAAAAGTGTCGGTAAGAACTGACACTGAACGCACCAGGATTCAGGGGTCTCCAAACGTTTTTTGTCAGAGAGCCACAGACGCTATTACACAACAGTTCGAGGGCCGGATATCTCACGTAATGTGATTGTTGCGGATTATATTACATTTTACCAAATCAACAAATTTTTCGCAAACATTTTTTTCATTGACAAAATGGCTTCGCGGGCCGGATTTGGCCTCCGGGGCGTAGTTTGGAGACCCCTGCACCAGATTATCTCCACGTTGCATGTTGTCAGCGAGCCTCTGGCCGATCCTAAATGCAAAGACTTTTGCTGAAACGGTTTTTGCCATGCAACTGGAAGTGACCGGTTTATCACAATTGATCGTTGTGTTTGTATGCAGTACCCTCTTTTTGTCAAAGCAGTGAGCCTCGGACCAACCACCAAGAGGAGCGCAAACCAAGAACATATTGCAATCAAATAATTCACATCATATCGGTAAAAAACAAACTGACAAAGGTGCGACATAACTCATTTTGAATATTTACCGTCCGTAGTTATTCTAACGTTTAATGGCAAAGCCGAGAGCTTTTCACGAAGAGCGTTGTCTGTGAATGCCGTCATAATCGCTTCAAACCTGCGTTTGTCTAATAAGCAACGGATATGCGTAAGACTACATGGCAATATCGTACCGTGTTGAAAGCGTGGGAACTTGAAGCTGTTGCCAACTTTCTGCAAAAAAAGATTTTCCTGCTGATCTTCTAATTTAGGAAGCCTCGTTAGCGGCTACTGGTTTCAACGCCGCAAAAGCAACTTCATTTGGGTTTACTTTTCCGCGGTGAGTGACGAATCTTTAAGTTGTAAGATCAAGAAATTTTGCATTTATCAACTGGTTCTGCAACCACAGGAAACCTAAGTGAAGCTGTTTATTGTTAGCATAGAAAAACCTCGGTTTAATGTACTATGCGAGAGAGAATGTCCAAATTTTAGTTCTGTTCTAGATTAAGTTTGAAAACAGCAATTCACCATGTTGAATACAATCTGTGCATAAATATAGCAAGTGACAGATATCAACACAAAGGCAACACAACGTTGAGTTATTTTGAGTCTAACATCAATTAAAACATACAGTGAGAAAATACCCAGGCTTGGAGATCGTCAGCTGCTCCAAAGAAATGCCTACCATTCAAAAGTAAGGCGTGATTGCATTTGGCAACAGCATGACGCTGTAAGGTTAAGGCATGGAATTAGCCATCTCCAATATACAAAAAAATCTGCTGTTGACCAGAAAACTATGCCGACTGGACATGGAGCACCTATCGTAGTAACGCGCGCTGATCTGACCGGGTGTGAAGTGCCATAGAAATCACAAGTGCCGCGGCACCCTCTTGTCACGTCTTTAGTGGCGCTGTTGACCTGCGTCTGATCCCGCGCTTGCGCTGGGGAAAGATTATGAAAAGATAGAACAGCTTGGAGGAGATTTTACTCTTCTATGTTGCGTCGCAGGGGCGCATAATCTACAATTTTCTTAAAGTCAAGTCGGGTTCTTTTCCACTGGCCTCTAACCTTCATTGAGGAAAGCCTAGGGCCACTGTGGGATTTCAATTTGATGGCTACCGGCACGTTGTTGACCTGTTTCACGCGAAGTCGCTGGCACTTGTACTCACAAAGTATTGCGCGGTTGACAGAAACGCAACAGATTTATCGTTCTATCCAGTCCGAGATGCTTTACGTAAAAAACTTTACTCTTGGTGTCGACCCTATATCTGCTCTTAGAAAGCATTTCACGATTACCAAGACAACCATTTTATACTTGTTTGCAAACTAGGATCACGCATCATACAAAACATACATTTTCTCATGCCAGAAATGTAATCGTCAAAATGTGGAAGGTGCGAAGTTGAAGCATGATAAAGTTTGGAAGTAGAAAACGATTTGTTTGAGTGTGACTGAATCCGGGTATGTTAGTGTAAACCTTTTGTTTTTGTAATGATACAGGTATTAGAAAAGACCATGCTTAATTTTCCAAAACTTTGGGAAGGCATACGGTATATGAACGTGAGCATACTCTCCATTACTGCTTCAATTTGTACAAGCTATTGACTTATGAAAAATGCTACTTCATTGCTGTAACAGACCGTTTTATCTTTGGCCACTTAACTTTACAGAACTGTAGCACCACACGAGGGATAGCGCTAAAATGAACCAGGAATTTGTACGAAAAATCTGTGTAGCTTTAACTTGAAAAGATTTTTACGTAGGCCTAAAACCTACATACGCAATGGTGCAGAGCTGCGCTGCTGCCTCACGAATTATTTAGTTTCGTGATTGCAATTCGACGGACAGTTGAATTATTCCGCGTGCAAGGAAAATGCTTGCAAAACCCTTTTTTCTATATGGCAACGTTAATGCAACGATTTTACCGTGTCTTGAAAAATAAACTCTAATTGCGCTTAGTACGAGGTCCGACTGGTACGCCACTGTTTAGCACCATTTTACCTATCGTAAATTTTCCAATTTTTGGGTTGCATATTTTTAGCCATGTTTGGAATCCTCTAAGATGCAGTGAAAAAACATTTTTTTCCAATTCAGCTTCAACCGCCACTCAGCCGTATTGGTCTAGCTAGAGCTTGCTGGATCAAGTGTTTAAAAAATATTGCAAAACCGTAAAAATTGTTATCTGTCAAGATTATTTTATTTTAGAAAAGTAAAAGATATTTTTTATATAATGTAAGAGAACGTTTTTTACTCATTAAAGGTTTTGGCACGACTAACAACACTTTTTGTAGCTTTAATTGCTGATAGTTAAGAAAGCTTAAGTTGAAAAATCTGTGGTCTATTACCAGTTCTTCCATGCAATTTTTAGAAACGAAAAAATATTCTAGTGACATGGTAACTTAAGCGACATATTTGCACTTTTGATTCCAAAGTGACTTTTACAGCAAAGTTGTCGTTTGTTTGGAGGGAAGGTAGCACAAATAGCCTGTTTACATGGCACATTTCATGTGGCTTTTGGTCGATTGTGGCTTTTATTTTCTAAGTCACGCTTAAGAATGTGGCTTTCTTTCTATTTTCTGTGTCACGCTTAAGAAAGCCACACTCTTAAACGTGACTTAGAAAATAAAAGCCACAATCGACCAAAAGCCACAATTAGGCCACAATGAAATGTGCCATGTAAACAGGCTAAAAATGTCATGGGACATGCTTTCAAGACCAAAGCCAAGTATTCACCCACAGACGTACAAAATTAAATTAGTAATCTTTTTCATTCGGCCGTAAAGCCTGTGCTTCGTGTTGGATGCTACAGTCGTTTAAAAACTTGCGTAAATCTTTTTCATGAATGGAAAGTTGTGGCCTTTGTCAAATTTCCTGCTTCACGTTCAGAACAAAATGCTTACTGGTCATTTTGTAACGTTGTTTCAAAAAGAAAGAAAAAATTTACTCCGTTATGATTTTACTGTCAGTTTGCTAGCGTAACTTCAACGGAAGTATTTCTGTCACCAGCAAATGTAGCTGGTTATTTACCACAAAAAAATATTCGTCATTCACGGGGCCGCCTTCGCTGCCTGTCAGCAGCTGCGCAAATGTTGGTTTGCCACTGCAAAAGTAGTGCAACAATTAGTTCACCTTGACCGGCGCCAGGCCGGGCTGCCTTGAGTTTTCTTTGGTTTGGCTCAAGCCCGCAGCTCAACCACTGCGAGCCTGGTGCACTGCTTCCTGCGCAACCCCGAGGGACAGTGTCGCGCGTTGACTTCAACCCATTATCTGCACTAAGTACCGGCCGCAGCGTGCAATGGGAGGAGGATGCTGCGTGACGGCGAGGGCAGACGGCGGAGACCACACGCAGCAGAGACGAAACACGCAAAATGACTCAAGATGATGATACCGCTTAGCGATAGTTAAAGCTGAGGTCAAGCCCGATAGGGTTTCGTGGTTAATTGAACAGGAGAAAGTTTTTGGACTCCCTTGGAGCGCAATCACATCTCCGTTGACCAGGGTCAGCCGGAATTCAGATGGAGCGTTGACGCCGAGCCAAGAAGGTGACAATTCTGCTGTAACTCATGCTGCCTATTCCTCCACATAGTGCCATTAAATCAAAGGTTCGGTATACACTGCATCAGTACCAGTGAACAACGTTTGTGAAAACAGCAAGAAGTTTCACGTGACTGCTTGAAAAAAGTAAGCGGTGTCATGTGACTTTCGGAGTTTTATGACCGCCAAGGCAAGCAGCGATAAAAATTTTACAGTTTGCTTGGATAATCAAACCAACTGTCAAATGCAAGCGCCACCTTCTGCTTGATGTCGACTACTTAGGAGCGAGCTGCTGTGTGTTCCTGTTTTAACCTTAGTTACTGGATCCCATCATCTATTTTTGTGCGCGACGTTCTCGGTTGGCTTCCGAATAGGCAGGTCCCATGCGAGGCAACCTTGTGAAATTTCGAACGTTGCGCGCCTCAGCAAAGGAAACATCAGTGGGAAACGTGTTGAAATTATTAAAGACAAACCAAAATTTACTTGGAACACATCGATAGTGCATAATTTGCCATCATTATTGCCATCTGCGGTTGGAAAGGTCGACGATTCGTCTAGGTTTTCTGTCCGGCACCTGTTAGTAGCTCTTTAGTTTTCCTTACGCTTCAAGGGGTATTTTGGTTTCTTTTCGGCGCCAAATGCTTGCCGGCCTGCTGTGGCGTGAAGGAAACAGGGCTTGCCGAATTGACGTTCATACGCGCTGCCCGAACCACGGTGCACCCAAACCACTGACAGATTGTTTGTCTCGCAGTAAAGCATTTTACCTTCACGCTCTGTTGTTTTCGAAAATCCTGCCCGCTCTAGACGAACGAATAAACGGATAACCGTTATTATGGGCTTACGACACTTGCCTTAATTTTGCTAATTTAAGCCCAGCTGAACCGCTTTCTGCTGTGAACTTGCGCGAATCGAGTTATAGAGTATCTTTGCACGTATACTATTTGTTTTTTATGTGTCTTTTTTGTTTTAGGATTGTGATCGTCTTTATTCCTTAGTGGGTGTTAACGCGCTCTTCGAGAACCCCGACAGAGCTTCAAAGGGGAAACGTCAGGTGCCATCCGGCTGCGAATCGAACGATTATAAATTGCGGCATCTTCCGTAAGGCGGTGGGTTTACTTTATGCTCTTCCTGTTGGCATGAACCGCATCATCAGCAGTCTCTGGCGCTCGCTGTAAGTGAAAGCGTTTTCTACGAAGGTTGTGGTACGCGCGTTGATTGTTTAGAAGTTCGGTTGCTGCCAGTTGCAATAAGAAAAATACAAGGAAGTATATGTTTATCACATGATTATCTGACCAGACTTAGCGTGTCTAGGTTAGCTAAAAAACTGAAGCGCGTTACATACATGTACCTAAGTGCTGAAAACTTCAAATTGAGAAGAGAAAAGATTTTTTAGCCAAAACGCGTTGGACGAGCTAATGCCTCCTCGCAAGTAATACTATACCGCACATTGTCTTATGCAGGTTTCTAAGTAGTTCAAATTTTGTTTGCTTAATGTTCAAATTGTCGTGTTTTGCGTAAAGTTGCTGTGATTAGTAGCGCATACTGGCAGCGTACTGCTACGTCGATAGAGGAAGAGCGTGCAGATCAACCACAGATTTTGATTTATTCATCAGAGGAATGTCCAACATCGATGAAATTTCAACCTCACGCCTAACCTTAACATAGCTTGGCACGGTCGATGCGGGAAGACTAGCCTTTTTTAAGCTTGGGTGAAGTATTGAACGAAATCCCATTTCCCGCCTAAACCTAAATTATTTGCGGTGTTATGTCGGTAAAAGAAGAGTTTTTGTAAGACTGTAGACTGCTAATTGCCGTAATTGATACGAGTGTCTCGACCAACGCTGACGAATACTTCTCAGTGTTTTTTCGAGCAAGTAATGGCTGCGTGTAAACAGAATTGTGTGCTCAAGTGCTAACTTATGCTACAAACAGAAAGTTTTTCCCATATTCGCTTGCAGAAACTTTTGTCAACTTCTGCGCAGCATCTCCACGTATTAATATCACAAGCAACAATCTGCTTGCCCTAGAATGGGAGCAGAAGCATTGCTGAAGATTTTTTTTTTGCTGAGCATATATGACGACGCTTGGGCAACATTACAAAGTTTTAACAATTCCAGGCGGGCTTTTGGTTTCATATCTTCACGCGTCTCATGAATAACTGTGTTTCTTTCGTTTGCAATAGCTTAACTGCTTTCGAGCTTAATCCTTTTCAATTCTTGTGCCTGGGTTCTTTAACTGCGTCCGCGCCCCCTTTGGTGGTCGTGAGAGGTGGTTCGCAAGGGGGGCAAGATATTGTTGAAAAGCAAGATAATGGCAAATAAATTGTTGTTCTGTTTTTTTTTTGTGTTTGATTTTGAGGTTAGACGAGGCGCGAAGAACAATGACTCAAGCTAAGGGGGAGCGACTGAAAAACGTCTGCTCGCGTAAGTAATGAGGAAGCAGTAAAACAATGCTTTTTCATCAAAGATTTGGTGTATCATGGCAACAGGCTGTGGTGTTGCACGCCATGGTTTGCACATTTTCGTGGCTTTGTAGTCACCTTAACATACATTAAAACGTCAAAAACGACGTACAGTCTATCAACTGTTAAATCGTCTTATGAGCAAAAACGTTACTGATGATTACTTTGTGTTGTAATCGCATTGAAAAGGATTTGAGTTAAACTGAAAATTGGCAGAAAACATTTTCTTCCTTCGTATTCCAAACAGCCATTTTCAGTGACTGAAAATCTTGATAATTCAATTTTTCTTGATATTTCCATTGATTACTCCCTCTTAGCTTTTTTACTCTGCCGTTAAATAAGCTGATGATATGGTTTTTGTTATTTCATCCAAAGCAGGCATCTGAAAGAATATCTTGATGCAGGCCAAGAAACGCTAAGAAGAGTGAGTGGTGGCGCTAGCCGAAATTTTTGTGATTCTTTAAACCTTCGACTTTGCACGCAAAACTGCTGAACCTTTTATTTTCAAAGAAGATATGCGAAAGGTCAAGTTTTTGTTTGCGCCTTATCGTATTGCTCCTGAAGAGAAAAATCTGCAAACGTTATAGCAAATCGGTAAAATCCTGTGAAATCTAGCAAAGCGCTTCTGACTACTCAATGCAAGACAATGGAAAATGAAGTCAGCCGTTTCGCAGTACTTTGTTTTTTGCAGTAAAAGTTGATTGCGGTGATGCTCAGCCTAAGCGTGACATTGTAGTTTAGCAGCATCGACAGAAGTGTCTTTGAGCAAAGGAAGCCACATCATCGAAACGATTTTCCGGTTTCCCAGTTGTTTACGATTTGCAACCGTATAGCTTGAAACGTTAGGTGTGCTCTGTTCAGGAACTGAGTCGCAGTTACCTCATTCGGGAAGGAAATAGTTGTTTTTTATGCCGCGTTGTCGCACGGAAATGTCAATCGCAAGCGGATCAGATGGGACTGAATCGCCGATACAAAAACCCTGGCTTAGCAGAACAGAAAGGACTTCCCGCAATTACAGGAACAGAAATTGATTTTCACTTATTGCGAAAAGGAAAATCACATAGCTGGTGCCAATCAAGCTCAGAGGAAGGCTTGCGCTTTTTTGGGAGCAGGAGGTTTGAAATGCTGATTTGGCAGAAGAGGCTCGTTTCATTTCCCGATGCGCAGTACTTTTTGTTGTAAGAAAGAAATGTGCAGCAAGTCAAGGCAACTCTTGAGGGTGGCAAATCGGAAGGAAGACCCCGATATTCTTCGCTAGCTTTTCATGACTCGATAATTTTGGGACGCGATTCAGATCCAGCGTGCATTACCCTCACGCCGGTTCCGAACTATCTTTGTTTTCGAAATAATTGCAAAAAACAAGTGATTAAAACGCAGGCATTACTATTTCACTTTATCACGTTCAGCAGAATGGTGTGATGTAACAGCAGATTGCAATTGTGACATTTGTGGTTTACTTTGACAGCCTACCTTGTGCACTCCCCCAGTGCGGGGTGTTGTCATGGAATCATATAAGAAAGCTCTATATTCTACAACAGTTTTCATATTTCTTTGGGATTTTCATGGTTTTGTTGCTTGTGATTGCTCGGCACTTAAGTCGATAAGAAGTTAGTTTCAATGAACATAGTCGCTTACTTTCGGCTAACGGTCCAACTAGTCAACACAACATCGAGCCACGGTAGGCCTGACCTAAGCCATCTCCGGTCTATCCAGCAATCGCCGAAGCGTTACCCTGAAGAATGCACGATCTGCACAGTAACTCAGCAGCAGAAATAGAAAACATAACCATATGTCGCGATTTGCAGTTTGAACTGCTGGTTAGGAAATAATCGTGCGATTGCAAACGAACCGAGATCTCTGATCAACGCGCCACGTGCGCAAACAGATGATGTATGGATCGACTGAGCGGGTACTCGTGTCAAAGAGTTTCCTTCGGCGAACTTCGTGCTATAGAATTTACACTGCGGATTCAATTCCGCTATTGCGTTATCGGTTCTGTCACGGCATCTCTCGTTACCACATGGGATCTTGGGGCGCCTGTGCTGTCGAAATGTCAGTCTATGTAGCAAAGTCCCGAACCTGCTCTGCTGCATGTGTTACGCGATTGACTGGCGTGCAGCCAACACATGTGCTTTTAAATTGCCATGCAACGTCGTTTCGATTGCGTTTTGCCGTAATGCCCTTACTAGAAAATCTCTGATTGACAATAGGTTTGAAGACTTGCACCTACAATTTGATACGCGCCATCATTATCTCTGTTCTCACTAAAAGTGTAGGGTTTTTTAGTTGCAAATCATCATCAGAGATTTTGCGGAAATGCTTGTACCCTAAATGTCTCGACAATGTAAGGAAGGTACGTGTTTTGACAATCCAGGTGAGCGAACAAGATGTCAGTTTTGGTTTCTGTTACAGCCAATTATATTCGTGTTAAGCTCTCTTTCCCTGGTCATCCTGCTTTGTTACTTGCGTAAAGTTGAGTGGCGTTGTCCTGTCAAAAGCAATTCTGAGTTTGAAAAGCGATGCGATATTTTTTCCAGGTCGTGCCGTTAACTTTGCAAATATTTGCAGTGCTTAATGTCAACCGCTTTTATATCAAGCAGATTTTCTAGTGTATATTTATGTATGATTGACTGCTTCGTCTGTACAACGCTTAATGCGGTATGATTGCCTGATCCGTTTATAAAAACTTCAGGGCTTGACGCATAGTCAGCAGGATTCCATGCAGGTAACAAGCACTGTAAGTGTGTAAATTTTATATATATATATGTGAATTTGATAACTGTCTTAATATCAAGATTTTTTATATAGCAGAAAGTTCGCCATCCTAAAAATTTATTTGTTTAGCAGGTCAGACATTTGGCTCTGCTGTAAAAATTTGCTTCTCTGGATGTTTTGACCTAGTTCTATTTGGCAAGACGAAAATAATTACGTTGAGTCTCATCCTCTTGTTCCGTGTAAGTTGTTTCGCACAATATGTTCATTATAGTTGGGAAGTCCCATATAGTGAGGCATGGCCTGCTGGGCGGAGCACATTTCCTGGTTAGCAATGATCAAGCCGTTTTGCATCAACCTTATAGAAAAAAATTAGGAAACTGATCCTTGCCCATCCTGGAACAGTTTTGGTGTATTGTGACGCTCGTACTTTTATTAGTGATTCACAAACAAATCCTTGTTTTGCTGGCATTTTGCTATCTGGTGCGGCTACACTTTGGAAACATTTACTTCAAATAGCGTATGGTTTTGGTCCGAATCGGCGTAATTAGTTTTTGCTACAATTGATGTCCATTGTTTTAAGATTTTAATCGTGAGGGATGAGGTTATTGCAGCGGAATAAAATAAACTCCTTCTCACGATAGTTATGGATCTGAGTCATGCGGCTATCGAAATATTTTCTGCTACGTTCGAGATTTTCTCTTAAAATGTTGCTGCGTTTTTATCACAATATTGGTAACAGCGACGACAGGTACAGTAACAGCCATCTTCTCCACCACCATCAGCACAACAACAGCAACAGTATATTAGGCAATGGCACAAGGAAGATGTGCCACCAGCTTAATGCGTTTTAAATTTTGTTTTGTTTTAGGTGCAGTAAAGTGTCCTGCATGCAGTAAAGCACAGTTTCTGGATAACTTCGGTTTTCAAAGGCTTCCAAACTGAACGTCTCAGTGGTAGAAAGTCCGTTAAAAAGACGTAGTGACATTGCTGGGTGGACAGCTGCAAAAGCAGTGCCGATTTTTTAGATTTGAAAATGTCCGCATGAAGTGCATAAATTGTATCTGTGTGGACCGAGTTTTGTAAGAGAAACCATGCAATTAAAAATGTTTTTTTCTTCATGCAGCTTCACAATTGCCACCCATATCGCCGAAAACAGATGTGGCAGGTTTTTTTTCAGTGACATTTCGTTTCAAGAACTGGAATAAAACCTTAATGCCAACAGCAGCTGACTTTACCACATAAAAGTAAACTCCTTTTCATACACAAATATCGGAAATGCATCATTGGTGAAATAAGGGATTTAATGAAAAGGCTTCGATGAGCAAAGAATTACTTTGACCCTCTCAGTGAGGTAGTTTTGTTGAAGAGAAACAAGTAGTTACGGTATTTGTACCCACCACTTTCAACTTTGTGAATGTTGTGGCCCGGATGTCTAACACTAAGCACCCGGATTCGGCGAACGGATTTCCATATATATTTTTTACATTTTCGAATGTAAAACCCGAAAACAGTTAGTTATTGCCTTATTTCAACTTGTTCGATAGTCGCTTGACATTCTACTTATCACTTAGGGATCCGCGCTGTTACCTATGCTTCAGTATTGATCCGTGCGTTTAAGACTGTTTTCTAGTATGTCTTAAGTAGCTCTGGTTGTGTTCACCCATTCCTGATACACGAATCGGAAAAGACAACAACTGTGTCCTCGATTCGAGTTGGCGTGAATCGTTAGCGCCGTTCGCGGACGCGAGATGCACGCGTTTGCGTGGAATCGAAGCGATCTTGAGAGACTGATGGTCGTCCTCTCTACGCACGTAAGTTTCCTTCAGTTGTGGTGGAGCCTCATTTACGTTGCTAGCAAATCAAGCTGCCTTAGCCATGGAAAAGCGGGAAAAAGACTTGGCAAGAGAGAAAAAACGACTGTATGCGATCAAGTTGCTGTGCTTGCAAGTTGTCTTAAACAGCGAGGTTGAAGTCATTTGACCGCGAATGAAATAGTGCAAGAGAGCATAAAATGTGTTTACTTAGCTGGGCGTAGTCATGGTAATGGCGTGATTTGGTAAAACGCACCCGCCTGAGGTTTTAATTACAAGAATTGTATTGAGGCCTCTTCTGCATGTTTGCATGTACCACTGCTAGGGATTGTTTTTCTACGCTTCTGTAAGTTGCTGAAACAAATCTATGTGACAAGAAAGGTAAAAAATGGGTTACCTTTTTGAATTCGATCAGACTGCCCCACATACCATTATTTTAAAAACTTAAGCTAATTTATAAAGTTAAGTGAAGCAACAAACTGAGCTATAATTAAACGCCAGTAATCTTCAGACAATGGTTTTCTTTTTGGAGCTGCATATCCCAACCTGCGCTTTTTTTTGAAACGTACTTTTCTTAAACGTCCGACCCAGTGGTTTAGAAATTTGTAACAGTAAACCTAAAATCGCCCAACTAGTGCAACACGATTAGAGATACGCTTGGCAGTTTCGCAACGTTTTGCTGAGAGTACGGAGCGAGAGAATTGCTTTGGCAAGATGTACTAGGTGATACACCTATTATATGGTACAGGAAACGGAAGTTCTTAGATTCGACAAGTGCTTGTGGATACCTCATCACCAAAAGCTAAGTCATTCTGCTGTTTGGTTATTCAGCACGGAATAGCTCCGTACCTTAGGTTCTCAGAACTGGTGGAATTGAAGGCTCGAGTAGGGGCTTTAGAGTGAAGGTGAGCTGCTGCAAACAGCTGCGCTCTGTTGCGCAGGTCGCTAGAAGTCATTAGTGACGAGCTAGGATAAGCAAGGCGCAAATGACGTAAAACAAGGACGCCATACTGTTTGCTGCTGTGTTCCCGTTTGGGGCTTCTGTGCTATAAAGCATGTGGTAAAAGGTGCAAAAACTGCGTTAACTGAAGACAGGTGACAGTTTTTTGCAATGCAAAGGATGCTAATAAAAATAATCACAGACTAGTTGTAACCCAGAGTTGCTGGAAAGAAACGTTCAATTTTGGAAGAGGAATACTGCTGAAAAAGCAATTCCACTACGTGTGGGTCAAAAGTTCTTTGGATTAAAGAGCATAAAAATATAGAAAAGAACAGCCATATTCTCAATGAAAGCTGTAACAACAAATTAATGTTGTATCTATTCACAACATAGCTATTACAGACAACGAAGTTTTAGGACATGAGTGCAAAAATTAGAAACATTATTTACAAGTTACTAACATGCATGGAGTTCAGGTAACAGTCTCCCCCAAATTTAGTGAAACGGTTCTCACGTTTGAATAATTTTAAAAACTTTGCTGTAATACTTTGTATAAATTGCAGTACCCACCGCTGCCTTTGTGATTTAAGGTTTGATCACAATGAGTTGAACCAGTAATATGAAGGTTTGGAAGCAAAAAGCAGTGATGACATGCATTTTTGCGTTGTTACTTGAAATAGAAAATATGCAGGTTAGTAGTATTCGGTCCAAGCCTGTTTCTGCTTTGCAGCTAAACAAATACAAAACTTGTGTGTGTGGCTGGTGAAGTTTTGAAAACGTGCTCCATATTATGGTGTGGTTAAATTCTATCAACTACTTTTGAAAATTTTCGTCACAACATGGAAGTAAGGTTGTTTATGTTTTCCTAAATGTGCCGCGTTTATTGTGTTGTGTCAGTGTGAGGGAAGAGGAGCAGCAGTTGGCTTTCATTCACATTGGCCTGGAGAATTGAAGGCACTGCTACTGGTAGTTTTCATTCTTCTGCGCAAAGATTGATCTCTCTGTCTTGCACAGAATTTTCTGTGTCGTCAATCTCAAGATTGGAAACTAGGCTCAATTAACTCTCATGCGAAATGTGCGGCCCACTGGGACAGGGGCGGATCCAGAGGGGGGCGATCGCCCCCCCTGAAACCTATGAAAGTAACTTTTTTCACCATGATTTTGCACAAAACGGAAAACAACACTCGCGATATACGGCCATTTTGCCGTCCATTGTTTTGTTACAGCAGTATTGTGAAGTATACTTCATCTCTCTTGCAGTAGTGAACCCGTGATGATACTTGACTAGCAAATTTTACTGAAATCGCCTCCCCTAAACTTACTTACAGGCTGGATCCGCCCCTGCACTGGGGCATGTCGGGTGATCCCAAAAGTGTTTGTAACAGGGGACGCGCATCTTGTGGTGAAGTTGTTGCTATTTGCTAAAGAGTTCTCGTGCTCATGCAAGTGGTATTAAGCTGTCAGTTGTATTTATGATTGGCTACCCATTTGAAACGTTTCGGTTTGTAAAATAAAAAGAAATTCAAGTGTGATGCCTTGTCACCAGCTGTAATGATGCTAAAATGCTGTTGCAGAAAAGACGCCATCGTTCACAGTCAGTTTCGTAACGAAACGATATTGCAGTACAGCCGACAAATACCACCCTATTTTAAACGGGATTCGGAATTTCATTTTTGTGAAAATTAAAAACAGAATCAACGGTGAATTATTTTTTACTTTAGAAAAAACAGGTTGTTGTAAAAAGTGAGACCGCGTTCTCGCAGTTTGTTCTCCAATGTAACCGTGTTTGGCTGAAAATGTTAAGTGTTACATTTCTGCAGTGTTTATCGTCCCTCTAAATTATTTTGAGCAAAATCATTTATATTTCATTTTCTCCATAACGTATATACTGGAGTAAAACCGCAGTGAAATGGTAAGGGGACTTGCCTCTGTTAATGAGCTCAACATCTTGAACGTTTTTTGTACTGATTGTTCCGAACATTTAGATGTAAACCTGAGAGGGTAAAATGAGCACTCTTATATGTTTTTGGTCTCAGCCATATGATAAAAACGAAATGTTCAACTTTGCTCAAAACGATGCAGAAGATGTGAGGCGAGCGTTCTGTGCGCCGTCGCTTTATTGCCTGGTCGACGCGGGTAGTAAAATTATTTGAACGAGCATTCGCAGTGCCGCTCAAACTTTTCGTCTAAAAATTGCTTTGAGCGATGAACGCTTGGGTCACAGCAAGGTCAGATTGACCTGCTGCGTCATAATTGTGACCATAGTGATGCCATCGTTTGGAGGAGACCTATTTGCACGCAATGGGGACTAGTGACACATTTGCTTTCAGCAGTGTTAAGTCTAGGTTAGTGCGAGAATGAACAAAGTGCTAATTTAAGAATAATGACAGCGCTAGTTGTAAATTGTGGAGTTGCTGCAAAGAAGACGAGTTGTAGAATTTCAAGTAATAGCCAAATGTGCTAAGACTGAGTAAGCGGTTGCAACTTATCCAAGTACGTCTAAGTAATGGATTTGTATGAAACGTTATGGAAGTTAGAACAACGAAACAAGGAGCTTAAAGTAGAATGTTGAAGATAAATTGAAAAAACTAGCGGAAAAACGAGAAGCGAAGCATCGTCTGCATGCACGGTCGTTATTGTAATCGTACGTGCTTTGAGACTCACGCCACCATTGCTGTTAAGTGTCGCGGCAATTGACCTGAACACGCTCATATCAGCATTAATTTGAGCCACGACTTGTTATTATCAAGCACCTTCGCAAATTATATTGAGCATTAAGTTTCCAACTAATTCCAACCGCACTTGCTGTGGTGGTAAGTCAAGAATTTATGGGCTGGCAGAACCTGTTTGATATAGTTTATTCCACTACTCCAATCGCTTTCTTTCTGTGTCTCGTAATAAGTGATCTCAGTTCGTCATTCTCGATGTGTGTGGATAATGATGCAGAAAAAAATGTTTGAAAGTTCTGCTGTGGTTCTGCATTATAACCTAATTGCAAGAAAACGTGTTTTATTCGATCATTTTTAGCAGATGCTTACAGAAAATAAGTTTTCCATTTGCCCCGCTCACTCTTCAGCACTTTTTTCATGTTTCTGCAACACTAAAGCTATTGCAAGTTTTACAATCTAACCCCAAAACGCATGTTGTTGATGAAGCATAGTGGCACTTTTGTGGTGTTCCAGATTTAGTCCTGTGAAGTAAATTTCCTATCCAAGTTTTTTCGCCTTTCAAGCCATGTTGTGCTCCATCTTAGGTTGAAAATGGCTATTTTGGGAATTGGGAGAAGGGATTGGGGGACCTTTTGGGAACATGACACGGAGAGAAGCTGTAGGGGCTTCTTTCGTACTTTTAACAGGCAGCTCGCGGTTTAAGTTGCTCAGAAGAAAACAAAAATCGCACGACTTGCGCCCAACTGTTCCAAGCATTCCCAACCCTGCACTTGAAAGTCGATGCGCTGCTCTTGAAAGATATGGGCTGGAGTGAACGGCGTCTATGAAAAATGCTACTTTTAGTAAATCTATATATGTTAAGCGCTTTTTAAGTCGTTTGGACGTATTTTGGCAAACATGACCCATGAATACATCTTACACAACGTCTTTTTACAAAACAAGTGTGACCAAGAGCAAACAGAACGGAACTCCTCAGAAGATAAGTGCTGAGTTTCAGATAGGCAACTGGGGGCAAGAAAAGTTGTTGAAGTGCTAAACACACTTTGGAAAGAACCGTGGTTCATCCAAGGGTGAGTGTAGTTTTAGAGAGATTGCTTTGAAGTATTAAAAATGAGCCTACAAAAAAAACATACCTAATAATGTTCAAGAGGCGTGTGAGGCAAGTTTGGGAAGTAATCAAACATAAGATCTTACATTCTGAACGTCTTTCTGTACTCGATTGCCGAAGATGCTTGCTTACTTTTGCCCAGATGTTGTTCCGGACGCTTTCGTGCAGTATTCTTCACACTCTACACACGACACAGTTCAACACTTTCCAGTGGTTTCGCTGAGGCACGCTTGGCTGTAGAAGCTTTTTTTTGTATAAAACCATGTTGCAGAACCAAAATTTTTAAAAGAAAATATTATGATTTTTTTCTTTTGCGTTAGATATAGCACCACCACTCGCTTTTGTTTACAGCTGGACTTTACATTTATTTTGTGCTTATTGGCGTTTCTAACACGGTTCGATTGAAGGAATGAGCTCTTTGTTGCAAGAATCACCGAACAGCTTTTTTGTACATACTCGCTTGGTAACTTAATGTTCTAATCGAAATAACTTTCAAAAACTTTTGGTTGAGCAAAACTGGGTTGATTGAAAAAAATATTAAAGTTCCAAACAGGCAATTACCGTAAAGAATGTGTGTAGTGCATGTTCAAACTCCGTGCCGCATTAGTGTCTGATGACTAAAGCACAAGCGATCACCTGCCGAAAGTCAACTTTACCTTTTTGTGTGGACGCAAGTTTCCCGAAAAATTGGTTATCTGCTAAACGACATCATTTCCATTATAACGTAGTTGGCCAGAGATTATCGCATCAAAGCCCTGTCTGTGTCGGTAATCATTCGAGACCTTGACGCTTGCAACAGTTGCGAAGTTGTTAAATTTTATCCTTCCTTGCACTAGTTTTTGTTTTTTCTCTTTTTTTGTAGCTGTTCAGACTTGACCTCACATCTGGAAAGCTTACTGGACCTTTCAACCGGCCAACGTTTTCATAGCAAAGTATTAAGCAATTGTAAAAAATTGTATACCAGAGTATTAAGCCACTAAAAGCTCTACTATTTTGCTGCAAGCTTTGGAGGTATCAGCCGACTGGGTTCTGCTCGCATCTTTTTTGCAATGATTCAATCTTGCACGTATGTGACTTCATGCAACTAGTCTCCACAAAGGTGAAGGTTTGAAGCCATCAGCAAAATTTTTAAAATATGAAATCGATTTTACGTAATACGACGCATCTTCAGTCCTACAATCTTATTCAAACAGATTCAATTAAATTATATAGATTTTATTGGATTCTATCTGAATAAGATTGTATGCCTGAAGATATGTGGTGTCGTAAAATCGATATCCTATTAAAAAAAATTACTTCCAGAATATAAGCTGTTGTAACAAAAAAGCTTGCTCTTCCAATGAAAGTTCGTGTTGGTAAGAAAGAAAGCAAGTCGCATTATGCACAACCTTTAACTCGCCACGATCGTTTTTGCGGCTTCTATCTCATCCTTGTACCTGATTCACGCCGCTACTTGCATAGTGAATGTTTCTGTGGTTGCGAGCCGCCAGCAACACAGCGTGCGAATTTTTCCCGTGCACTATTCCACTAGAGATGCCAAGCACGAGGCTGGAAATGTGACAACTATCGCTTTCAAGTCTGGGCATGATCTTACCTGGCATCGAACCATGTTTACCATCTTGAGAGCCCCCTACTGTGCCACTGTAATCTGGAGTTAATTTCGCAGTGTTGTTTGTGGAAGTACATCTTTAATTTTAATATACTTTGATTCTGCCAGACTAAAACTTAAAACTTGAAGTTGGTCTTTTGCGTTCATTTGTTCACTTAGTGTTTCTTGGAAGAACACGATTTGCATTGCAACGTAGTTTAGTTTGTATCCAGCATGGCTGCGTGGTGCAACGTACAGTGTGTACTGTTAAAAAGGCTCAACTGGTAAACGTTCTCAAACAAAATGAAACAAAATGCAAATGACACCCACGTTTCGGCGTGTCAACGACCGGCCGAAATAACATAAAATTTTTCCTACCTCTCGACTGAAAAGTGGGATGCGTCTGCCTGGAAAAAAACTTGCTGCGTTTGTAGCATCTTTACAACAAACAATGCCAATTGCATTTTAAAAATTGGTTACTTTAAACCCATTCAAAATTTGTAAAATGATTATGCCGGGATTGGCAAGTTTACTGCTGACGACGGTCGTGTTATTGTTATGAAAAAAGGAACATTGTAGTAAATGGCCTTATATTCTATTACCATTCTATTACCTGTAAACATACCGGAAAACGACCGAAAGGTGAGTCGTTACCGAGCGCTATTCAAGGGCACACCCGTGCTAGTCGTGTTTTAATATTTATAAAAATGTCCCTTTTATTTATTACAGTTAAAGGCCATTAACACCAGGTGCTATAATGGTACACTTAAGAAACAGTTTTTGCCCCAAATCATGAACAAAATTGCGCCCAATTCAAATCCTTGTTGAAACCACTTGTGGCCTTGAATCATGAACAGCGTTGACGCTGCATAGACGTGATCGCATGGCTGAATCTCGTGGCACACTATTTTCATCGAACCGTGACCAACCAGGCCAATTTTTGTATTGTGCAAAAAGTCTCAACGCGTGAAAGCCTGTTGAAACACAAAAATCTACCACGAATAGTGCGTTTCGCCCCTAGAGCACGGAAAAGTATCGCTTTTTAAAAATCTATTAGCAACACAGATTCGTGCATGAAGGTAGATGTAGTGTGTTCCGTTTTCTTAATTACTTGACATAATCTAGAAATGTCAAGGAGAGAACACACGGCAGAAGTGTCTGCACAAACTGTATTTTTTTATGTAACTACGTTTTTCAACCTGTCGTTTGTGGTGGTATAATTGCTCAGCCGTGTAGGGTGAAACGATTCTTTGCAATATGTTATTTGTACATTTTTAAAGACCTTAATAAACTGAACAGAAAAAACACGTGCGCAAATTGCTATGGCTCATTCGGAAATCGCCATTGCGGCTCACTTAGAAATAAAAACAGGCTCCCTTTCAATAAAACTGTTTCAATGCCAAAACATTAAGAAGTAGGCGGAGGTTTCGCTAGTTGTTAGGTGAAGGTATTTATAACCAGTCAAGTCGGCACATCACGTGGCTATTGTGTTGCCATTACGTCTTCGATATTCTGGGTGTTACAGTTGTACGTAAACAAAGGAGACCGGAGTCATAGTTGTAATCATTCCGTGGATGAACCAGTTGCTAAACGTGCTTATTTTCACTTCCGACCGATTTGTTTTGATGTGACTGACTTGTTGCAATCTTACTGGTGACTGCCACTGAGGCTGTTGCTCCAACACAGCAGACTAACAACTTTAGTGGCTGCTGCTAAACCTTCATGAAATTTTCAAAATTGAGTTTTAACACGAAGCTTCTATCTGGTGGGTCGAGGCTTCAGCCTCGATTTGGTGAGCAGCATCTTACACACTGGGCGAACGATGCATGTTTTCTGCGCCAAGCGAGCACAACGTAGAAAAGTATTCGGTTGTTCAAAAGTATTCGGTTTTCAGGGGAAGTGTTGATTTTTCTGTGCCGTAAAACAATTTATCCTTACTCAAAACATACAAAACAATTTACTCAAAAATCCCCCTCACTACAATTTACTCACAAACAGTCATCTTCTGGAATGGAGACCTAACCTTGAGAAAAACACTTGTATTACAATCATCCTGAAAAATCGTGTATTTTCCCGTTAACTGCTATTTTTGGGGAAACACAGATTTTTCAAACTAGTCTGCTTCCAAGATCGTCATGTTTCTGGCAGTTGGATATGAAAAACCGCACCCGGTAACAGACAAATGTTGTGAATAGAGGTAGTTCAAAAGACGTTATTGGACTGTACTTGGTGGATTGATCCTTTTCACTGAATTTGTGGCAGGCCTATCACGTAATGAATGTCACTTATTCTTTAAGAAGTATAACTAGCGTATGTGTATTTAGACATCGTGGTATTGTCGGAGAGCTGAGGTGTGTGCTCCAAAAATACCTAAGATTTGCGTCAGTGATTTACTGCAACGTACACTCAACGCAAATAATTCCTACAGTCTGCGAAAATGCTATGAAGAATGACGTAAATGCTTGTGGGGATTGTAGTAGTGGTGGATCCAGAAATTTGGGGGTCCTAGGCAAAAATTTTGAGTGGGAACCATTCCGAAGTAGGCACTCAGGCTACTGGAAAATCATAACAAATGTGAAACTTCCACACATTACATGATATTGATATGCAATGTTCATATACTTTTTGATCAGTTTTCCTTGGTTCTTCTATTCATCGTTTTTATGCTCAACTCATATAATGTCTGTTTCACTAAGGCAGGGGTTGGGAACCAATGGCTTGCGAACCAGATATGGCTCTTTTGATGACGGCATCTGGCTCGCTTGATATTTTCTTAACACGATTGTTACGAATGAAACTTTTTCTGTAATTTTCCAGCTACCAGACTATAAAGCCATCAGCAATACCATACAGCACCAGAAGCCGCAGTAACAGTAAGAAACATGTTATTAAAGAGAAAATGCAGACATTTACCATTGTTTAAAATTGTTGATTTTGCTTAAAAATCCACAATATAGCTAGGAAGTTAGTTGCATTAAGTGTTGAAAAATATTGCATGACTCCCACGGAAATACAATTAAAAATATGTGGGTTTCATGGCTCCCTTAGCCAAAAAGGTTTCCGACCCCAGGCATAATTGCGAAAAGATCACATCTGCAATACTACTTGCAAATCTACTGTAGAGTTGCATCTTGATAAAAGAGATACATTGGAGGTATAGGTTCAAACCTGAGTGGATTTGAAGCATTGCGATGAAGTGGAATTGGCAAGGAAACCTACATGTATTAATAAGCACAAAACTTAATCGACAGTTTAATAAAAGGGGGCCTGGCTAAAGCCACCGCTGGATTGTGAGTAAAAAGTAATGCAAACCTGAACGTTGTTTTAGCTACTGTTATATTTCAGAAGTTTGTTATAAAATGTAGAAATAGCTTTAACCTTTTGTGAATGAAACATAATAACTAGGGCAACCAAAGTCAATAAATTAAAAAATTTCTGCCGTTTTTAGAGTTTATGAAACGTCCACAAACCAAATTTCACGCTGATACCGCAAGCGACTCCAAAGTTAATAGGTCAAAATAGTCAAAATTTATCGTCAGGTCAAAATTTCTTCGAGCATATTTTTGTCTCTTTATCGATTTTAAAGCAACAACAACAAAAATTTATATGCTTTTGCAAGTTCAGTTGATATTCTGAAACAAGTTTTGCGGCTGCTGTCATAATAATGTTGTTTTGCCCAAAACTGGACGATTGAAAGTATGCTAGGCGTGGCAGAAGTTGATGTTGAAGTACAGGGTGTTTCACAATTGTTGAAACAAAGCGGCAGCCTCTAAAACCTTTATCGATGACCTTATTCATTTTTCTGTTTCCAGATTATCATAGGGAAATAGTTAACCTTTCTATATATTAAACAAAAAATAGTCTAATGATGCCTTGGTCGATGGAGCAGAAGATCTTTTGTG
>JGI24158J21664_10000040_pt1 | contig 61888 bp, 39 predicted proteins | sample Ectturendosymbi3_FD_21664 | JGI IMG/M metagenome (IMG submission 21664) | reverse complement strand
CACGTTTAGCTTCCTTGTTGTTAAGATGGAAGGCTGCCGACACCGTTTTTGTAGTGCTGAGCTTTAGCTTCCAAGTCTGGAGGTATTCACCTAGTGTTGCCATGTCCTTGGTCAGCACCCCTTCCACTGCCTGCCAGTCTCCATGAGCATGCATGATTGCTAGAACATCAGCATACGCATACGTTCTGGAGACGGTGTTTGGCAGGTCAGAGATGTAGGCGTTGAAGAGAAGAGGCGCCAGGACAGATCCCTATGGGACGCCGTCCTTGAGGCGTCGTAACCTGCTCCTTTTGCTGTTTCCGGCAGTGAGGTGAAGCTGCGATTGCCAACCATCTCCATGATCATGCGGACCATGTGTCTATCAGGCAGCAATTGCAGCAGCTTGCAGGTGTGGTCGCGGTGCCATACAGTGTAGTAGGCTTCTGTGAGGTCGACAAACAGAGTTCCGGCCTTCTTTTTAGCCGAAAAGCTATCCTCGATGTCCTGTGTCAGCAGGGTGACCTGGTCTACGCTCGACCTCCCGTGTTGAAAGCCCGCCTGCTCCTGTGGGAGCAGTGGGTCGATGATTGGGTCGACACGAGCGTAGTTGGGTCTCTCGAGGATTTTAAAGGGGACACACAGCAGAGATATGGGACGGTAGCTCTTTGGGTCCCCAGTGGCTTTTCTGGCTTATGGATCGCAACTATTTGTGCTTTTCTCCAGATCTTTGGAATTTTGAGTTGGCGCATGCAGGAAGTGTGGAAGTCGCAAAACCAAGATTTGAGAGCTGAACCGGCGTGGAGTATAAACTCCGGGATGGTGGAGTCCAATCCCGGAGACTTTCCTGGCTTCAGGCGTCTGAGGGCGGTAGCAAGCTCCACCGGCCTAAAGGGTTCAGAGATATTGTGACCCTCAGGTGTTGGAATCTTCCATAGGTCGGACAGCTCCTTGTTGACCAACCTGGTGGACTCGTGATCCCCGGTCCTGTGTACCCCGTTCTTCACGATTGCGAGGCGATGGAGTTTGCCGAGACGGGGCACTGGAGAAAGGAGCGTCCTGACTTACCAGTAAGTTTGTTGATGGTTCTCCACGCCTTGCGGCTAGAGTACGAGAAGTCGATGGAATTGACAGCTTCCTCCCACATCTCCTGCTTCGTCTGCCCGAGCCAAGATAGTAGGAACGAAGCGGCTCTATCTGAGTCAGTCCCCACTGGGGCTCGAATAAAGGACCGATAGAGGGTCTCGCACTCTTTGTCCCAGCATGGCACATAGTTCTTCCGACGGCCACGTGGGATACATTGTGTGGCCGCAGATAGAAGGCTCTCGCAAAAATCCTGGTATGCCCTCTCAATGTTTGATGTGTCCGAAGGTGGCAATCTCTCAACGAATTCATCTGTGAGAAGGCAAAAGCGCTTCGAATCAGCCTTGCGAAAGTTCCAACGCTTCACCGGATCGCTGTGGGCAGGAGCCTTGAGCTTCGGTGGCGTTATAAGGGAAGGCCGATGTTGTGACTTCGGGAACTTTCCTAGAACACGTCTGTCCGGCAGTCGGCTGTCCTGGCCGAAACTCGCGAAGGTCAGCTCTGGGTTGGTGTCGACGTTCCATTGGTGAGAGAAGAAGCTGGGTGTTTCCTTTGGATTGCACAACAGTCTAAGGTTGTTGGATGTTGCCCAGGAGTCCAGGCTCTCATCGTCAGGAGATGTTGTGTTGTAACCCCAGTTGACATGTTGGCAGTTGAAGTCGCCAACGTAGAGACTGGGGTGTGGGAACGTCGGTATGGCCGTTGGTGTGAATCGAGAGCGTGGAGGTTTGTGGACGCTAATGATCTTATATCCTGTGACGTCTGCGCACAACCACTCTGTCTCTGATTGTTCTGTAGACTGATCGACCAGTGACCATTCCAACCGCTCGTGAACAAACGTGGCAAGGCCGTGGTTCCCGCTCAGGACTGACCCAGCTCGTGAAAAGTTGGGAATCACTAGCTTGTCTGCAGTTGTGCAGTGGGTCTCCTGTAGGATGATGTGGTTCTCCTGTAGGATGCAGTGGGTCTCCTGTAGGATGCCTTGTTCTGATAGGCTAGCTGCTCAATAACAGAGATCTTGTCTGCAGTAAGCCCCTCGGTGTTCAGCTGGAGTATGTTGTGTCGTGGGTCTTCGGCAGCATTTCTGCTGCCGCGTCCTGAGAAGGGCGTTTTATGACTCATCTCACGCTGAACACATCCAGCGCGGGCAGCAGTGGTTGCTCTCGTATTGACAGGTTTAGTTGACATTTGTAGCGAATGTCGTACAGGAGGGCCACGTGAAGGCACCTGTCATCCTTCGGCTGTTGGTTGGTTGGTTGAAGTAGTTCGTTGATTGGTAGTATGTGATTTTTCTATGCTCGTTTTATCCAAAGTGGCTTTATGGGATGTTTTCAGAAATTTCACAGCTTTGTTTTTTATATTCACAAGAGGTTGAACAGCAGTTTTTTGAAATACCTGAAAATATGAAATACAGCAGAATCAACGCTTTGGACAACACTGAACTAAGCAGAAAAGAATTCATAGCCTGGACTATTGGCCCGGAAACATTATTTTAATCTCTTTATGGAGAGGCGCTAGATGACAGCTTTGCAAACTTCGTTCACTCTACCATGCAACAACATTTTTAGCGTTATCCAAATCGAGGGAAATTTTAACAAAATTTAACATAGACCTCTCACAGAACTCGTCTTATTGTTTCAGGTTAATTTAAATAGAATAAAAATATAAACGCACAATCGTTATGGAAATACTGCTGCTGAAATGACGTACGAAAACTGAATCTCTCAGACAAATAATGCATCCGCTTCAGATAACCTACAATGTTTAGAATGTCTAAATACTTTGCTTTGACTGGAAAACGTATCCATATCTAAAACACATATTTTAAAAAATCAATCATAAGTATAAACTCAGTATAAGTAATATCACAGATAAATACTCATAGCAATAGTCACTCATTTTCGGGTCGCGGGAACAGAAGTGCCAGCAGGTCGAGAAACCTCAAGGTTTTCAACAAACTCTGATAGTTCCGCTGGCTCCACACCAAGGCGCGACTAAGCCAGGTCGGAGATATAATCACACCACCTGGTTCTTTCTCTTGGTCGCTTTCCAGTGCATGTAGTCAACGGGACTTGCCTTTTTCAATCCAGCCCGCCAGATTCACGTTTGAAATATGAAATAAGATCTCTTTAAACTCAAATATAGATGGTCAAACTGTGCTTTGCTAAAATTGTAGCTTCTTTTTTAAAGTTTTCCATGAATTTAAATGCAGCTTTTTAATAGAAATAGCATAATACTTTGACTTTTCGTCGCATTTGGTTTAGTATTTCTATTGTCTACTTTTCTTGTACTAAGAATTGAATGAAGAGTCGCAGCCGAGTCGATGAGGTTGTTACTGTAGCAAATTGTAGGGTCAACCGTTTGATTTCTGCTGACGATATTATGCTGCTTGCCATCCTTGCATCTTCTCAACATGATCTTCAAAATGCCCTTAAATGGGATTCGAGCTGCGTACGACCAAGCCGGAATCTTCTTCGTGGTTTGAGCCACTGCTTGGCCACACTAGATTGCGGGGCAGGTGTTGAGCAGCTATTCGATTGTCTCATCGTCCAGAACGGTCAGCCCGTGCAGTCCATAGGGAAGTTGATGGATTGGACATTCGATGACAATATGATCGACGGTTTGTTCTTCTGCGCCACATTCACAGGCCGCAGAAGGGGCCATACTCCATTTGTACAAGCAGGAGCGCAAACGTCCGACACCGGTGCAGAGGCGGTTAAGCCGGACCCACGCTGTTCTTGGGAGGGCCATACCAGGAGGGTGGGTGCCGGTGTCGGGGATGAAAGTACGGAATCATGTGGTGTTGTCCAACCACCCCGCATTCCATTGGTGATCCGCCCAGAGCGCTGCACTTCTGTTGATATTGTTAGTTTAACTAATGACTTGTTGTGCGGCGGGTACAAATGGGCGTCTCGATTTGAGATGCCGTGCATTCCCACTCGGTGGACAGGCGAGCGCTGAGTGGAGCAGATGTCCAGGCTCCATGGCACGGCGCGCTCGAGGCAGTGTGGCTCCTTTGCAACGAAGCTCAGTAAGTTGGATGCCTGCGAGGATAGGAAGGTTGTTCGCTGGTTTAGGACGCAGACATCCAGTCACCTATAGCCAGGGTCGGTCTTAAACCGATGCAGCTGCATTGAGCCCCGCGCCTCTGGGGGGCCTGCGCCATGGCGTTTAGGCAGGTTATTCATTTTTTCCAGATACTCCTTGCGCTCGCGAATTCAGTGAAAACGGCTGATAAATATCATTTTTAGAAAACAATTAATCTCGCTTGAACCAACGATGAATTTCCTCTGATTGTCGAGCAAGCGTGCTCAATTCTCATGCAACGGCGTTATATCTGCGCTCCACTATGTCCCACTCTTTGTGAATGGAACTTGGTTGTTACTAGAGCCAGTGAATTCAGTAGACCTACAGCTATTGCCAACAAGTTGTGTAGTGGTTCACCTTGTTCATGGCACAATCAGATTAGATTAGATTTTAGATTTCATAGATTAGCTTAAACGTTTAAACATTTTGTCAAAATAAAATTAACTCTACGACATTGAAACAAATGACAAACGATGAGAGGTTGAACTCGGGTGAGCCAAAAATCTCATGCTAACCAGCGCAAAATTTTGTGAAGTGTTCACACTTAAATTTGCCTGCTTTTCTTTGTCAACAAAATTGTTCCGGTCGAGCAAGTATACTTTTATCATTTGCCGCCACATCAAACTTTCATTGTGTTTTGCATATGGGGGCGGAAATCGGTAGAAAAAGCACCACTTCAAAATTCGAGTTGGTTCATAAACGCACGGCTTACTTTGGAAAGGTAAAAACTGTGAATGTCATCCAGCACACTCGTTCCTGTTCACAATTACATTGGGCGGCTATATACTTCTATTTCATTAATCAACCATGCGCATTGTACTGCGTTTGAAAAGTGTTTCTACATCTGTGACGTGGCATAGTTGTAAAGTCTTTGTACATCACATTTCTAATTCATAGAAAACTCAGAACTCTTTGTGTTCCACGTCCAAGCCCAATAACTATGAAATTGGGCTTTTGGGGAACTTTGGGTGGATGCACGCGTTGCTCTCTTGTAAAGTCTAGCTTTTTCTTGTATTGCGTCATAACGCGAATAGCTGACGTGCGCCCAAACGTTTCCTTCAAACAAGAACTCGTCTGCGATTGTGTTTACCGAAAGCGAGAAAGGTAATCAGTTCATGTTAAGAGTTTTCTCCAAGTCAGTTGTTCTTCGAACGAAAGTGCCGTTCAACGCAAGTGAAGTTATTGCATTGTAAGTCCAATTCCACAATTCGCTTGCCATTTCGTTTTGATTGACATAACTTTGCACTTGCACTCGCCGCTCCAATCTCCATTGCAGAGCTTCCTTTACACAACTTTCGGCTTGATTATGACTGGTAGCGGTACACTGTCTAGACTCTAAATGTTCACCACAGTAGCAGGCTATAGTCATAAACATGGACGAAGCTAGTGGACACATGAGCCACGCCCATCCAAAAAAGAAACTTCTGATAGTACATATTAACTCCAATAACTTGCTGTCTGTTTTGATATTCATATAGTTATTTTGCTAAAACATTTTCATCAAAAAGGTCGTAGCACGGTTGACTGAGCATGATAACGTCATAACACCATTGCTCAGATGGGCCCCGCGCCTAGGTCTTGCATTGGGCCCGGCACATGCTAGGGCCGGCCCTGCCATTAGCAATCCAGAAGGAAAATTAGCCATAAAAAGTCAGAGGTAATATGTCTCTCCAAAGCCCCAGCCAGTGATCGCTGCAAGGAAGCGGAAATACGGTGCAGCAGGAAAAGATGTATCTTTGTGTGGCATTTACGAGTGATACATGGATTGATAAAGCAAAAGCAGTTTTGCATAAATTTCATTGCTTTTGTGGTCACATAGCGCAAGCTTTCAAATACTGCAAAGCTGTCAGTTATTTAATACCAGTCTTTGTTTTCAGTCCACCCTCACCTATGCCGTGGTAATAAATTTTGGTTAATGACTGAAAGAGTGCTCTCTCAGGCAGTGGCGGATCCATCCAGTAAGGTTAGGAACGTTGATTTCAGTAATATTTGGTAGTCAAGTCTCATAACGTCTTCCCTACTATAAGAGAAATGAGGTATACCTCACACTTCCTTGACAAAACAATGGACGAAAAAAATGGCCTTATATCGCAAATTCTGTTTCCCGAACTGTACAAAATTATGGTGAAAAAGTTACTTTCTTAAGTTTTAAGAGGGGCAACCGCCCCAATCGCCCCCACTGGATCCGCCCTGATATCAGGTACAAGAGGCAGAGTTGGGATTTTTGTGAAGAGTTCACGGTGTGACATTTCCCGACAAAGTGCGCAAATGCAAAATTCGTAAATCCCTGAATGTCGAACCACTTCTCCGAATAGAATGGTCTCAACTAGGATGGTTCGGCCACGTGATCAAAACGCCCAGCAAATTTGGCGAGACGATTTATGCTGGCTACAACCACGAGAAAGCGGTCCAGAGGTCGACCAGGTGGCATGATTACCTTAACTACCTGGGCCCAGCAGAACTATCAGAAATTGCTGAAAACCCTGAGGTATTTCTCGTCCTCGCAAGGCCACTGCCCCTCAACTCTCTCCAGAGGAAAAGCGGATGTGAAAATGAATGAATGATCAAAGAGATTTAGGAACCATTTGGTAAAGGGGAATATTGACTCACCAGCTCCTTTGTGAAAAGGCTCAACTTGGAGAAAGTTACAGCATATTCCAGCATTATATAAGATAACAGATATAATTGATACAAAATGTGCTGTTGGTCAGCAGTTTTGAAATGATACTTCGCAATAACTGTCTTCGAGTGACTCCCGTAGATGGAGGAACAGGTGGATGTGGGCCTAGACCGACCTATTTTTTGGGGGGGATCTGAGCCCTCCACTTCTTGAAAAACAAATGTGTCGAAAACACCTCTTAAATTTGTTCTGATTTGAATTTTTCTTTACCCAAAAGTCCTACGACAGGAACATGCTTTTTCACCATGTCAATCTTGTCATATATTTGTTTAAAACGTCCGATAAAAACCTGTTGTGTTTTGATGTCATATGGGTTCAATCTTTGCAACCATTCCGTGACAAACACACCAGATTCGTGAAGTAGAGGCACACAAAGGTTTCCTGGTGTTATGAACTATGGTGGATCATAGCATTAGCGGCACGGACTGTTACGTAATCATGATTCGCCGATCAACTAATCGAGTGTTCGGCATCAAACTCTGCCTGTATTCACACCTCAGTGCCCGTTCAGTGCAGCTCATGCTCGGTTTTATGATCCACTCATTATCAAGAGTGTTGATCTCTGCAGACACCCATTCGCAGTGAATGCTGCACTGGTGGCGAGCCGATGGCATGTAGCGCTGCGCGTGAACTGCTTTTTTTTGCATCTACCCAACTACGCCGAGCACGAGGCGGGACAGGGCGCAAGTACCTTTCTTCGATTTGACCTGACCGGGGATCGAGCCCAGCAGTCCCGTCGCCAAAGGGGGACTTTTCTGGGCTTAGCCCCACAAACAAAGCTCTAAGACCCGCAAATTGAAATATGAAACACTATAAACTAGTGGAATTTTTGTCAAATTCGAATGCCCAACTCCCCTCCGGCACAAACGTAAAACCCCCCTATTGACGGCTTTCTGGCGACGGTTCTAGAGCCCAGCTTAATGGCTTTGGTAGCGCGTGCTCAACCAACTGTACCAATCAGCCGATGAGTGTATTTTCGCTTTCAGTCACCTGGAAACACTATTAATTTCAGTCGCCTGGAAACACTATTTACGTGCAATATTCCCCCATCGCTTAATAGGTCTATCGTCACAAAGCACAGCATGCCCTGAAGAAATTGGTACGCAACCTTTAGTAGCTGCTTAGCGTGGTCAAATTGTCGCAAAATTTTAAAAAGTATTAATTTTAAATCATAGTAGCGTTCTGTACCAATACTATCGTGGTATGTTCCACGATGGCTCACGCTTAGTACGCGTAAGTGGGTGCAATACCTCCCATTCCCGGACGTTATTAAATCCATGACGCCACTGGTTTCGGTACATTAAAATAAGGCCATGCTTGGTTATGACTGGCTTTGCAAGCCAGGCCCTAGCCCGCACCACTTTGGAAAAGGTTCCTCCATCTATGGGGACTTCTCGAAAGGTGATGTCAAGTAGAATTATCTGAACAGTGGGCTCTCACTTTGTGCTGGGCACGTGTGTATTGGGCGGAATTACGTTAATTTTGGTTCCCGGACGCAGGGCATAACGAGGTTGGATGGCGCCCGGGGCAAAAAGCAAGTTTGGCGCCCCCATGTTCGACCCTGAGGTATTTTGGAAGTAATCTTCACTGTAGTGAAGAAAGTATTGTGACATTGTTGGGACTATTCGGCGCCCCCTGCAATCATTCCGCGACCACACAGTGAATCGGCGCCCGGGGAATCGTGCCCCCCTTGTTACGCCCGTGCACGGACATCTCTTCCTTGTTTTATTGCAATTTACCCTTAATTTCACCATAGCAATAATTCCAACATATTATAATAAAGAAAGGGTCAGTAAATAGAAACTGCAGTGGATAGAAATGTGAGAAAACCAGCAGATTGATAAGACAGACGTCGAAATGAGTGTTTTACTCTGCCCTTCCTTTCCATGTCAATAATATTCTATGCAAATTGCTATGTATGGACCAGACCGTTTTCAGACTATTGCGGTTTTGAAAAAATTAAGCTGCGTTTATTCAAAGCGTACTTTTATCTACCAATTCTCAAAATTAAGAATCCTCTTTTGAGCCAAAAACGCATAGCTGTACTCTGTGGCGGCTTGGACACGACTTTTCGTGCATTCACATCACGACTGCATTTATATCACGGCTGCATTCATATCACGATTTCATGCATTCACATCATAGATTCATGATACGCGGCGTTGCTGTTTTTAATAAGTTTTTACTAGTTCTCATCAGTGGCGTAAGTGACGGGGGAAAAGGGGTGATTCGCCCCTTCACGCCTGGCAAATTAGATGTAAAAGCCGGGCCTCCACTTAAGTATTCTTTTGGTTTTCAGTAAGTTGTAGTTTTTTTGCGTTTTTCGGAGTACTTTCAGGTGATTTATTGTTTTTGAGCCATTCACATCGGTCGGGATTCACCACCATTTTCAAGTTTTTCTGAGTGTTTGCTAGTAGTGGATACCCAACAGTGGCCAATGGATCTCTTTCAGCTACGTTTCCCTCCTGACTCAAACCTCTTTTTACGCCACTGGTTCTCATTCCGGAAGTCAAATGAATTGACGTTGATTTTCGTCTAATCGTTATAAGCTCTGATTGCCTGGTTCCTGGACCATCTTGACAATGCTCGAACTTGTGCCTGCAAACAAACAACGACTCTTGCAAATAATTGGTTTATCAGTCATACAGTCATTTGCTGGTATTACCACCGAAACTTTTAATAAAGTTTGTTTTTACATTTTGAATGTTCAACCAAAGACACAGTGTATCTTGCGAAACACAGAAAGCCCATTGTGGGATGAAAGAAAATACGCTTTTTGAAGTATATTGGAACAATGAGGCTATCCATACCTGTTTTCTCACAGCTATGTGATACACAATATTTGTTCAACATCTGACGCACCTATTTGCTTTGTGATTAAACGTTAACTTTGCTGAGTTTACCAATAACGTTTTGCACCCTTGGCGCATACCTCGTTCTCGTTGTGCGTAAGAGGAGTTTTTGTGACGTTGCCGGTCAGATGCATCTACTTTTGCTGTGACATCCACGAACGGGCATGGAGAGGGTTGCCCTACCTACAGCTCTAGCTGACTTGCTGGAAGAAATAACTGGTAAGGCCTGCTTTGACTTTCTTTTTTTACGCAATTACGTCCTACTGGTGAACGTTCGTGTGTACAGCGATGGTTGATGCAAGTCTCATTAATAACTGTTTGTGTAAGTTTCATAAATTAGTACCTTCGGATTTTTTCCATTCATGCTCAAAATCCCTTCAAATGTTGTTTATCAAAACGTTTGTACAGAAACAATGCATTTCAGTTTGCGAAATAGTTGCTGTAGATTAGCAGTATTTATTTGGTCATGCAATAAGCATTTTCAGTGAAGAGTTAGTTACATCAGATCGGTCTCCAAATGTTGGGCGATTCAACAAAGAGTTTTTCTGTTAGTGCAGCAGAAGACGTTTTGAATGAACATCTGATGATGAAAAGAATGTTTGCCTGCAATGCAATGTCTAAATTTGATAATAGCGAACATCATTTTGAAGATCTCATGATCAACATCTGGAACCATGACGTAATCACTTTTTACGAGTCATTCCTAGCATAAGATAAATATTTAATACTGTTTATGGTAGTCATAACGTTCTGCCTTAGCTTGGTTCAATGGTTTGTACCAAGTCTTTAGATTTTAATGCTTGTGTACACAAATGGACACAAAATCATGCTTTAGTTTTGTTCGTGGTTTTATTCCTCACTTATTTTAACGTGTCAGCTCGAGGGGCGATTGAAAAAATTCCATCCAATTGCGCTTATGTTCTTGTCGCAACGTGTTGTGAAACTAATGATTATTTGACTGATGATCATTGGGTCTAATTGTACAAGCGTTTATCAAGTCGATGCTTGAAAAATGATTTTTTCACTTGCCGTTATCTTTAAAAATAATTAGCAAATTAAGCGATGTTACGAACGAGAGCTGATGACGTGTGGTTAAAAAGCGAAATATGTGCTTCTAATAATGTTTACAGCTTCTTAAACAAAGATTTTGTTCTCAAATATCTGGAAACAGCGATTTTTGAAATCTTTTAGTTATACTCTTCATAATATGGCCTTCGATTTTCAACATAAACTATCAATGCATGCGTATGGAGAATCAAACACATCACAAGGAGAACTTCTAATTATTAGGAGAAAATAATTTTGCGTAGAGCAAGAACCAATGGTTGTTTGATGAAATGAAACGATTTCTATTTTTTCACCTAGGTAGATTTTAAAATTTATGTTGCATAAGGAAATAAGAATAATTAAATATTTGAGATGATTTTACCAATATCTAAGCACCAAACGATTGCATCATCATTACATGTCTGTGGCGTATCCCGTTTACGGTAACAATTCATTTGCAGGCCACGAGAAAACGAGTTAGTGGTCAAAGAGGTCAACTCCATTTTTTAAATTGACGTTATTACCGATTGTAGCAGGGAGTTAGCAGTTCTTAGGTGATCTGCGATCGCTTTATCAGTTGTTTTATTTGTTCGCGTTGAAGCCACTTGCCGAAAAAGACACAAAAATATAATTAGTTTGGTCCATATGTCCTTAACATGATTTGCTTTGTAAGAGAGATGTAAAATTTCTTTGCGGTATGTGTGAAATACTCAACATGTGGTAAGTTGTCCGTGAGCCGGGAAACCTGAGAAAAGGGATTTTACGTAAATATAATGTAGTTTTACACAAGTTGGTTGAACATCATTTACTAAGTTTGCCATAAAATTTCACTGCATTCAGTTCATGAGCAATCAACGTTTATTTCAGGATTTCTAAAATTTGAGAAATGAAGGTGTGAAGTACGAATGATCCTCTAAACTGTGAAAAAAATCCAAGGGAAATTTTGGCCGTCAAAAACGCCAGTGGTCAAAGGTCGATGACCAACATACACTGAGCCACTAAATTTTTAACCAATAAGAATCACTATCATTGAGCCAATGAAACGACTGTTTATATTGCAGAGCACCAACCAGTGCATTCAACATCAAGAAATGTCACGCAAGTTTCTCAGAGAGTTACCACTTGGCCTGAGACGAAGTCACTTCCAGACAGCATTGATGATTACCCATTCTCGAAATTCGCCGATGAAGCATTTGCGGTAAGTAAACCTTAAAAAGTTCTGACTCTCAGTGATAAATTTTCGAGAATGTTTTTGTTGCAAGGTGTGATCTAATATTTTCAACAAAAATATGAAAAAATCAAAAAGGGTTAAAATTTGGTGAGAATATTCAAAGCATTTTCTCTCCGCGTTTTGAAATTACGCCTACTTATCAGTAATGAGGTTAAAGATCATTTAGTCCAGACACGTTTATGCTTCTTTGTTTGTTTGATGGATGTTGCAGTTAATCATATTCGGACGCCAATGAGGAATATCACAAGCAGAAACTAAGGAGTAACCGGTGAAAATGTGTTTAGCAAAAGCAAAACCTCGTAGGGAAATTAAAACCCCAAACTCTAAACCTTTTTAACCGATTGACAAGAAAGAATTCCCCCTCCGCAAGTCACCATCCCTGGCACTCAACAGACTGTTGCAAGAATGGAAGCATCAAAATTTAGTTCGAGTGCAGTCGGATTTGAACCTTACTACCTAGATGCAATCGCTGTTGCAGTGAGATGTTTGATGTTGCAGTAATTGTTTTATTTACAATTGTAACATATCTCTGATCAAAACACTAATACCTCAGGCCCACTTGACTCACACAAAACCTTCGCGATGGGCGGCGTTTCGTTAAAATCATGTGTAAATTACTTGCAATTAATAATCTTCGAAGAAATTGATTTTGGTGCAAAATCAATAAACCTTCAGGAAATATGCATTTTGAAAAATTTGACAAAACCGCAGGAAATCCCTTGTTTGTCCCAATTTTCACAAATACCTGTGTAACCTAAACTCTAATTCAGCTATAGTTTAACATTTTTCCGGGATTCGGTAACACTTTTTATTTTTTCATGAAAGAGAAAAACGTTATGTAAGCAAAGCCACAAACAAAACTGAAATGCAATTCATTAAATACTAAACTATTTTTCAATATGTTGAACAGAAGAGACAACTTTTCATGCGGAATGAACACTGCAAGATGTGGAAAAGTATAAACTTATCTAGGCATGACTAGATTGCTGCATATTCGTCTAAATCCAGGCTGTTTTATAGGAGGATCCCAGTGCAATAAGAAATAGAGAAAAAAAGTGAATCCACATTAAATTGCATGTACTTTTTCGAATGAATCAGCTTGGTTTACATTACTTCAATCAAATGTGAGAGTAAAAATGTAACTAAATGTAAACGTCCATTATATTTGCTTGGAAACCAGTTGAAAAGTGTAACCTACGTATACTCGCAACATTTGCTTGTTGCTGGAAAACACTGATGAGTACGTGTGGCTTTGTACTGTAGTGTATTGTGATGAAATGTTTTTTCCAACCTTAAAAATTACATTAAAATTTCAATATCTTCATTTGCTGAGAATTTGTTTTTCGTTTGAAGAAAAAATACTGCTACAGTCATGTTTTTTCTTATAATAGTTGCTTAAAAAAGTGCCAACTTCTCTCAGTAACATGAAAGCACAACGAGGCTATAAAATTTGAGAGAAACGAGTTTGAGATGAACATCTACTGTGGCAACAGTTGGTGCTTTTTAGCCTGACAAACATGTGATTGCTTTTTTGTATGTTAGCATGATGAATGGGGCTACTCAACCAAGCCAAGCCAAAGAGCTCTTTTGAAAACTACTGAACGGATCAACAAACATGACGGAAATTTAAATGATCTGGTAAGTTGTCTGTTCGTGGACAGAAAAAATTAAAAATAAGAGCTGCTCTCCGTGCATTGCCTCCAACTTGTCATTCTCGATGAATCTTCACTAAATCAACATTCGTTACGTTGATCAGATATATTCAATTATTGCTGATATTATTGATACAGCATGCTGCTTTGCTGAAGTGAAAAATAATTATATCAGAATTACATTAAAAAAGAGGCAAAAAGTAGCTGGTTGCATGTTGCTTTCTCGTTTTTCTATCGCATTTTTAGCCAGTGTTATAATTTTTCATACTATCGTGGTTCGCAGAAATGTATAATGGCACAATTTATTAATTGCAAAAGGTTTGCTGGTCGTTCAACTACATTGATATCTTCGATTAGCATATGTTACAATCTACTTGTCTTTTCTTTATACTTGATTGTGCCATAGAGTTGCAACCAAAGATGAGTTTTCTGAGCCACGTCGTAATGAAAATATTTAGAATTCTGAACCTATTCCGCTATTATTGTTTCTGGTATGTTTATGTGCAATATCTAAGACCCCTGCGTGCATAATCTGTTTCATTCATTTCTATAGGTGTGATTTAAGACCTTGATCGAAGCTAGATTCCATTAAGCAATTCTTATTCTTTGATATTTAGAGATTGTTAGCAGAGATAACTTTCAATGCCTGAATATGGACTGTTTAACCAATTTTATGACATTACTAATTGTCAATTTTTGTTTTTATCTGTGAAGTAGAAAAACACAAATGGACCACTCATTTGGACAGTTTATTTTTTCCATGCAGTCACAAGGATAAAGTTTTGTGCAACAATTTTATAAGTAGCGTTATGGTCAAAGCCGTCTTAGCTCTACTAACATCAATATGATATAAATACTGCAAGTGACGTACACATACACAGGTTGCCATTGAAGTATGATGCGCATCGATTGTAACATAAAAATCTAAGAAAACTTTAAAAATATCACTTAACAGCAACATGTAAAACTTACATCGGTGTGTTACATCCTAAAATTACCTTGATAAAGGAATTATTCACCGAAGTGCCAAATTCCGAAAACCTTTTTAACTGGGCACATAAAATGCATTTGACTAACGTTTCAAAAATTCATTCAATCATTTTTAAACCCGATTTCCTCTGGAGAGGGCCGTGGGAGTAGCGGCCCTAGGAGGACTCTAAATACCTCAGGGTTTTCAGCAAGCTATTATAGCTCTGTTGGGTTGGAGATATAATCACACCACCTCGTCCTTGGTTGACCACTAAACCGCATTCCCGTGGGTGTAGCTAGCATGCCTGGCCAATTTTTTCTGGGATATTCTGGTCATTTGGCCGAAATATTGTATCAGAGTTCTCTCTATTCAGAGAAGTGATTCGACATTCAGGGCTTTACGAATTTCACAATTTGCGCACTTTGTCACGAAGTATCACGCCGCGAACTCTTCGCAAATATCCCATCTCTGCCGCTTGTATTTCAGGTAACCCCCATTAGGTCATTACTAAACATTCCTAAAGATTCATGGCCATACGTGAGGGTCGGAACTAAGACCAATTTAAAATCTGACAGCTTTGCGGTGTTCGAAAGCTCCCGTTATGTAACAACCACAGAGCGATAAGCTCACGCAGAACTGCGTTTGTTTTACCAATCCGTGTATCAATCTCCTTCCGTAGCTTGTGAATACCACTCCAAGGTACTTGAACTTCTTGGCCTGCTGCAGTGCATTGCCGCTTGGCTGCAGCATACACCGGCTTGGATTTCTGGAAAGGCATATATGATACTTCAGTCTCTTTAATGCTAATTTTCATTACTGCTTGGCTGCAAACAGGTAAAAACCGCAGGGTTGTCCATGGCACATATTTATCTGTCCCATTCCCATCCCATAGCAATTTATGCCTGTCCCATCTCATCCCATCCCATGGGACGTTTCCCATTGGATACCCATAGGAATGACATTCCCATGGACGAACCTGGAAAACTGACTAAGTGCATGTTGAAGACCATGTGCAGTGCATGCAAGCAGTGATAAATCTTCCGCAAAAAGCAAACGATGAGGTTTTCCGATTCAAACAGTGACATTCACACAGTGAATCGGCTGTTAATCTAATTCATGTGGTGGGCAGCATACTCCTTTGTCGGAGTCCCACACCCACGGTGAACGGTTGTGATTAAACTCCCCCGACACGGACACAAGCATCTGAGCAGGAGAATGACTTCCATGCCAGTAAACGCCTGTCGTCGATACCGCATTCCCGCAACAGTCGACAAAACTTTTCTCGAGAGTCTCTGCCGTATGCTTTCTCGAAGTCACCAAAAAATTTGCATAATTCAAAGATTTCTCAAAAATTTGTGGAGAGTAAAAATTTGGTCTGTAGTGCCACGTACAGGACGAAAACCGCACTTGGTACCTTCCAGCTTACGCCCTTCCAAAACTGAGTTGAACAGTGTCTGGTATCATTTCACTGAGTTGAACAGTGTCTGGTATCATTTCACTCGGCTTGTTTTATGTTGTGGTTGTGTTCCCTGCAGCACATCTACACACCGTACGCTCGGTAAGCAGGCTGTAGTACCAATTTGCAGGGTATTCATAAGACCGGGCCAATAGTCGAACTCCAGACCTACCAGCACCGAAGCGGACGCGCTTGGCCACTTTCCACTAGGCCACCGGCTGGTACAAATCCTCCTTCTTCATTCAAGGTTTTCAGGCTTGAGCATTTCTCGTCGGATTTCATTGCAGCCCGCAACAGCCATTCGCAATAATCACACACGCCCTGATCAACGTAACGCCCTACTAAGATGCGCAACAACTCCATGCAACGGCAAAATTTATGACTCAAAATTCTTTCAATATTTACCAGACTCGACAAAACTCCAACATTACGTCAACCCGTTAACGTCAATTCGTCTGTTTATTTTGTGACGTGCAAGCTGGCGCAATCAAATCTTCAAGTCTATTTTTAGTACATAGCACCATATCAGCCATCGGCTTCTTCGCTGTAGTTCCACTTAGTTGTCTTTATCTATAATAATCATAAGACTACATTGGAATAGGCTCCCTTTGGATTCATTCGCCTTTGAAGTATAGGAGGTTTGCAATGCAATTGTAGTTGAAGACTTGTCGAAATATTGTTCTGCAAGAAGCTGCAAATAAAGGAGTGCTAGAAACAGACAAGAAAGATCAATCTAATCTTCCAAAAAAGCAAACAAAATGTAACGATGCCTTTCAATATGGTTTATTTCACGCAGCTAGCACCTGTGATCAATTTGTAAATGATATTTGCTGGATTAATCACTCATGTAGTCAATGTCTACACCATTACTTACAGGAACTGCAACCGGTAAATTACTTTCATGAAACTCTTCTGCCAAGCCCGTCGTTGTTCACAGAAAAACGTTAATCTGATCTAAATTACCAAAAGCGTCAATGACCTATTTTGTTATCGCTTTTGTCTCTCTAATTCGTTAATTATCATTTTTGCAAATCCTTCTATTAAAAATTGTCGTTTTTGCTTCCACCGAAGTTCTGATGTTTCTCTTTCACATTGCGTAAGAGCAGTAGAGCACCATGTACCTAGGTGGCGCTAATAAGCAAAACGATGATCGTAATTAGGAATTCGTGATAGGATCCTTCAAACCCGATGAAAGATTAAATGTGTGATGTGCTCTAGACCTGCAGAGAGCTACAAAGCTGTCACAGACCAAGATATTTTTTTCAACAAAAAGTCTTCATGAAAATGAACGCTCTGTACACAAGAATCCTGGCTTCTACTTAAGAGCATACCACTCATTAACTGCTTTTTAAGTTTACGCTGTGAAACGTGATGTGCTCTTTGATGCTGAAAAAAAGTCTTGTTTAAGTATAAAGTCATTACCACAGTTTTTCCAGAATTTTTTTAGTTTATCAGGGTTAGAATTTTTATGACAAAGCCTGCTTTCAATTTGAACAAAAATTTTCTTTATTGCACTTTCAATTGCAAATATCGAATGCTATAATATCTATGATATTTCCAATTTGAAAAAATTTTACTTAGCCCTGTATTCTTTTGTCGCTAACTTTTCTCTTTTTATAAATTTGATTTACTGCGATATGTTGCAGGTGCTGCAATACATGACAGACAAGAATCTGAAAGGAAAGTGGTTAAAGTTACTTGCGGATTACGTCATTTCCTTGGTACTTGAAATTTACTACAGACCTTTTTCTTATGTCTTATGTCAATATTCTGAAAATCAGTGTGGCAATGTTTGGAAAATTGTGTTGGCATCATTGGGTTTTGGTAAACCAACTATTAAAACCGTGTTCTTCTTGCTTATAACTCTGTAACATCGCATTGTAAACCATGCGTCTATAAAACAAATCCCCATTAAAAACAGAAACTGTTTTGACTCTTTCACTTTGGGAAATTTCATCACCAACTCAAAATTGTTCAATCTCCCAAACTAATGACCCAAATTTGTCGTTTAAAACTTTGATATTTTGGTTACCAGCTTGCTTTAAATCCAAACAAACATAGCGTGCAATAACACGCCTTCCAAAATGATACAATGCTCTCGGCTTCGAATAAATGCATTGGGTCAGAAACACTGAAACACTGAAAGGGCAATTAATTTCCAGCAATCTTTCATTCGGTCAATAGAGCAGAAATTATGAACAAAGGTTATTTTTATACTTCTTGCGCCATCTTTATGCAGGAAAATAAGAGAAAGATTATTGCCAGCATTTTGAAAATTCAAGCTGTGCGATGTGAAGTACTCTTCAAAGACTAAATGGGGATAAAGGGTTGTTTCTGTTTCTGATTTTTTTCCATCCGTTCATTTCATAAACTTGAGTTTCATTACAATACAAAATAATTCCTATCTTAATATTGACTTGCTTTTTGTTAAACACTCTGTGGTGTCAGAATCAAATCAGGGTAAAATGTCCTGTCACAATTTAACCCTGCTGCAGATTTGCGCATTCCGTTTCAAATGAGCCACAGCTTTGATAGTTAAATGTTTGCTACAGCAAAGACTATCAGAACATCACTGGTGATTCTTATGTTAGAAAACGCACTAATACGCTTTTTGTAATTGAATCAACACGTGGTTCTCAGCGTAAAGTGGAATAATGTTCTTTTTTATTTTAGTACCCCGATACATTTTTTTAATTTGGAAGCAGCAGCGTTTCCGCAAAAACCTTCGGACGCATGTTTAACCATTTGCTGAGGGTCGTTAAAGAAAAACAAATCTCAAGATGCTATGGGATTAGGCATTCTCGGCATGTTTATGTGAATGCAAAAAATATTATCACACAAAAACAACTGAAACCTCTGTTTGTAAATCTGACAAGCGCTTACTTGCTATGCATGGATTAAGCTTGCTATACATGTTACCAAGTCAATTTGTGCTTCGTTCACGTGTATGTGACACTTGGCTGCTTCACACAAAGCAAAAGGTGTGTGCACTTTCTTTGCAAACGTTTTGGTGGGTTTATGTATCGCTCTGTTGTTTTCTTCTTCACCTTGCGTTACACCTCCAGCTGGAGATCTTGCTTGAGCAAACAGGGTTGTGTAACTATTTCGGTTTCACACGTCACTTAGACTAAAAATTTATTGTCTGTTTTGTAACAGGGCCAAGGAAATCATGACGTATCGAATGAACTTCTCTGCCAAGTTGTGTCTCAGACATGGAAGAATCATGTTGATGATCACCATGAAAGGATATGGCGACTTTTGTCTCACTGCCTTTCATCTATGCTCCCGTCTCTGGAGCTCTATCCCTTTATACTCAAGTGAGCCTTGATCTAAGAACAAAACTTGTGCTCTCTATCAAAATTTTTTTTAACTGATACCAGTGATTTGATAAATGCCAAGCAACGCATTTTTTGTGAACTTTCAGCGATATTTAATTGATCAGCAACAGCTGGCAATGACAACTGGTTTTGAGTCGAAAATGATCTAGAGAGTTTCTGAACAGACAAACTTTTCTTTTTTGTGTGAAAACATTTCAAAACCTTTTATACGCAACAACTGGAGCAAACAAATCTTNATTCATTGAAGTTGGCGTACGCTTTTCCAGTTAAGCTATAAAGAGGGAGATGCCCCTGTAGTTAGCGCATTCTTTCTTACCTCNCTTCTTGTGTATGAGGATGACCACAAAATTTGCCATCTTTCAGTGCCTTTCCAGAATACCTGTCCACTTGACACACACGAACCANTGAAAGGATTCCTCTGTTCGATGCTTGGAGCATTTCAGGTCGGATTTCATCACAGCCTGCAGCCTTCCCAGCTTTCAGTGTTTTGACGCACTTCGGCTGCATAGCGTAGAGATGCTATCTCCTCCCACAAATGTACCTCCTGTGTGTCTGATGGTGCGGTAGTGACTGCGTTGGAAAGATCTTTGAAATACTCTCTCCATCTGCCGAGTAGCAGCGAGAAATACAAGGGTTTTAAGTCCTATGACAACGGCATGTAGTCAGTCTTACCGAACAAGACTTGCTAAACATCTTGAGCAAATTTTATTACAATGCTTTGCTTCATAGGTGCTATTCATCACATCAATTACACTCAAACGTCTGCTCATGATTGAAAAAGTACAAAGCGTTTGCAAACACTTCTGCGCCGGACTTGATAGTAAACTGTATCGAGAAGTCATTTGAGCGAACAATGCATAACCCGCGAATTACCTCAGCGACCAAAAAAACAGTAAGCATACTGCTTAGAACTGATGAACACTCATGAGGAAAAGTCAATTTTATGCATGAGAAACTCAATTTCTTCGGCTCTTTTCTGTGGCAGGCGGGTCTTGCCAGCTGCGTCCACAAGGGAGTTGGCAAATCGGTCTTTTGCTGACCCCTTGAAAAAATCAAATAAGTCGTCTAAGTGAACTAAACATGTATTCTTTCGAATCGTATCGTTGGTTTTGGGATTTACTTATTCCAAACACATAAATTGTTCATCGTTACAAACAGCAAGCCATTCGGCGATCATGTAGCTGCATATTTTTATACAGATTCCCCAACGTCGAAAAGCCAAGACAGTTCTATATCTAATCAAGCTGAATGGCCTTAGGTGCTAATGTGCGGTTTGTTAGCGCTACATTAGTGGGGAAAATGACTCAGGACAAGTCCAACGGTTGGGTAGGTGTTGCTCGTAGTGGGACATAATTGGAAAAAAATCAGTAGACTAGACTTTCGCAAGTATTTTACATGAAACTTTAGAGATTCCTAAACGTAAGTATTCGAAGAGACCAATTTTTTCAAGGTTCTTCAATATACATTAGCGTTTTATAAACTTTCCAGGAGATCATAAAACGGTAATTGGAAGAAGGCGGAAAATGGCTGGCTTAATTGAGCGCAGAAGCAAACTGCCTTAATTGAGGAAATATTCGATATTTCGAGGACAATTGTAGCAAGCCCGGGCGATCTTGGCCATTTTCAGGATACGTTTAACGATCATCGCTTTTGATTCTCGGGCCACTTTTCTTCAACACTGCAATGATGGCGGACGAAATAAAACGGCAAATGTGTTTGTTTAAATTCCTCGTAAAAAATTTATGGCTAGTAGGTGAAAATTTGTTCATGCATTCCTTTCGGTCGTAAGCGAATGGCGCTCTTTCAATATGTGGAACTGATTCTGTAATGGCCAGTTATTGTGACAGTGATAAGAAAAGCGTTGCAGTTGTACGCTTACATTGCTAGCAGCTGGTGGATTTGGAAATTACAATGTGTTCGCCATCAGTGCCTCTCTGTGGGAATGCTGCAGTTTTTAGTAAGTTTTACATATGCTTATAGCTCATCCACAATGAGCTAGCGATTCCAAAACAACTTCAGTTCACTGGCAGAGTTTAAATTCGGGTTTTAAGCTTTTCCATGCTGACTCAAGTCAGAAGGTGCTTGAATAAAAATGGTAATATACCTTGTGCAGGTACGTATCTGACAAAGCGGATGATTACTTCAGAGGCCACTTTCAAGCAAAACTGCTGCAAATCCCGACCAAAAACAGACGCTGGGATCGCTCTCTTCCGACCACTACTCTAGAATGGGAAGCTAATAATAACTGCAACAAAATGGCTTTGGAGGTTTATTATCCAGATGGTAAGCTTTCCACGAAATTTTTTTAACTCGAAGAAAGTTTTCATTCGTCGTTCATTTAACGATGGCTTCAACTTAATTAAAGTGACTAATTGACAGAATTGTTTGAAAAACGTAACCAAACTCGTACGCTGTTAGCTGCTGCTGAATCCACAGTTGCCGTTCCTTTTCAGAAGCCTTACTTATACATTACAACTTGGAACTCTTCGCATACCTTAAGCATTATCAACATATAACATGTTCATTTTCACATAAGTTGGAATTTTAATATTGACGGAGGCAGTGGCCTTTGACTTGCAATATTATGTTTCCTTACAGCTCTCTACTCTTCTGCTGGTGACCATTTCTTGCATACACTCGTTGTTTCACAAAATATCTTTTTTTGCATTTCCTGTAAGCAATCAGAGCACAGAGGAGTTAAACCAGGATACTTAAAAGGGGCTTTTAATTTGCAATAAAATATTTATGGCATTTCAGGCAAACCGCACAATTAAAACAAAAGTTCATGTACACTGTTACTTATTATTCAGATATACTGTTTAGATCGAGAAAGTTTCAGAAAATTTGCAAACCAATGTGCAACAGTGAACGCTGGGTAACTCACGCAAACTGTTTGTTTATCGTCAGAAGGGTTGAGACGTACTCGTATAATAGGAGCATTTTGTGTCGTTATTTTACAGGAAAAGCTTCAAGATATTTCTTAACAAGAAAATAGCCAATGCAAACAATTGTGTTAAATCAGAGACACCACCGTTAAACTTCTGCATATCTCAAGAAACCAGTTTTGATTCAAAAAATGAATTGAACAGGTTATGCACAAACTGAAGCTGCTGAACAAACGCAGTGAAAAGCCACAAGCAACTTTTTGTCATCAAATCCTAATAGGACTAAGAAAAGCCCATTGCAGTTTTAAATTTAAAAAAACGAATGATTTCAAAAGGCAACCTCGCTGCAATGATTGTGTGAAATAAGGCCCACATCTTCATATTGCGATAAGAAAACTGAGAAAACAAGAGACAAGCATAAAAGATAACACGCATGTCCCAAATTAAGTTCATAAGTTTTCAGTGCTTTAAGCTAGTGGAGGTGATGCTTCCTTAAGCTCCCGTGTATCGTCTCCGTTGTATGCAATCGGCATTGCGAGGTTATATGCTGTTTGTTAGATTAACACAACCAGTGGTGGATTTAGGGTTGGAGGGGCCTGAGGCAAGGCTGAAAAGGGGCCCTTTGAGGTCATTATACTCCGTCAATCGTGATAAGACCTTTTGATCAAGCTTTGAAAGGAGATATGCGGGCAACCCAAGGAAGGATACGTTTCTAAGACTATACGGCATGACTGTCATTTCAGGAAATGCAAAAGGGTATTCATGATGCACAACTTTAGAAACATTGAAAGTTGGGAAGAAAAGGCTAGCGGCACATAACAGTTAAGCGATAGCAATCTGTCATCGCCTCCCACTTCTCTAGTTTTACAGTTGTTGTTGAGATTCCCCTTGAAAACAGTGTACTTTCATGTTACAGGTGTTGTTGGGGCTCCCTTTGAAAGCACGGCACTTACACATTGCAGTTGCTATTGGGGGACACTTTGAAAGAAGAGTACTTACACATTACAGTTGTTGTTGGGGGCCCTTTGAAAGCTGAGTAGGCTAACTGCACATTGCAGTTGCTGTTGGGGGCCCCTTTGAAAGCTGAGTACTTACCCATTGCAATTGCTGTTGGAGCTCTTTGGAAGCAGAGTACTTGCACATTACAGTTGCTATTGGGGGCCCCTTTGACCGCAGAGTACTTACATATTACGGTTGCTACCGGGGCCCCCTTGAACACGGAGTAGTTGCACATTGCAGTTGCTGTTGGGGGCCCTTTGAAAGCTGAGTACCTGCAAATTGCAGTTGTTTTGGGGGGCCCCTTTGAAAGTGGAGTACTTATACATTACAGTTGCTGTTGTGGGCCCCTTTGGAAACAAGGTACTTACTTTTGATCTGCTTCGGAGTATATTATTTGAGTGGATAATACGTTTTTCACCAAAAAATGAGGCATTTACGCGCGAAGCATGTCGGGGGGTGGCTAAAAATGGGGTCCCGAGGCAAGAGCCTCGGTCGCCTCCTCTTAAACACACCACTGAACACAACTAGAAGAAACATTAGCAAACGCCAAAGATAGGATATTACTTTCGTAATACTATTGCCAGGAGTACTTCAAATGCGCGGTTTGCCCGTGACGAGGATACTTCGGAGAGTTTCGGCTCCATTTGGCAAAGGAGGTAATTGCATTACCACGCATGAGCAATGTTAATCCAGTGGCAACACTCAGCGGCAACAAGCTTTGTGAGATCTTGCAGGCAGGGTGCCTTCATCTCAAAATTACTTGTGATTCTCTTCAACAGGTTCTTCCAGCTTGATCGGCGTGAGTTCGTGGAGCACCGCATCAGATGTTGCGAAGCGTGCTTTAAAACAAAAGTACGTTGCTTTTTTTTTAAACAAAGCAAGTACTTGGAACAAAACCAGGAAAAGAGTTTTCATTATAATCATTTTGTTCCCCTCCAGAGTGTCAAGGTTACTCTAAGCGAAAAGTTTCCCGACAAACACCGAGCACGAGGCTGGGACAGAGCTAAAAAATCGTTTTTCATTGTCAATTCTCGTTTTTTAAATCTTCCATGTGATGCAACCGAGATTCGAACCCAGCCTACCAGCTTTTGTGATGAGCGCTTTATCTCATGAGGCCGAATAGCCGGTGGCAATTGGGAGAATTGAAAGTTAATTTCAAAAGAGACTTTTCTTTCAATCTATTCCATATTGAGGAGCTCAAAACAACAACATTGAATTTAATTGAAAGCGAAATCCTTTTCAGTGTTCTGTGAAAGCAATTTAGGTGCTGTTGTGTGACATACACTCACCACACCAGCAACTCCACATATTGTTTCAACGACACGATGTGAATCGAGGACAAGATGCAGAATTCTAGAATTCAAATGCATTTGAATACGATGAAAAGTATTTAATGATCACTGAATGTCATATTAACGCAGGTTGCACATCTTCGTCAATGAACAAGTTTTGTTGACATGTGTTAAGAAGCAAGTAGCTGCGACTATTGCAAACCATTCTAAAAATCAATTTTGATGCAGCTCTTTCGTTTTTCTGAACAGACGTAGTCGTTGTTTTCTGCGTGTAATTGACTGAATGAAAATATGTCTCATGATTTGCGGAACTTCTATGATAGCTTTGAAGCTTACGAAATGGCGTCTATGATTATCGTAGCAGAGCTTTGCTCAAAACGTTGCCCCTCCACCCTTGAGCTAATTTTGCAACTTGAGTGTTTAAACAAGAACCTGCACGTGCAAATACAATACGTGGAAAGGTTTACACTGCAACCTATTTTTGAAAATGGTTGAAGACCTGCCCAACTGCTTTTTTGCCAGATTCACACTTGATGCAACTTCTAACATTTTCTGCCTCAAATATATATCCGTCAGTGTGTTGGATGTAGTGGTTTCAGAGTGTGCTTGAACACATAGCGCCGTCTTCAAAAACTTGAACATAATATTTGTTGTGTTCATGTGTGACGCCGCATGACACAATGGTAAATCATTTAGATGCAAACTTAAGTAATTTTGCTATAATTGCCCTTAAATCGGTGTGAATCTGCGAGTGAAGAGAATAAGTTTAACTTGTGAGGGGAAATATAAGGAATTCATTCGTTAGAAGACCTGCTTACGGTAAGTAATGCGCACAATGACTATGCGAAGATAGTGTATGATTTTCCCGTTGAACGTCAAACTGAAGATAGAAAAACAGGTTGAATCAATTTTGTTGAATCGCGTTGTTTGGCTAAGTTGCCACAAGCTTATTTGACCTATCACGCTGTCGGGCACTCAACCACAGCACATGTAAACAGGTTCGTATCTTTATAATTTTACCTTTTCCAGTAATATTTGTTCAGGGGCCTTTACAACATGCCGGGATGGACTGTTGCTATGGAAATGCAAAATGGCACAACCGTAGAGGCATCTGGAGATGATTACATCATGGATCTAATTTCAGATCTTGAAACGTTTCCGTCATTACGTGATCGAATGCCGATAAAAGTCTACTTCCTGCGATATGGTCAAGAAAAAGAAGTGTAAGAAATACTTTGTGACATTTAGAATTGGTCATCAATCTTTGTTGAAATGGCGTGTGAAGCTAATCGCACCATTCGAAAGAAATTTTATTTCATTTTGAAAAACCTATAGGATTTAAAACTTGAATTTTTTTCATTCTGAATTTCTTGTTTTCATAGGTACAGCACTGTCATAAAAAAACGACAAAGTTCGCATCGCAGAAAAACAGCGGGTTTGGCGCCAACCCCCCCACTGCAGTGTGAGTATAGGATTCTGCTGGTTGAGTTGCGTCAAGTCAAAGTTCCGAATATTTTGATGCTTGCAGTGATAAAACCTCTTGAGATCGGCAAAGCCAATATAGTGGTCCTGAATTAACTTTCTGGTCATAATCACGAACCGTGGAAGCTATATCAAAACGTTAGGTATTGCTGGAAAGCGTGCTACAGCCCGCATCTCATGATGTTGCTTTTGCTCATGTGCGATTTCAGTATGACGTACTACAAAGGTTTTGTTTTCCAACTTTTGTTTTCCAACCCAACTTTTGTTTTCCTGCAGTTACTTTTTCAGAGGGCTATGAAGCTAACAGCATTGACGTTGGATAAATTATTTCTACATAAGCAATGTAACTTAGGACGTCACCTTGTTTAAAATTTTCAGAAGAGGTTTGTACATGCCTCTCACGCCTTCCTATTTAGTTTCATGAGAAACACCAACACGAAAAAGTTATTAAAATATTCTACAACCTAGTGGCGAAATTCACAAACGAGGAATACAAAAAAAGAATTTTTCTTAAAAATTTCCAATGCAAAATTACATGTATCTTTTGATAGAATGTACATCAAAATCCCTATTTAAAAATGTCTTGGTTGTCTCACTACCGTAAATGGTTTGTGAGTTATGACCAGAAAGGTGATGAGTGCGTCACCATGTAATGGTAGTGTCTCAGTGGGACTCAAGGGTAAAATAAACTAATTTTCACTCTAAATATTACAATGAGTGATTTTATTGGTGTTTTTGGTTAGTTGGATTACTTGCAGGGATTTCCAAGTTGAAATACAGTTTGAAAATGATTGCAGGTATGTTTTCTAACAAATTTAGAAAAAATACTGTCTGAAGTAAGCAAACATGCAGTTTCCTTAAAAAGTCGAATGTAAAGCTATAGATAAGTATAAACATTTTTGTAGAAAAAACATAAAAATCCCGGTTCAAAAATATCTTGTTTGTCTCTCCACTGCAAATTCCTCGTGAGGTGTGACCGAAATGGTGGTTCCGAGCAACAACAGTGGCTCTCCCAGTATCAAAGGATTGTTCCGGATAGGTATACGCACGCATGAGCGTTTATTGGCGAGCAGCCTGTGGCAATCTGGTATTGGACAAATAAAAATTTAGATCGAAAACGTTGCCATTTTTCAAGCAACATGCTTAGAACGAAAGCACGAAACGCAGAAAGATTAACAAAAGTTCATAAAAATGTGCTTGGGACACTTAGACCCAGCAAAATTTATGACAGATGATTTGGTTGTGCTTCATAAAAAAAATATTCTCAAATTATGAGTTTTTGTTTTAAAGAGAATTTGAAAATTTTTAGTGCGTGACACTGAGTTATTTGACTAAACCTGATTAATGACGTCTTGCGCTTATCAAATCCTCACAGATTGAAACAAGAATAATACACGAGCAATAGGATCAACCAATAAGGATAGCTACTTAGCAGTTCGATTCAGTCCTGCTAATTTCTTCTTGGAAACCTGTTATTTCAGGGATAATTCAAAATTTTCGGTCAAACAATGAAACAAGCTCTGTGAAAGCGGTGCACATGCAACCGGAAGAAGAATGGCTCAGGCGTTTGAAATTGTGGCTTGCGGTGCGTTACAGTACGGTGCTACTGTAACACACTGTAGGTTAAGTATACAAAATGTTTTGAGAAACCTTTGCAGAGTGAATGAACAGATAGAATTTATATTTTTCTATAAAATGAAATTGATCTTTCTAAATGAGTTGGTTGTTGCAGCTTTAAATGAGGCAATGCCTGTCAACACGGAGCCACGATATGCACCAGACCCAACAAGGCAATCTTCTCTTTCAGGTAGGAATAATGCTGTAACTTTTTCTTGGAAGCATTTAACTTTCAAGTTAGTAATCTTTAGCACCAAGAGTGTCTTCACGTTTTTCAACTGCGTGTTTTTGGCGTGTTGCTTGTGTTTTTTTTATTATAAACTGTGGTTCCTTGGAGAAGTGATGGCAAGTAAGATTGTTGCGGTACAACGTATTTGTAGCTGAATAGCTTTTCTAACATAGAGTGTTTGTATAGATGCTGCGCCAGCGAATGGAAATTTTTCGTTTGGTCCACCTAACCTTTTGGGACAAGTACGTATCTTTTCTGCTTGTTCTGTTGGTCGACAATTGCGGTTGAGAATGCACAAATCTGGAGTTAGGTCAGATAAATAAAAAAAACAACTTGCTTCAAGTAGCATAACGTTTATGAGAAACAAATGTTTTCAAATCAAATGAGCTAAAAATACTTTCACATCGAATTGAGCAATGCTGCCATGCTGCGAAAGCATTGTGGACAACAAAACATAGACCTTTACCTCTGTAACGAAAGGGTGTATAGGCACTGTCTTGGATTGTCTACATCGATCTACGAATAACATTGAAAAATATATACCACGATTTGGAGCTTTTTGTATCACCATTATCGTACCCTGTCTGAATATTTTGCACCTAATCTAATGACTGCATGACTGCATATGTTTTTCCTGGAGTATTCAATCCATCTTCATACAACTACAACCTCTATCCAGACGGTTCTTTTATTTTTTGCCATTTCAAGTAATCTGCCATGTAAATGTGAAGTGTGATGGTACGAAAAAAATGCATTATAGCTTTAAAATTATTTCTTGTCGCTCACTGCAAGTTATAGTTAACAAAATTCGTAATCATGGCATTAATGCAACAAGCTAAATTTTGCATTGATTATCTCTAGGGTGCAGTTCGCTTTATATTGAAAAACAGTTTTCTTAAACTGTTTTTTCTCGCTGCGCTTTCTTCAAACTTTGTACGTTTTGTATTATAAACCATCTACTTTTTTAAAAACACATTAGGTTGATCGTCGTGGATCTCAACATTCTACCTCTCGAAATATAAGCCAGCGCCTCAAGGGAGGGGGCAGAATGTATCACTCCCCCATGTGTAAGTAGCAAACACCAGTGTTTTTTTGCCAGTGTACTCGTTTGGGTTTTTTAATGCCGTGGATTTAATTTGTATTATCGTTAAGCGTTGCAGGCTGTATTTGAGCGCTGCAGAGAATTACAATTTAAAGATGGTACAGTTTTTCAATCAGTCAGTTTTTTACCGTAAATACAACTTGACCAACACAATCAGTTCTGTGACACCAACGTCGGAACTTTGAAGCAATATTTGATGTTCATAAAGATAAAGCTGTGCAAGGAATCACTCTGAAATCGCACAACCAAATTTTAGGGTGCACCTACTTGTAGGGCTCGTTTTGGAAAGACACCACAAGGTGTAGATGCAAAGGCATGACAACGGAAATCACAACAATGCGTCACTGCTCCGCACGTGAAGCGAAACCGATTTGTTAAACACAAAAACATGAGTAAATTTCTTGCAGTAGTAAGAAGCTACATCAACTTGGCTGCCAAGTTTGATAAGCCGCTCGCGGTATTTCTAAAAATGCTTTCGTAATATGTTCAGAGTTCGGTGAACACAACGCAACGTGAAAACTGCAATGCAGCTTGATTGCATTAGAGCAGTGGTTCTCAAACTTTTCTGCACGTTGACCCCTAACTAAAGTATAACATTTTCTGTAGACCCCGTGGCCTGGCCCAACAGTTACTAATATAAGGAAAGTATGTGTCAAAATAAATTTGAGTGCTTTTTACTTGAAATGCATGATAAAATTAACAATAATTTTGTCCGATTAACAATAATTTTGAATTTGAGGCTTCATGCTCCAGTAGACACCAGCAGTTATTCGTTGACCCACTGGCCATTCAGTGACCCCCATTCAACACCGTTACTATTTATGGACCCCTTGGATGACCCAATTGACCCCTGGGGGTCGAAATCGACCACTTTGAGAACCAATGAATTAGAGTCTACCTATAGCCCCAGTATCAAGCCTCGTGCTGTCCGCTGCGCTTGAGGTGCAAGATCAAAACCGCTGTTCTGACAACTTGAGCTAATTGCAGGGCTACTATACCAGTGTTTCTTAACCTTTGAGAAATGAAAGTCTTAGCTGATTGAAGATGCTTATTAGCACAAAACAGTCAAAAACTTCGTGTTTGGCGTAACTCCAGAAACATTTTTTAGACACTAACTTATGTTCACGTCATCAGGTTTTGCTCGATGGGTGGCAGACACTAGACCATTATCAGCGAAAGACCAAAAACGGTTCATCACTTCTTTCAAGCTCAGGGGATCAATTGAAAATGTGGGGTTTGGTACACCGGACCCAGTGTCAAGCGAAATTTCTGACCTCTGAGAAATTTCTGACCTATCATTTTTTGTCAGTTATTTTGCTTCTCAGAGAAATGAATAAAGTTTGGCGATTACTTTTTTGATGTGTGTTGTCTAATTTAAAATTTTTGGTTAGATGTCAGATACCCATGACAAGCTACAGTACGGGAATGACTACATAACCACTGAAAAATTTTGGACTTAGCCTTAGACCTCAATTATATTTCTTTTTCTAACCCAAACCCGACGCACGTACCTGAACAGTAAATCCTAAGCCCTAATCATCAGTTTTCTCAGTGTATTTGCTATGTAGAATATTACTCTGTACATGCGCACATGGCGTGAAGTCAGAAATTTCGCAAGTCAGAAATTTCGCTTGACACCGGCACTGACGAAAGGCCTGATTTAGTTCCATTCTTGAGCTACGAATCTGAGGACTCATTAAAACCATTTTTACGGACACAACTATGCTCGCGGAATTGGGATTGAGTTGACTGTTCTAGACTGAGTTTGCATTGTACCTGAACCTGAGGCCATTGTGCTACTAACAGTCATGTGTCCAACAACGTTTGTCGAGTCAAGAGGAGTCAATTCAAGTCACGAATCATTCGACTCAAAGTCATCTGAGAGTTTTTCGAGTCAGGGTCGAGTCATATCTTGGTCAAGTCAGAGTCGAGTCACAAAGACTCTTTAGTCACTGGCTTACAAGCTCAAATCACTATTGAGTCAAGCAAAATTAGACATGTTTTCCATTTGTTTGCTATTTTGTTGTTTTTACTCTCGACCCAGACCAACTGTTCGCTTCATCAAAGCTTTGGAATCTTTCGAAAAGTTAATAGACTCAAGCCACGAGTCAAAGCGTTGCCACTCACGTGTTTTAGCAAAATATGTGATTCGAGTCTAGTCACTGCATCAATGGCGCAGATCGTGTCTCCAATGGAATCACTAAAACTCGTGACCCTAGTCGAGTAATTGATTCGAGTTACGCAATTCCTGATTTCTCGGGCATCATAATAAAGAATCTGTTGTGGTAGCCTTAATTGGTTCAGTTCTGCACCTCAACCGGTATAAGTTAACGTTGATAAAGTCTAATGAGTTCTGGTCTAGTCAAGCACCTTGTTTTGAGACGCGGGAAACCTTGAGCTGCTTTTTTCCTTCTACCGGACTTTGATAATTTAAACTAAGGGCACTCTGAAGGAAATATCTTGACCTTGGTGCTCAGCAATGCTGTAAGCTCGTAAATGTACTTATATTAAAAGCGTCTTATCAGTGGTGACTGGTGATACCAGCAACTTACACCTACAGCGGACAAGCACGGCGTTTTTGCAGTTTCCACCGAGTAGTCTGGGCTCTCTTCTGCATTGTTTCTGTCTGAATGCGTGTGACTTTTATTCCGTTCAAAACCAAACAAGATGTACGTGCAGAGTTTCACGCGGAAATTGTGTCGTGCAAATAAACGCATATTCAATGCAGCATTTTCTGGTGGTAATACCATTTTTCCAAGTTTATCCTGCTATGAACTTTTTAAACAGACGTTTGGTTTCATCTTAATTTGTACAACAGTTCCTCTCATTTCCCTCTTCGCACCATAAAATGTTCACATTCTGCAATGTTTAGTTGCATTATACGCAATGTTACAGTCATATTTGCAGATGGTCCATCTATGCAGCAACCGATGATGCAACCCCAGCCGATGATGTCATATCCAACGTACCCCACGATGCAAATGCCCCAGGCAGCACCGATGCAAATGCCCATGATGGCACCCATGCAAATGCCCCAGGTTGCACCCATGCAAATGCCCCAGGTTGCACCCATGCAAATGCCCCAGGTTCCACCCATGCAAGCGCCACAAACTGCACCTATGTTTATGCCGTCGTCGGTGAGCATGATGTCAAATGGCATGGACTCCTCCACTCAACAGCAACAAATGATGACTCAGCAGCAAATGCTGTTGCAGCAGCAGATGCAAATGCTTGTTCAACAATCAATGGTTTGTCATTTGTTTATTTCGTTGTATATCACAGCTTGAAATATTGTGCAGCTTGAAACAGACTACTTGCTTTCATCATCTTGAGAAACTTAGATCAAACAGATTTTGCGTCTTCGTATTTCAGTACAAAATTGTTTTCGGCGAATTAAAGATAATTTAGGGAAACTACGTTAGTAAATGTCTACAGCTAACAGGCGCGTAGACAGAAATTTTAATTGGGGAGGCAAACAACAACCGAGTTTCAACATTTAAATATTTAATACCTTGTGTTTTCAAATCACCATCCATAAAACATGCATTTGTCTGGCGTTTTTTCCTAAACAATTGTGTTCAGATTTAAGCCGGCAATTGAAAAGACTAGTTTCATTGAATTGACAAGTTTTAAAAATTTTTATAAAAATTTTAATTTGAAGTTCCAAGCTTACTTTGGAACAATGCCACTATTTGCTCTTAAAACTTTCGTGTAAAAGCGCTAGTAAAAATTTCGATTCTATAAATGCACGATCTGCAGTATGCTTTTGCAGACAATATTGTAGTTGAGCAAGAAGCCAATATTGTAGTTGAGCGTAAAATGTTTTTGCTGCGTTCAACTTATTCCGTAAAAGCTTTGTAGGTACTTACTTCGTTTAAATTGTTTGACGAGACTTTGTCAGGTTTCACTGACCTCATTGAGATATACAATGGAACTAAACTGTAAACACAATCGTAAACCCAGTTTGACCACGCTCAGCTCCCAGTGTGACCACGCTCAGCAAATCACGGGCTTCTAGAAAATACAATAACCTGGCGGTATTCGAAGTCCTACTGGGAAAAAATTAATTTCGTTCATTTTAGTCAGTTGTCACATTTGCCAAGAAGACAGATTGCAAGCTAATGGGTGGGTAGTAGGGGAAGCAAACGTGTAGGGGGGGTAGTAGGGGAAACAAACGTGTAGGGGGGGTAGTAGGGGAAACAAACGAGGTAGTCGCTTCGCTCCCCCCCTTTTTCAGAGATGCCGTTTCCCCACATTTGAGAGTTTTGCACTAAGTTTTTGCGTTGTTTTGTTAAAAAGCTTATGAACCACTCTAGAGTCACATTTAACAAGTTCTGAAGCGAGTCATATGTTTTTCAATATAAAACAGAAATCATGGGAAAATGTGCCAAAGAGGGCAACTTTCAAGTGTCCAGCTTCAAAATTTTACAAACTTTTTGGTGCTTTTTTATGTACATTATGTTCATGAATTTAGTTCATAAATTAAAATGTGAAAAATATTTATTTCTTCTATCCACTTATTCCCAAATCTACCTTTTGCAGTAGCAATGTTTTGGGGCTCCTTTCTGAGAGTTTGCCTCGGGCCCCTAAATTTTAGTTTAACACTCATCCAATACTTATCAGTGGATATAGTTATTCCCGTACTGTAGCTTGTTGTGGGTACCTGACGTCAAACCAAAAAGTTTTAGTTTACGCAACACACATCAAAAAACTAATCGCCAAATTTCGTTCCTTTACTCTGAGAAGCGAAATGACTGACAAACAATAACAGCTCAGAAATTTCGCAGAGGTCAGAAATTTCGCTTGACAGCGGGACGGTTTCAGTCCATATTAAGCAGTTTGCACGTGGCTTGGCAACTGTGTAACTCGCCAGGCGATTGTGCTAGAGAGCTGTTCAAACCCTCAAAAGACTCGGCAAGCCTTCGAGTCTGAAGTGAAAAGAAATCTTTGTTTTTTGGGTCTCGGATTTTTTGTGAGTGACGTCATAAATGGAGTAGTTTTAGGCCTTTTTGGCCCACATTATCTGGCCCTGGGCCCGAATCGCTAGATGGTAAAATTTCGCTCAAGTTTTTATTGGAACCTAGGCTAAAATCCGAGTCCTTTAAGATTTGAGATTTTGAATGATTGGTGAGGTTTCGGGTTCAAAAGTTATAACCTAAAAACAACAAAATAATTAAATAATCCCTTAACTAGATCATTAACTTGTTGTTTTTAGGCCACAATGTTTGAACCAGAAACGATAGAAGGTCGATCAAAGGCTGAAAAAAGTGGATTCTAGCCTAGTTTCCATTAAAACTTGTGAGAAATACTTCCGTCGAGCGGTTGGGCCCAAGGCCAGGTAAGAAGAGCCAAAATGGCCAAAAACTTACCTCGCTTATGACGTCACTCACAAAAAACCCGAAACTCAAAACCAAAAATTACTTGTCATTACTGACGTGAAGACTTGCCGAGTTTTTTGAGGGTTTGAACAGCTCTCTAGCACAATCGCCTGGCGAGTTATGGAGTTGCAAAATGGCGGGAAATTAGCGGCGTGATTTTTAGGTTCGGTATATTCGTACATCGGCAGCGAAAGTGGGTTGCCGAACTTAATACTATTTATTTGGTCAGGTGTGTTTCTTTCCAAAGTTACACGCGTTTATTTACTTTGTTCAGATTGTTGTTGATTCCTTCAGCACTTATCGAGGATACGAAATTTATCTCGGTTCATGCCTACACATGAAAATTAAGTCATTCTCTCACCATCTTTCATCACGTACTTGTTTTGCTGTTGAGGTCAAATTGCGATTGAGGAGCTTTCCCATTCAATAAATTACTACAAATGAGTTCATATGACTTTGTAACTTCCGTTAAAATTGGAAAAAATGGTTGGCCCTTTTTTGGCCCCTTGTGTTAGATTTTGGCTCTTTTCTGGACTAAATTTGGCCCATTGGCAAAAAGTAGATCTGGCAACCCTACCTATTCATAACAGAAAATGTTCATGACTGGTTTGTTATGAACGCGGTCTGTTATATTGATAGATCTTGACGAAGTAAGGCGTCCCTGTAGTACGGGGGCATTTAACAGGAGCGGCAGGTGCAAAGCAAAATGTAAAATATCATCGGTAATGATGGACAATGTGTGCTCGCACTCATTCTACGTAAAATTGCAAGAACTTTTTCGATATTTATATATTTTTCAGAAACAACAAGAGTCTCTTGAAAAACTGGTTCGAAAGACTGAGAAAAACAACTTGCCTCCTAATTCTCACAGTGACCGCGAGTGGCCGACGCCTTCTCAAATAAAGCAGACTGCAGCGCCCGAGTTACATGTAAATTTTCAAGGTTCAGCAAAGTCTACAAGCGGAATACCGCCTAAACATACATTGTAAGAAGGGTAATTTTTGTTTTCAGGCATGACCAGTACAAATCCTGGATTTGATTTTGTGATAGTTTATTTGCAATACTATATTTTCATTTGTATCATCTGCACTAAGTTTTGCATTTGTGGCAGAGATGAACATGGATTTATATTTGGATTTAAATCCTGTTGATATTTAGTTTTTTGATGGATTTGGATTTTATAATTTCTACTTTGCCGGATTTGGATTTAATAATTTTGTTTTGAACTTTTTCGCAATTTTTCAGTTGTATTTCTGGACTGTATATCAGTGTTTCCCAATCTTTTTTGGCTAGCGCCCCCTTTTCTGACAAACTAATGTCTACCACCCGCTACCATGCCTAGCACACATATCAACACGATTTTTTCGTGCATTTCACTATAAAACTTAATTTAGTAAAACGCTAAGCTTTTGTTTACAAATTACATGCATACATGTTTGTTGATCATACTGTTTTTTTATGACATTTGGTCACTCAAAGTTAGTAAGAAAACAAAAATGTAATTATTAACCGGGTCTCCTATCGGCCCCCAACCGCCCATTTCTGCTTCACCGCCCCCCCTAGAGTTTCTCACCGCCCCCAGGGGGCGCCCACTTTGGGAACCACTGCTATAGATTAAGCCTACTGCATTTAATCTGTGAAGTTTGGTTCAGTGAAGATTATCTTGTCCAACGGGATTGTACATCATGTTGTTTTAAATTCACGGTCAATCATACAGATCATGTGTTCCGAAATTATCATGTGACCATGCAACTTCAACCAATCGTGTTCGGCTAAAGCAGGGGTTCCCCTGTATTGTCAACGCGTACCACTTCTTCCACAACAACAAATCTGATCGAATCTTAGTCTCTTCAGAAGAATAATATACATTAAAATAACAATAAAAGGCCAAAACTAAATTTAATGAGATTTTTGGGTTCGTTTACCTTCCACCAATTGGTCGATGCGTGGCATAAATTTGCTAACAGCGCATCGAAAGTCATAATGTTACGAAACAATAGGAATAGGAAGCTACAGGAAAATTTATTTATTCAGAAACAAAGCCGATACGTAAACTAGAAAGCTGTGAATCCAGGTTTTTGTGAAAAAATGTATGTTACTCGCGTACCGGCTGGAAGACCATCGCATACCACCAGTGGTACGCGTACCACAGGTTGAGAAACCCTGTGTTAAAACAACGGATCAAGAGTCAAAGTAAATGACAAAACCCCAAGTTTTGTTAATATTTGCACCATCACCGCTGTACGAAATAAAGAGCAGCAAATTTGCGGTCTTCGTACAAAATGTGGAGCTTTGCCTTGTAAAATAATAAAAAAAACTACGACGCAAACTGAAAAACATTTGTAAGATAAGCAATGATGGCATTACTCGAGTCATGTTGAGAAACGATGTTGTGGTGACTCAAGGCACAGTTTTTACTCGACTCGAGTCACAATATATGACGCGAGAGTCCAATCAGACTTATTTTTGCAAAATCTCCAAATATCTCATTGGCAAACACAGTTAGTTTGCACACAAAAAATGAGCTTTTTTAGCTTCTGTGATGCACGATTAATATTTGCGCAAATTTTCTGTAATGTCTCTGTCTCCTGGTGGTGTCATGTTAGTTTTTCAGAATCAGGGGTTCCACCCAACACTGAGGTAGAGCAGCTGAGCCTTTACTTTTCGCTGAGGGACCAGCAGCACACAATAATTGGATGCATTGTCGTGGTTTCGTGCAGTATATGCATATTACGACCGTGGCGGTCGACCTCACCTTTACTTTTGGTCTTTATTGGAGCAAGTGAAGGACAAGGAGGTGTATTTGTTGTAACAGGGTTGCACTTGTGGAATTCACTGACAGTGAAGAACAGAAGTGAGATAAATGCTAAAACAAACAAAAAAAGAAACAACAATAGCGCCACAGGGAAAATGTTAAATTTCATTTGACCTGACATTGACTTCGAGCTTACATCCAATGACTCGACGTCACTCGACAGTTTTTGTGACTCGACTCTAACTCAACACGAAAAAATTTGAGATGGCTGTGCCTCGACTCTGACTCGACGAGCTTGTGACTCGACAAACATGACTTGGCCACATCACTGCAGTCAGTGGCCCAGAAAATTTGGTATTGGTTGTTACTGCAAGAGTGCGTCACAGGTGGTAAGTAGAGGTTGTGCTGCAGCTTGAAAATGCAAGCAAAGAAAATCTTGAAAATGCAAGCAAAGAAAAATATTCGTGGAGATGTGGGTCCTGGGTTATGCTTCTGAATACAAAAAAGTTGACGATGTTTTTTTTATCCAATTGTTTTGATTATTAGAGGTCTGAGGCCAATAAACCACAATTTTAGTTTCTGTACATTCCAAGCCTATTAATCCTGTCAAAATATAATTAAGTGAAAATTACATTCTTCAAATTTTTGTTCAAATCTATCGTCGCAAAAAACGAAGAATGTGAATGTTTCTAAATCTCACTTACATGTTGGGTAATTTATTTCAAAACCTTGATTCTCCACCTCTGAACAAGATTGATAACCCTTTTCAGGCAATACATTAAAAAAGTTGAAAAACGTTTAAGATGCACTTTGCTGATAACCCGTAACTGAATTCTTCGCAATGGAGAGATGTGAGTATAAACCTTTCAATTGCAATGTTTTGCTGCTATTTTTAGGTCTGCCAAGGTTTCAGCAGCTCCGTCTCTGACTCATCAGGATGTGGAGAACCTTTCTTCAGGGATGAAAGAGAATGGACAAGGCACGGTCAAGATGAGCTTCGAAGACAAAAGAAAATTTTTTCTCTACAAGCAAATTGAAAGTACTCAGCCGAGAAGTGCCTCCGACAAGTCACGTCCTAAAAAACTTTGGGTAAACCAAACACAAGACTTTTTTTTTATAAAATCTGTTTTCTATCGCGAATATTAAAGTCTTTTCATCTGTTTCGCCAAAAATAATAAAATTAGTGCAAAGTCCTCTTCCTTCAGGTTTTGGCAAAATTTTAAAACTAAGTTTAAATGCTACGCTAATGCGTATGTTTTCAAAAATTCCAACACAAAAATTTGAAGCAATTTGTTTGCAGAACCAAAATACGTTTGTTTCAAACATTTTTCTTGTTTAAACAACAGCCTGCTGATATCAAATATTGTTTTTTTTCTATTGAACCAAAGTCAGTTTCTGTATCCTATCTATTTAAAAAATTTATAAAAGGGAGTCATATAAACCACAACCTTGCAGCTGATCTAGAAAAAGTGTAAAATCAAAACGGGGTAGCTTTTTGTAGTAAATACTATCCTAAACGGTATGTGTGCTTTGCATTTGACATTGTTATAAAAAGTTGTGAAATAAACCTTTTCGGTCAGGAACCTACGCCTGCAAAGCCACCTTCACCTGCTCCTAAGCCTGAAGAGCCATCCAAACCAGTTCCTCCAAAACCCGCTACAATTAAGCCAGAAAGAAAACCTAAGCAGGTGTGCGTTTTTTATTTTTTGATTACAATATCTTTTGATAGTATAAAGCTTTGAAGCTGTGTCGATAATGAGTTTTTTCGCCTTTTCGCCGTTGGCTGCCGAAAGTTTTTACCTCAGTTTTAACTAATCATTTAAAATTTTTTATGGTTGTACTGGGTACAGTGAAATTGCATTCTTTTTCAGGAAACTACGAGAAAAAATTCAGACCATGAAGAAATTTTGAAGTTAGTTTTGGCAGCAAAAGTAGCTTCAGGCCAACGGGTGTGTGGTTGGAGAAAACCTACTTTTAAGATAATTTGTGCTGTTGTGTCTGTTTTATACGCGTGCTGGAAAAACTTTGAAAATTATTGAAATGAGTAAGCATTTGCACGCGAAATTGATAATACTGCAATGCGAATAATCAATTTTGGTAAAAATGGTATTGTTTTAACATTGAATGCGGAGGTGTTATTTAATGTAAGAAACCTAACTTTGTCATTTGTTAAAAATCGTGTCCAGGGGCGACAACAGCAACGTGATCAAGAGGAAGATTCGACTGAAAGTGAAAAAGTAAGCTTTGCATCTTTTATGTTTAATACTTCAGATATAAAAACTTTGAAAATCTTGATTGTGCAAAACTCTTCTTTTGAACAAATCTACTTTGAAAAATTCGGTGTCTTTTCAAGTGTCGAAAAAATTCCTTCGCAATTTGATCTAAGGCAATAAAGCACAATAAGATTTGATCGTTATCGAGCAAACAATGGTGTCATAATCATTAGCAGCATCCAGTGATGCAAGAATTCGATACCTGCCACACGGATGTCAACGTTTTCGTTTTTCTGGAAAACAAAATGCAGTATCAGCAGGCTAGCAGGATATCGGTGCAGTGTAACACTGGTGTACCTATAGATCTTCAGAATAATCTGCACCTTATTCAGGTTAAAAATTTTGGATTATGTCTCACAGGTCTCGTTACGCTTGTTTTGCATATCAAAACACCACGTTTTTTTCACAACATTTTTAATGCAGTACGTAGCCCATTTAAACTAAGATTTCCTCATATTTTGAAATATCACGTCGATTTATAAACGGAAAAACGCAGAATGCGTGATCACTCTTTCAGTCAACATGTGTACAAAATTAAGCTACTCGTTAAATTTGAAGCTAAACTTTTCTGCTCCAAATTGGTGACTTATATTTTTCTACAACATAGGCAAAGCCAATGTCACTTATGAACAAGTGTGCTTCGAGTTTACTTTTTTCGACACTCATTATCATCACAAAATGACACTAACAAAAAGTACTTTAACATTAAAAGTGATATAGGAATGCGTAACCACGGAAACATCGAGCTGAGAATGGAGCAAAAAAAGACTACCAAACTTTAAAAAAATGCTATGATTTTTCATGTTCGCAATCTAACAAAACCTCACAAAGTAAAAAGTAACTAGTCACCACAAACCAAACATAAGCGAATCAATCGAGCAAATATTCAAACCTCCAAAAAGTGGATACTAGTGTTAAAACGTATTTTCGTAAGCACACAAGTTGTCAGTGAGAAGAACTGACCCTCAAATTTTGGTTGAATTCTTAAAAGAACTTTTTGTGGTTACACTGTTCCAGTTTAGGATAGTTGCTATGCTTTTTATGATTGGCCATTATTTTTAAATTTGTTTGCTCAATGAACGTATTGACACGTCATAGCAACTTCAAATTATTAAAATTTGGATACTCTAGCTTATGTTATTTCCTAAAGCTTCCAATTTCTCCAAGAAGAACAATTGCAGAAGCTGTGAAAACGGAGAAGAAACCATCCCTAGCTCAAGTAAGGCAGCAATATTGTGCGAACATATCTATTTGAATTTGAAATTGATATATTTTCCCTCAAATGTTGAAATGCTAATCAGTGTAATCAATCAAAAACGTAGTATTTTACGAATCCAAGGATCGCGGAAGGACGGACAACAAATAAAGTTTTGCTCCTAGTTGTAGAGTTTTTGCTTTTCAGCACGGTAACCATCTAAGCGTGTATGAAAGTCAAGTAATTTTCATCTTTCTGCTTGTGAAGACTTTAAATATGCCACAGGTCTTCTAGCCAGTTTTTCATGTCACGTGACCGACTGTTATTAAACATGAGTCCAATCAAAGTCGCACGTTTGCTACAAAATAATTACGTTAATCATGCACTGAAGGGATTTTCTCTTCCCTTTTACCAACAAGTCCAACTTCGCAGCTATTTGAAAATGACTCACGTGATCATTTTAGTGATCATGCGTTCCGAGTTTGAAAAAATAAAGAATAATCAAAGCAGCAGAAAATCAGCCTTTCTACAAAGCCTTCTACGTACATAACTATGGGAACACTGTTTGTTCCTGCGTGACTCAAAGTGTAGAGAATTTGTATTAGTGCTTTCATGTGATTTGTTCCTAATCAATCAAATCAGGGTCTACTGATACTGTTGCGATCGGAAAGCCCGAGCGGCAAGTGCGCAATGCTTCACACTGTGGCAGCAGACAACAATAGAGATCACACATCGCGATCACTCTGTTATTGCTTGTTCGCGCCACATATATATGAGTGTTATTCTTCGCGCACATCCCGTTCGTGGTGAATCGCACATTCAACGCAATGCCAGCGGAGAGGTTGCAACAATACTAACAGTGAATAGAGCAATGCTTCAATTTTTGCAGCTCACATTCATTCATAAAGCTACAGTAGTAACCTCAAAGAACCCTCAAAGAGAGATTTGTTAGTATAATAAAGTTTATATCTGGGTAAACAACTTCCCAGACTTTATAACTGTTTGTTGGGCAGACGAGGTGGAGGTTGCATGAAAAAAACTTAATCCGATAGATTTAATCATAGCGGAATATCCCAACATTAAATATTTTCCTAAACGGGTCCTAAACGGGCGGCTTCTTAGTTGGGAATATATTTAGACGGAAACATGCATGCGACGCAAAAATGTCTCGGCAAAGACGCTGTAACAGCAATACTGGAATTTTAGGTGAATAAATCAATTTTTCACCGGCTAATTGGCTTAGTTCATAGGTCCCCAAACTACGGCCCGCGAAGCCATTTTGTCAACGATGAAAAGAATAATATATTTACCAAAAAAATGTAACACAACCCGAATCAATCACATTACGTAAAACGTCCGGCCCTAGAAATGCGCTGTTATGGACCTCTGGCCTAGTTGGTTGAGCACACAGCACCAAAACTGGTAGATTTAGTTCGATCCCCGTCGGGTCATACCGAAACGGTACTCACGGTCGAACAATTCCTCTTCCGCTTCAACGCATGTCATTTAACCAGCTGATAAAGCCATGTCCATTGAATGCCGTGAGCGTCATTTTCTCTCTTGGCTCCCAACGCCATGTTTAGTTCTTTGTTCGCCGTGTTAGAGTTAGGCTGCGGCTGTGCTGCTTGGTTTGGTTAAGTTGAAGTAGCAGTGATCTTTGCAGTAAGTGGTAGTGAACTCAGCTGTCAGCGTACTGGATTGACTTGTGTTAACCTGTTTTGTTTGATGTATTTGTGACGGCATCTAAGTTGATAGATGCCGCCACATCTAAGTTGTTAGATGTTACCAGGGATAACTACCATTGCTGTTGCATCTACGCAGGTGAATTACCATTGAACTCCCTGGTGCCGTGAATGTTTGTAAAACAACACGACGCCCTCTCCATGGGCGTAGGAAGGGGGGCTATGGGGGCCTGGGCCCCACCTGGATTTTGAAATTTTCAGCCAAAAAAGGTTGATTTCTTAGTTTTGAGTGGAAAAAAACAATTTCACTACTTTTGGCCGCCCCTGACAAAAATCCTTCCGACGCCCGTGGCTCCCTCTAGACACGCCACGATACCACACGACGCTCTCGCAAGTGTAAAAGTGACTTTCTATAATTCTGTAAAGTGATCATCGTGATGCGAAGCTTTGAATCTAGTACAAATGTACCGTTCTGGGTTGTTGCACTGAGAGTGGGTTGTGTGCTTTCGCAAGTCATAGCAGGTAGTGTGGACCTATCATATTGAAGTCTGAACTTCACACCTTAACGTGCGGTCTGTCAAGCCTGATGGTGCTCGGCGTTGGTGGGTAGGTGCAAGGAAGCGGTTCACCTCCGTTGCTGCCATTTGCTCGCAGCCGGTGCAGCAATCACTGCGAAATACACTCCAACCGGAGTACAGAAGCCGAGTGTGAACTGAACTAATAATCAATATTTGTGTGGATGCCTGATAATGCTAAGGCTTTTGCTTGGTTTTATGTATTAAAATCAAATATTCCTATGCCACAACTGACCAATGTATAGGAGTTACGTACAGTAACCTACGCTTTTTGAACTGTTTTTCGCTTGCATTTCACTCCTCTGGTCAGAGTATTTTTCTTGAGACATTAGGATGGAACGACCATATATAATAAAACGTCTGGTGAAATATATTGTAAAATCAACTCATTTGAAACGTCTTGATCAATATTCTTAGAAAAGGCATACAAAGGATAGGTGATCTTCCGAACGAATGTTATTTAGATCATCTAACAAACAGATATGTTTAAAGCTTTAAAGCAGGCTTAGGTGCTGTATTGCTCTGCGATCAAGTCTTCGTTAAAGATGGCAAGACTTCAAGAAATAAGGGCTGCGACCGATTGTTTTTGCAGAATGCAGTGAAACAATTTTGCCAAATGCTTGTGCAGCACATTTCCTAAGAGTTACTTTTTGGTGTCTGCATTCACTAAAAAGTTTCTTGACAATACAGTTTTCAATATTCTCGTGCAAAGTTTAGTACACGAAAAGCGGAAGTGCTGAATAGCCTTACAATGAATATCACGGCCAAAGAAAACGATGCAAACGACATTTTGAAGACGTTTCGATAACTCCTGTTATCATCATCATTGCATTTACAAATTGCAAAGTGTTTGTTTGTAAAATTCGTTGGATCATTAACGATTGATAAAGCGAAAGACCTTGGCTAAGCCAAGGACGAAATAGGACGCGTGTGTAGTGAGAGCGGTGTTGTTCGAAATAATGACCGTGAGAAAAATTTAAGCCTGGCTTTAATTGAAACGCGCACAGATGTTTACGCTGATGTGGCTGATATCTGTTTGAAAACAACAACAAACAACGTTAGTGTTGCCTTCGTATGAAAAAAAGGTTGCTTTGTCTCTTGCAGCGGCCGTGCTCAGTTACCTGCTGTGGCATATACCGAGTTTTACCTGCTGCGAAATACGTTTTCACTTTACTTTTTGTATATCTAAACTCAATACAAATGAACTTATCTCTGCGACAAGGTTGACAAATTCTTTTATGTTTTAAGTACAACGCAAGAGATGAAAGGACATCCAAAAAGATTGTGCCACCACGTTCGGAAAAGGTAATTCAAAAAATTTGTAATTGTAGCAAAATAGTGACTGACTGTGTGCTGTACTTGAATCCACAGATGGCAAGTACTGTTTACACTTTCATCACAGATACCTAAGTTGTGCACTAGAAACATTTTATACCAAATTTGTTTAATTCCTTGCTTGGTGTGTGCGTCATCCTCGAGGAAACATCAGTTCTTGATATCCAGGAAGTGAAAAAATGGGAACATTAGTGAACAACTTGGCTCGATGAAGTGTTACGCAAATCAATTGGTGGCATTTTACAATCATCATGAAAATCTGATGCATCGCTTCCGGATGCACCTCTTGCCATTTTTCTGCTTATAAATTCCTGAATTCCTTGATTTCACGGCGCAAGATTTAGTACTTTCTGATTTCTTTGCTCTTTCCGTTCGAGATGTTTATGAGAAAAAATAGGTACATCAAATCGAAACTTTCATGCCTTTTTGGTTGCATAAATTTAACTTCGTCTTTTGGAATTCTTTGAATTGGTTGGGTTGAATATACAATTAATTGGAATCAAAAGTTCAAACAAATGTATTATTCATTTTCTGATACTCAAGACTTTTTCTCCGGGTCCTGGTCTTCATTTGGAGTCTGCGGTGTTCACTGGTTGATTTAAGGGCAATTGGGCAACGTCTGTACTCCTTTTCATGCATTTGTTTCCGCAACTTTGTTCTTGGAGGACATGATGTGTATTTGCAGCCTTCTTCACTGCACAGTGGAATTTCATTTCTCATGTCTTTATAAGGATTAATGCAGATTCCTATGACATATTGCCCACAATCAGTAAAGGCAATGTCAAGGACGTGTTTTTTTTACATTTGGTGTTTTTCTTGACATAATGTTTTGCGCAATTCGGGATTTCTATCATGATTTACCAGAAAATAAATTGTTTAGTTGAAACGGGGAACCTGTGATATGTCGCCTGCGCGTCACTTGCTTATTGGTTTGTTCCGGTTGACCAGGTTTCCTGTTGACCAGGTCATATTTATATGTTTGATCTCCTGCATTAGTTTAATGCGCATTGAAAACGTAATTATGTTTTATGAATAATCTTCTACATAGTTCATGCTTCTGGTTATTGGATGTAGTCATTTCATTTATTGCTGTCCCCTTCGAACTGCATCTGTATAACTTTAGTATGACTTATGTCTTGATGTTTAAACTTTTGTTACAACCGCTTGGTTTTGTGGAAATCTTTGCGATGCCCGAGCTGTTTTTATATTCTTTGCTATATTCTCCAGTACACAAAAATGGCAAAAGTTCAAAAAAGGAATATTAAAATAATCTTTGGTATGATCGCTTAGGCCTGCAAAAATTTGATTAGCTGTGTAACATGTTGTTGCAATATTTTGCGAAGTCAACCAAAGTCAAGTTTGGATACTGTAGAATTCGTTATCTTCTTCGCAGAATAGTTGCAACTATTGCAACTGCTACATGTTCGGTTTTCTGATTCCACTGCTATATTGTGAGTTAGATGCTGGAATGGTTAGCTATAACTGCTGAAGATCTTCCATTAGTAGAATCATTCGGCTTCAGTTGCATTGGTGTGTTAGTTTTTCTTTGAATTAGGTTGCTTCTTAATTCCTCCAAATTTTCAGTGAGTCTGCTCGTTTTATTGAACATGCATGCTGCATGAGAACATGATGTTTCATGTCTGTTAATATTTAAGCTTCTCTTCTCAAGTGCTACGCAACAGACAAACCATTGCCATTCTTTTGCAAAAAAATCTGCGAAACAGTTTTTACATTGACATTGTTACAACATAGCGACTACCATCTGGCACAACTCCAGTTTCAGATTGAAACGTCAGGACTTTACGTTTGAAAAACTTAATGGAAAACCACGCATTTGTTTAAAATTTTTTATCCAAATTCAAATTAAGAACGATTCAGCGGGCTCGTGCCTTCCCTTAAAACCCTTCCCCTTAATCCTTCCCCTTAATCGCTCAACACAGCCACGGATGAGCAATTTTCTTTGAGCACGAAATTTCATTTCTAAAAGAACTATTCGTTTCCTAGCCTACTGTCGATTGCGATCACCCAAAAATTGAAAAACAGCACAAACAACACAAACACGCTAACAGATGCAATACACACAAAATAAAGTTTGCCGTGCATACGATTCAGATGCAAGTGAACACATCCACTCAAAGCCTTAGAGCAGTGGTTCTCAACCTTTTTGCTGAACAGAGCCAAATCCAGACTTACAACTTTGTTAGAGAGCCGCACTAAAGAAACGTCACCACAAGTCAAGTGACACGTTTTGCTTTATAGCTGAACGAAATCTGTTACACAGAATATTAAAGGTTTTATCGAAAAACCGCTCAGAGCTGCACAAAGTGTGCTTGGGAGCCTCATGCAGCTCTCGGAAGAGTGGTTGAGAACCACTGCTTTAAAGGAATGGTAACCAGGACAAGATTTACAGTAAGGTGATGAAGAGGCTGACCATGATGTAGCTGAACACATATTGCCCTCCTCGAAATAGTCTATTCTGCTGTTACGTTTAGTTGGCAAGAAAGATAGCAAGATTTCACAAAGGACTGCATTGCATAAGAGGAAAAATGAGAGAACTTTTCCAACATTTTTTATACTCGGAAAAGCGCAAGTATGCAACTGCGATCACATGACTGCACTAAGCGCTCAAATAATGGGCTTGTGCAGCGAAAATTTAAATAGTTTTATGTAAAAACAAAGTCAGCAAACAATGTCGCATTGCAAGCAGCATTTACCGTTGATGTAACATGCTGCTATTTACATTATAATTTCCTTCGAACTTGCAAAAATTCAATAAAGTTGAAGTTGCAAGTTTGTTTGTGAGTACATCAGTCATGTGTTGTTCCATTCTATCGCTGGATGGGATGCACTCTTTAACTTTTTGATTTTACGTGATGCGGCTGTGTGGCTCCTGCAAATCAAACCTGATGTACAAACACAGCTTTCGAAGCTGGTGAGTAACATGAGCTTTTATTGATTTGAATTAAGCTGCATTTTAAAATCATTTTTGATAAATCATTTCAAAAGTTGCATTAGCTTCTAGCATGATGCTTTATTTTTATATAAAGCGACCTTCGGTGATTGTTGGACCTCGAGAAATACAACCGTCAGTTCTCTTAGCAACTGCTCTGATCAAGAAAGACGAAAGCAGCCAAGCCTTACCTGAACGACGAGGTATTTAAGAATAGAGGTAGACAAGCACATCTCGTATTGCATCACTTGGTCATTGTGTTGTTTTTGAAAACAGACTCCGTTCCTGATGTACACATCAAGACCGAAATTCACTCCACAGAGCATCAACCGGTTGTTACGTACAAACATGTGCCGTGGAAGCTGAAAATCAGGAAAGAGTCAACTTTTCCGGTTGATTCTTATGACAATGCTTTGCTTGTTGGATATCTGTTTAAGCAGGTGGGGTCAGTTCGGGTTGCTGTTCCACGCCCGGTTCGGAAATACCATAGAGTTTCTGAAATACTGTAGCTTCAGCGGTAATTCTTCAAAAAAAGAAGGATTTTTCCATTAAGTAAAAGACTTTTGAAGCGTGAATTGTGTCTGTTCCGCGTCGCGCGTCAATTTCATCTGATGTTCTTTCTCACACTGATCACCGCCGAAAGTTGCAAATGAAAACAAAAAATTGTGAACACACAATTTCAGTCTTACTTAGATTTAAGCTGCTTACGCTTTAACGTTTGCCATAGTTCTAGACTAAATTTTTGTGTTTACAAACGCCCATAAAAGTTTAGTTTCATTTCTTCTGATGTCTGATGCGCAATTGATGCGCAAAAAAACGACATATGTTGTAAGATTTTGAAAAGAGTACATTTTTGAAAATAATATTGTGCCATCAGTTCAATTTGGAAAATCATTTTGGGCGTTTTACTGTAGTTCGGAAATTTAGCAACTAAATTTTCACATCTTCATACCATATTCGCTGTTTGTGCAGGACACATTTTTAAAGGCTAATGCCCTTCTTGTATTAGTAGAAAAACTCATTGAAATTTGATGCCGCCGATCGCAAAAGTTGGAAGTGAACGTTGATGTTTCAATGTAATTTTGAATGGTGTCATGTTTATTTGCTGCAACAGATATACACGGATATGAACAACGCGAACCCCAGACTGCAGGAAAGTGACAGAGAAATGATATCGAAGTTGATGACTAAGCATGATGCAAACACAGTAGAAGGAAAACGAGCAATTGTAGAAAGCGTTGTTGAAAACAGCAGAGTTTACTTCTCAAAGCTTTTCACGATAGAGGTACGATTGAACGTTTTAGTTTTATTTTTGCGACAATCAAATTACGTTTACAAAGTTACTTTTATTATATTTTAGATCACCGGAGTAACAAACGAAGCTCTGAAGAAAATCTCTCGATGCGATTTGATCTCGGTTGGAAGATTTGGAGTTAGCTTTTTATCGAGTGAAGGCGAGTATATGACTGAAACATATAATCGTTTCACAAATTAATCTTTTAAAGATATATATGCATATAGATACACAAATACTGTATTAATAACTACAAATACCGCAATCATGGTTGTAGAAGAAAATAACTGTGGTATTTGTAAAAATGTTTGGCGTATGCTGTCATGTCACAAAGGACATTTTTATGTCAATATTTTGCACTCCCATCATGTTTTATTTATTTCTGGAAATAAGTAATTTTGAGACAAGTCCGTTGAGCAGGTTGCAGCTTTGTCTTGACAGTATCTTCACCACTATTGTCTGGCTGCTGATAACGTAGCACTCTTCGTGGCGGCAGTTATCGCTGTAATCTGATGAACCAGTTTAGGTGAAGTGTGAGGCCTGCCATACACAGATTAACTGGCATCAACTACTTTTCGTATTTTCACAAAGTTTCGGTTAATGGTGGTGGTGAGGTGACTGATGACAAACCTTTTCAGAATTATTGATTCAAATCGGCTGACACTGCCAGAAATCATGCCAGTGCTAGCGTATTGACATTGTAGTCTAAATTATAACTCGTATTGAGTTTTGTTCCTGAGCTATCTGCCCCTTGCATCTGCATCTTTGATCATGTTGCAAGAGTGGCGAACTTCCAAATGAAGTGCAACAAATAAGTATGTAATTATTTAGGCTTGTAAACCAACTTGTATGGTTTTCAACTGTTTTTATGCTTCTAACACCATTCCGACATTGATAGTTCTCAGTTGTTGTCTAAGTATAAAGCAGGGCTGCCACGTGACAGGTACTCGTGGGCAATATGGCACTCCACAGGTTCGAAAATGGTAGGAGAATGAGAATATTTCACGTTTCATGTTTACGTCGAAGTATTATAAACCAACACGTTTATTCACAGGCGACTAGCTGCTGTCAGAAATTAGCAACCAAGTAGCCAAGCACCCTGTTGTAAATAGTTGTCTGTTGTTGTGTGTAGTAAGGAATATCATTTACAATGTCAGTAATTATTTGAACACGATTTGGCGGAGGATGAGATTACACGAAAAACTTTGACATGCATCCCCATTCAAGGTGGTCACCCCTGCATTAAAACATGCTCAACAACTTGCTATAATGTATATTTGAAGAGATTGTAACAGCAGTAATTTCAACAACATTCTGCTTCAAATATTCTCAATCTCGAAGGAATCAGCGCAGTCAATTTACTAACATATGATTCAATTTCACTCAGATGTAATTTGGAAACCTCATTCGCTGAGTTTTTCCGAAATCGATGACGTTTACGAGGAAACATCAAAAACATTGTGCATTGTTTCCTCCATGGGCTCTGTCTACATCAGATCAAGGTTGGTGTTACTGCATAGAGAATTTTTACCAAATATTTAATTGTGCGCAATGAGCGAAAATATATATAAAAAAACTGAAAATTTGCAAATCATTTTTTTCAAACTGCTAATTACTGCATCTGAATATACTGCATAGCTGTGAACTATTTGATATGAAGGTTTCGCTTCTAAATTACGATTGCCTTGTTGTCCCAAATATACAAAATATCCCCACGTCTTTCTTCGTAAGAATTGTTTTCATCACTGGCGCTTGATACTGTACTTGCCAATTATTGTATGAGAAATCTTGCGCATGTCAAACCAATATCGAAAGAGCTACATCTGCTTGAATTTCTTAACTTTTCACTGTGGACGTATTCTGCACATAGTTATTGATGTACTTCTGCGAAATTTGAGGGTGTGGGTTGCTGCCAAAGAAGTTGCAGGTAGTAGAGAAGTGCAGTGGTTTCAGTGTTAAGTTGATGAATAGTTTGGACAATGCCGGTCCTTCTGAAATTAGCGTGAAATGACATCTGCAGTAGTAATTTTTCATGACGAAGCTAATTTGTAGTGCTTCAAAAACTGTACATGCCGTAAGTTTCCGTAAAATGTTCTTGTTTTCTAACAAAAGACTACGCAACATTTCAACGACTATACATATAGTTGATGAGTTAATCAAGCTTCAACAGCAGACAATATTTTCGGATGAATGTTGCAAGACCGAAATATTTCCACAGTCACTTGAAGAAACCAGCTGGCTGAAAGCCAGTGCTGCTTTCAATCTCATCAATCATTATTTCGCGTGCAGCCTTTCACTGGTTGCAGCGTATGATCTTGCTTGAATGGTTTTCGTATCTTTTCCACACCATTAAAGTGTTTGAAGCAAAATTACTTTTAAAAATTCAACCCTCTTTTAAATTACGTTTTTCCCTGAAGCTGTTTACGAGCTGGTCACTAATACTTTCTTTTAACAGAAATCTAAATGTTGTGGATCCTGGTCATCTTTCTGAGTGTTGCTGTAGATGTTCTCAGCGTAAACGCACTCAAGCCTCGTGCAGCGTCTACTGTTTGTTCTGTAGGTGCTTTCAAACCAATCAAATTATTTTTCTTAAATAAAAAGGAGACTCCACGCCTTAATGAAGACGGTTAAATCTTACTGGACATCGTACCAAGCAAAAATGAAAAAGGCAACTTCTCCCTCCGCACCTGCATATTTTGCTGCTCCAAGTGCTGCTCTGGCAGTTGTTGCTGCTGCTGCTACTGATGGTCCTGCTACTGATCTTTACCAAGATGATGACATGCAGGTAATGGCATTTGTTCGCAAAAACGTTTCTTGAGCTATTTTTAGTTCTACATGGACATACAGCAGGATATTTCAGTCTTTGTTGCAAAAACTTCACTATGCTCAAAAACACTGGTGTAGGAGGCGAGGGTGCAGGGAGTACCAGTGCACCCCCAAAACTTTTCATGTAGTGAAAATCCGAGCAAAATCCCTCAAAATCGTGGCAAAATCTGTGCAAAAATGGTGCTTGAAGTGCTTTGGTTTGAGAAAAAGCGCCCATCATGAAATGAAATGCAGTCGTTTTTTTGGAGTTTTTTCTTTTTCGGGCAAGCTTGGGGAAATTTGGACAAAAATCCTTCGCACCCCCAAAAATTCGCCCTCTCCTACACCTATGCTCAAAAGATATACTCTGCCTGTCGGTTGTTTTGCAATGTGGGGAAATTTTCAATTATTATTGATCGTGCTAAAGCAAAGTGAACTGGAAGAAATTTCGAGGAGAAAGCTGTCTGGCTTTGAAGTTCAGCAGCCACCCGACGATGGCGATGAATATTCCATGCTTGCATTCGCCAAGAAATACTTCCGGAAGTCGGATCAAGCGTCGAAGATGATCATGTACAGCAAGGTAGAGTATTACCAAAAATTTAATACTGAACCGAAAGACTGACTTACAGACTAAATGCGTAGAAAGGTTTGGTAACTGGAGGTTTTGAATTAAAACCTATTAAAATGTTTGTTGGATCAACTACCGCTAAATCATATCGCAACCCCTATGTCCTTGTTTTAAGATCGCAACCCTTTAATTCCTGCAAGCGCCAAAATTTTGGCGCCAAATGGCGCCAAAAATTTGGCTATAACTCAGCAGCCGATTGAGCTAGAGAGCTGTTCAAACCTTTAAGAGATGGGGAAAGTCTTGTAGTTTCGATTTAAAAAATTGGGAATATTGGATTTGAAATTTTTTTGTGGGTGACGTCACAATTGAGGTAGGTTTAGGATTTTTGGCTGACGTCATCGGTCCCTGGATCCCAAAATCAAGAGAAATATTTTGTTTCCTCTTTAAAAAAAGCAGGCGAAAATCTGCAACTTTAGAGCCTTTGATTAGCCTTCTAGCGTTAGTGGTTAGGAAGCTATGGCCAAAAATCGATAATAATCAATCCCCTAGGGCAGAGTTTCTTAACCTGGGGTGCTAGCACCTCCAGGGGGTTCTGAACGTAAGTTTAGGGGGTGCTGGGGAAGGTCACATATGAGACGGTCAAAGGTAAAAGGAATACCTTTGGACAAAGGTGTTAGCCAATGGTAGGGGGTGCTGGACTGCCTAGGTGTGACCAAAAGGGGTGCTGAGGTAGAAAAAGGTTAAGAAACGCTGCCGTAGGGGATTAATTAATAATACTGAAATATTAACATGATCACCAAAATGAATTTTGCTTACTGGACATATCTTGTGAAGCTACAAACGTTCACGGCTCTTCGCAAACTCATGCCAGTTTTTGGACACAAAGCGCCTTGAACAAGAGTCCTAACCTGACTCATGACTGCCTGTTTAAAAATCACTTGTATAATTTGTTGAGCAACTAATTGCAATCAACGAAAGACTAAAGCGTGTAGAGAAACTACCTGTTGGATGTACTAGAAAACACGAAGTTAAACAACGTGAGGAAGTGTGCTAGGTTTTAAAGTAACAGAGTTTGCGCGCACAGTGGCTTGTTTTTTAAATAAAAAACACGTTTTCGGCGTACGAAGAATCAAAAATATACAGCTAATCTTTCAGTGCGTAAAAATGCCAAATCTAATGCTTGTGCTCTGCGCAATCAGGCAACGAGTAAAACTGTCCAAAACGTGCACATTTTCGAATATTTGATTTAGTTTACAGCACACGTGACACGATAAGCAGTGACAGTTTGTTTCCTACTATTTTTCGTTTCAGGCCCCTATAAAGAAATCCCTTATCAAGTTCACCGATGAAAGTCTGAGCTCCGTGGCTGTCCGATCATTCAGAAGTAAGCCGGGATAACACTGCAACTTGTATGATATTTTGTATTGACAAGGGCAAATAAATAGCATTGCATTTCATACTGCAGCACGTAAAATCAACTGCGATTAAAAACTCAAAGACGCAAAGTAAAGTGGAGTTAGAGAGAACCAGAGGAAAAAGTAACAGAAAACTTTCGGAATTAAGCATGAAATATTAGTTCAAACAAATGTTGCATTTATATTTCCATTCCTGTTGCAGTTATACTGAAATTTACTCGTGATCAAGACAGCAATTCGTCTGAAGATGTGCGTAATATTGTTGAGTTATTGGAGATGTGCCAGAAGCATTCAAGATTTGTTGATGAAGTATTTGTTCAAATAATTAAACAGACGATCCAAAATAAGTACAAGTAAGTGTTTCATGTCGTAGTTTAGATTTGAACAGTATACCTGCAACCGACACTTTTTCTATGCGGTACTAAGTGCCTGGGCCCTCACAATTGTGGACGTTTGAAGCATTGATACAAAATAAATGATAAAACAACAGAAAAGTAAACTTCCTTACATTTCTGATTTCTTTGTTTTTAGGGAAATCACCTTCCGAGCTTGGCGTCTACTTGCATTCATATCTGCATTTGAGCGACCGACACCAGCGCTGACCCCCCACCTCCTCTCCCATCTACACTCAGCCTATGAAAAGCCTGAATCTTCAAGTGAGAAAAACATTTGGCTCCTATTACTGCAGTGCTGTAAATATGTGTCAAAAGAAGCCACTTTTTTCGTCAAAAATGCCCTGATCTACGATGCGCAGGTGCGTAGCCAGAAAAATAATTTGGGGAGGGGCGAGATTTGCCAATTCGAATAAATATTTGACTTTGCACGTTTACGACAATTTTATTCAAATTTCAATAATTGTCGTCACAGATTTCGGGGAGCGACCGCGCCTCCCCCCGCTGGCTACGCCCCAGCGTACAGATCCGTAGCCACAGGGGACATATTCGGGGCAGTACCCCCCAAATTTTCTTACGTCTGGAAAACTTTGTTTCAAACATATATTAAAAACAAAAATGTTGCCCCCCTAAAAATGTGTTTTGCCCTTCAACCTTAAAACCTGCCTACATATGTTATATTTTATCGCCGTGAAACCACAAGATGCCCTTAGTATATTTTTCCTTCTAGTAAAGTACGTTCGATCAGAAAACTCAAAAAAATTTACCAAGTGCATTAAAGATAAGCATGAACAACTAGGAAATAATAAAGCATTTATGAATAATTTTTCTTCGAACTTATTGAGAATTTGGTCTTGGTTTACTTGTGTTTTTTTTGTTTTTTTACCTAACGTTCGAAACGTTCCGAGTTTACAGTTCTTACTAAATTTTTGAAACCTGTCGTGCAGCTGACGTAAACGGTGTGCAAACAATTGAGACCGATTAATTTGAGACTACGACATTTGAGACTTTTTCATTTGAGACCACATTCATTCGAGACCATTCATTCGAGACCATGTTCATTCGAGACCACATCGTTTGAGACCACATTCATTTGGGACCACATTCATTTGATACCACATTCATTTGAAACCTATTCATCTGGTCTTGGGACCTCTTCATTTGGCACGTAATCACTGCGTGAAACAAGGAAATTGTGAGTGTGACAGTCATAGTGAATTGGCTCATTTAAAGCAGTTTTGGACAAGCCGTACCAGAAACTAGTTCGCTAGAGCGAACAATATACCGATGCAGAGTAGATACAAAAATCAGCTGGATAAGTGATTTGATGGAGACTTATCCATTTGAAACAAGTTTATCTTATCTGACACAGCAGCCAAGGCGTACCAGCTAAGTATTTGACAGACATTTTAGATATATTACACGAAATGTTTTTGCCACCAAGCTCTACGACATTTAAAATCGGGCTGCTTCAAACTACAAATACAGTAGAATACGTTCTATTACTTGGAGAGAAACAGTGCAAAAATCAAGTACATTCAGAGTAATGTGGCCAAAGGTTTGGTGATGTGCATTCTACTCTATTTTAGGGTCAACTGAAGGCTCTCCGGGGAGCAAACGTAAAACACTGGAATTTCTTTGCTGTCACCATCCTTTAACTTCAGATGGAAAGATAAGATTGCTAAATTATGTTGCATTAGACAAGCATGCATGCATACGACTCAAAGACTGATAGAAGTAATCGAGTGATTTGTCTTCAACGAACTATTTAAGCAAAGTTTGTATAAAAAGGTTAATTACATAACAATCATGCAAAGAACGAAATAAACAAAGTTACGGTTTACAAATTAACTTAAATAAGCAAGATTGTCCTTTCCGAGTTTGCGGTCATCATGAGGCGACCAATCTTCAGCTTGTAACGCACAAGTTACACCGAAAAGCATATACTTATGACAACAACAACGGCATACGGCGGAGTTATCGCACCTGGATGCATTCCTCACTCCTCACCCACTTAGAAGTTACTCTGACGAAAAGTAATTGACAACGGGCTTCCAATCCGCTTTTGTTAAGCGCTACAAATTTGCCTGCAGGTTTCTTTGCGCACTGCATGAAACCGCCTCTAGTCTGGACAATTTTGGCAAGTTTTAAATTTGTTTTCCAACTATTTTCCATAAATGTATCTTCCAAAAAATTAATGCCGCTTTCTGTGTCTGCTTTCCAACATATCTAGTTTTTATTCAGACCTCTTTTGAAAAATGACTAATTTTTTCCATTTTCTATGAAAAAGGCAAAATTTGAGCACTTTTCAATTTTGTTAAAGATGCTTCTGCTGTTGTACTGGTCAACCTACAACAAACCATTAACTATGGAGGAAGAAAACAATCTCCCACAGAGGTGGAAATACTGGCTATTGCGGTAGGTTTTGCGTGCTCGGGTGGGTTACTGATGTTTGCTATTGTTGTTGATGTTCTGTGCAAGAGGTTTATGTAATCAAATGTCCATATGTAGAACTTTTCAAAATTAAGTTTATAGCTATTACTGAAGCCAAAATGGCGCGTAATTTTTAATGACGTTCATTATTCCAAGACCATGTCATGTCGCATTAATGCGAATGAATTTATTCTTCGCCTACAAGTTCCTGTGCCAAGACTTTTTGAAGCTCTAATAAAAGTTTCACTCCAGCCACATGTTCTTTGAAAGAAATCACTTTTACTGACGCCAATAGCTGTTTCAGCAGTAAACGTTCTGCAGAAACGAATGAAATGTAATGCTGCAGTCGCCATGCATAAATAGAACAACCTATGTCTAAACTGGCGCAAGCGCGTGATTCTGATATGCAGATAAAAAGGAAAGAACAGCCAGCCTTGTGTGAGCAAGTCATCATCTAGATTCCAGAAAGAAGCTAGCATTAAAGTATCAAATTAAAACTAAGTTAGAGTCCGAGATACAAAAACAAAACTTTTACAAAGGCATTCACTGGTAGTTGATATGGCTTTGATGTTCGGCATTTACGGGCAATTTTATTGCAAATGTCTCTTTCGAACATTAAGTGCAGGATCGACTCCAGGTTTAATGAAGGCGGATTCAGACAATTGCGCGTCTGCCCGGTTGAAAGCAAACATATAAATGGCAATCTTCGCTCTTTAGTGCCAATGGGTGTCTGCTCCAAATCGCAAACGGCAGTAAATTCGTAAATGGTTATATTTGTAGAACGGTCATGTCGCCATGGACCAGTTCTTCATTCTACCCGGCGGAGCTCAGTGGAAATGTCAGCTGACGACAGCTACGGTAGGTAGAGACGTGTTTTATTTGAATATCTTGGCCTGAAACAGCTTTGTAACGCAGCATTCTCAACAGCGTGTGCCACAGGATGTTTTATGTTGCCCACATCGTTCTTACTCGTAAGATGTTTCCAAACGTCGTGCATAATCGTGCGAGTGTAGGAACTCAATCATTTTACTTCTTCAACGTATGAGGAGTTCTTTCAATCCAGTGTTAGCAGCACTGCTGGATTTGGGAGCAGGTGTTGAGCAGCCATTCGACTGTTTCGTCATCCAGAATCGTGATGCCATGCACTCCACACGGAGATCGACGGATTGGACAATGGAGGACAACATGGTCGACGGTTGTTCTTCTGAGCCACACTCACAGGGCGCAGAGGAGGTCATACTCCATTTGTACAAGCAGGAGCGGAAACGTCCGACATCGATGCGGAGGCAACTAAGCCGGACCCACGCTGTTCGTAGGCAGGGCCATTCCAGGAAGGTGGGGTGCTGATGGCGGGGATGAAAGTATCCAGTAATTTCAATCATTTTACTAAACCTTCTGCTTGGTTCCTACACCTTCCACATGCAATCAAGCTAGTTGGCGAATGGAAATTTCGGATTTCCTGTTATTGCAGGATCTTTCATACAGAATTTTCCATTTACGCACTCTTTGAAAGACTCTCATGGCAAATGATCGGCTAGTCTCAGGGCGAAGTTCTAACTAGCAGTCGAAGTGCTATGAATACCGACGTTTGCTAAAATATGTCTTGATTTAGCTTTTTATGTACAACGTCGCAAACCCTTGAAAATTTAATACAATTTATACACAGCTGCTGGCGTTAGGACCCTTTGAGGAGGCAAGAATGCTGAAGAGTAGCTTATCCAATGAAATCAATTACGAAAACTTAATTGTAGGTTGTTTCCTATGTACAAGTCGTATCACATTCTGATATATCAATTGCAATGTCAGACATGCACTACCGAGTCTATGAAACTCGAATCCATTTCAACAAAGTTGTGCAAATTTTAAGTAAGCTAATTTTTTCTAAAATGAGGAAAACATCATGCAGTTTGAAAAATGTTGTCCAAATAAAGTATGACTGCTGACGTGCTTATATTTTATTGAGACGTACAAATGTGTTGATACAACACACATGCAAACGTGTTGATGGAGCAGATGTATATTTCTTTCGATCACTGGCAGTTTGCAGCTAAAGAACTTTCTATTTGTTCAACTTCAATAAGGTTTCGCAAAAGCAAACCACCACACTTCTACTTTATAACGGCTAATATTCCATATGAATGAGAGCTGAAGATGCCTTTGCAGTCGGTGAAACATAACTCAATAGGTTATAGTGTCTGATTCTTGACTATGAAAGGATTTTGTCCGATGGATAAAGCTTTCATGCCTTAGAATCATACTAAAAGTTTTAATTCTTATTCCGATGTTGCTGCTCTAATAATAACCAAACCGAGAATTTCAGTAACATTAATAGAAGCTTGGTGCACGACAACTCGTCCACACAGGCGCACTGCAGGCCTGCGGCGTGTGTCAGAAGCGTTCAATGTACGGGCAGTTATTTTCTTCACAACATTTGCATGTTTTAAGGTCGTCAGCATAAATGCACCTTGTAAGAAGCAGCTTTAGATCGTAAGGTAAACACGCCTTCGAAAATGCTATGAACAAGATAGTTTTTTCAGCATTTGGTCGACAAATCTTCACATGTGACAATCCATTGCATTCAATTGCAAAATACTTTCACAGCTATCAAATCAAAGCATCTCGTATACGAAGCAACTTGGCAAAAGCTTTCCAGATTAGCGGGTTCGTTCATGAGATTGCAAAGCTTAAACAACAGCAAACAACAGCGATGCAAAATTTGCCGACAGGAAATTCTGAATATTTTTTGAAATGCATTAATAGAGGTTCAAACTGTGCAAGACTTTGCACTTAGCAAACAGGTATGAAAGAACTGCATTTTAATTTCTGAAAGGTGCTGAGGACAAAAGGAATCACGAAGTGCTTCCAACAGCAAGTTGATACAAAACCATTGACCAAGCAAAACGCATTGTAATCTGTGTCCATGTCTGTTAAAACTCTGTCCAAGATACGAAAAATCACAGGCTTCGCATAATTGCCACTTGTTTATAGGTTGTGTCTCACGTGGTGGAAATATTTGGGTACGAACATGGTATCACAAAGCAAGAAGACTTGAATGAATATGGAGTGTTCTTGGTGGTAATGTCTAATAACCAAGGTGAAAAGAGATACTGATTTTAAATACCCTGTTCATTTTATAGGCATTTTCTTCTATTGAAAACTTTTGTCAGTTTAAAGGCACTTTCGTCTATGAAAATATTAGTCATATTTTCTTGCTGCTGACAAAAATGTAGCCCTGAGCCTAAACATTTGCTTTATGATAATCTTGTGATAACTGTGCAATAAAAACATATTCTAGAAATCAATAACTCTTATTTGAAACTGGAGCCTTCCGGTCGAAGTATGCTGCAAGTGAATGAACAATGTGAAAAATTTTACGTATACTCAGCATTACGCGGCTGAGTGTAAGAGAAAACTTAGATGTAATGATATTCAAGACAATTTACACAGAGTTCCATTTTATATTTGCTAGCAATTTTTTTTTTTATTTGTGTAACGCAGATTTAGATTGTGATCTGCTTAAAATAAGCAAAAGATTTTTTGCAGTGGACGGAATATATTCGTTGCCTTGGAATGCCTACATAATGGATGTCAACTCCGACATGAAGAGGAAAAAGCTCGGATTCTTCTACATGTTACAGCGAGTTGTTTGGAAAAGGCCTATAAACTTTGACAATTCCAAAATTGTTGCTATTTTCTTCAATCAGGTAATTCCACTTCATATCCACACGCAAAATTTAGCAAACAAATCTGACCTAAGACACCACTTTTTCACAACACGGGTGGCGACATAACTGGTGCGCGATAAGAACCTTGTTTATCCGATAATTATCTGGATTAGAATCCATTTACAGTAAAGTTACATAAACGAGTCACTAGTACAGACAACTTGCATATCAGTTCTGAAACCAAAGTTTGGGAGGGAATTTAAGAGTTTCACTATTATGAAAATAAGTTCGATGAGCATCCTAAAAACTTGGCTGCAAACCCTGTGGCAGGACCGCAGTTGTGTAGTAGGGCGCCCGTTCAAAACAGACCTGTTCATAAATGACCCATTATGAAGGTTGTCTGTTATGAATGGGTCTGTTATGAACGTTGTTTGTTATTAACGTGGTCTGTTATGAAAGGGTCTGTTAGGAATGTGGTCATTGGTGGTGGTAGACAGGATGACCGAAGAGTCTTTTCGCCGCCTCCCGGCCTTATTGTGTCTGTACTGACAAGTGTATTTGCGATAAGGCCAAAAAAATAAAAGTGTTGTTGTTGTTGTTGTTGGGCTGGCATTACCATGCCTCTGTGTCCTTGCGTCGCTGGGTATTTGTCTTACATAGATTGTTGTTGAAAAGTCAGAGAATAAGTTTGTTAGTGGCGGGGCCGCATGGTCTCTAAGTTTTCATCGAGCGCTGTAGAACGGACTGCACCTACGTCATTCTGTGAAATTGAGCTTCGCAATTTTAAAATGAACTTAAACCAATGCGTTGGAGCCAGCAGGACCTACTATGAACTTTGAAGATAGCGCATAAGTCATGGCAACTTCAGTACTATCGCAGATAGATGTTTTTCCGAATTGTTCCATTCTTTTCAATGAAATGATTACACAAGTTCGCAAATCAAAACATTGGACAGAAAACGCTTAACACTACGTCTTAACTTTGATTGCAATCAAATATTATAACATTTTTGTCAAGTAAAAAAACTATAACTGTTTTACTCGCAGCTTTCTCCAGATTACATTGACGGAAAGTTATTGCCAAGCACCACAGGTGCGTCACCGAGATCCCAGCAGCTTAAAGATGTCGTCACGACAGCAGCGCACCTATACGTTGGATATGAGAGGAAACAACAGCCGGAAGTGTGAGTTAAATGATCTAGCTGCTGTAATAACCAAAACGAGAATTTCAGTAAAATTAATAAAAGCTTGGGGCACGACAACATGTCTACACGGACACACAGGCTTGTGGCGTGTATCAGAAGCGTTCGATGTAAGGGACGTTACTTCATAATTTGCATTTTTTAAGGACGTCAGCAGAATGATATCTTGTAGCCTACCTTTCCTTGTAGCAGCCGAAGCTGTGCGCAATCTTACACACAAGGTTTAAAATGAACAAGCAGTATTATTCTTATAAAAGCAATTCAGTAAGTGATTGGTAATGCCTGCTTATTTGCAAATTCCACTGTTATTTTGTAAGTGCAGTAGTGACATCAGTAAACCACGGATGTCAAGTAAAACCTGCAATTTAAAAATGATTATAACGTTGCATTATTAAAAAAACTTAAAACCTTGGCGGTTGAACACTTTGACACTTACCAGTGCTGTGCTATGACTTAAGAATATAATTTTCTAGAACGGAAATTCTGCATTTCATTCCAAAGTCGCTGCAAGAACTGCAGGAACCATCCGCGTGGAACAAAAGTGTTTCAAAACAAATCAGTTTCATGCAGTCGATGTCTCCACATAAGGCAAGATGTGAATTTTTGGGAATGATGACAAAACATCGACTTTTTGGATCGTCATTTTTCAATGCAGATGTAAGTCTTTAGTATTCCTGTATGATTATCTAAGCTTTTTTCCAGCGATGTCTATCCAAAGGACTCCTTCCCAGGGGCGTAATCGGGAGGGGGTAAATACGCGGTCACTCACCCATATTTGTGACGCCATTTATTAAAACTTTGAGCAAAATTGTCATGAACGCGTAAAGCCAATTGTTTATTCGAGTTGGTAGATGTCGTCAGCAAATAATATTTCTGGATACGCGTCTGCGTCCTCCTAAATAGGGTGACCCAAAAAGATGTGTACCCATGAAAATTTCAATTGTGACTTTGATTAAAAAGCTATTTATTTCAAATTACAACCACACATTATTCA